>Ga0325411_1005980_pt1 | contig 13396 bp, 8 predicted proteins | sample PopdelMetagenome_13_FD_206181 | JGI IMG/M metagenome (GOLD analysis project Ga0325411, IMG submission 206181) | Populus deltoides microbial communities from Bellville, Georgia, United States - Xylem-PdIQD-R4 | ecosystem: Host-associated > Plants > Phyllosphere > Stem > Wood/Secondary xylem... | reverse complement strand
AACCTCCTTTGTGTGTGGTTTTCAATTGAATAATAAGAGTTTATACTATACTTGTTTGAAATACCATTAGTGGATCCTCTAACCTTGACATTTGTTGTTATCATTGTTTAATCCTTACGTTAATCTTGCAACTCAAAGTTCTCATCAACTTCTTCTTCTTCTTCTTTATTATTATTATTATTATTATTACTACTACTATTATTGTTGTTGTTATTGTGTTGTTGTTAACTATAATTTATACAATAAACCTCCCTGTGATTCGACCTCGGTCTTGCCGGGTTATTTATTACTTCGACACTCCTGCACTTGGGAGAAGACATCAATCTTTTGGTCGTGTCAGTCACCCTCCACGGTTTTAACCGGTCCGGGTTCAATCTAAAGCTAAATGTATTGAACTGGGTCTGATTCAGAAAAAAATTAATTTTTATTTTTTTAATTGTGTTTTATTTAAAAAAATTAGAAGGAGATGGCTTAATGACGTCGTATTTGCAAAATTTAATCACAATCCCAATTTTATTCTTACCGGGTCCGATCTTGTTAAAAAAATTTAATTTTAATTTTAATTTTTAATTATGTTTTATTTGAAAAATTAGAAGGAGATTGTTTGATGACATAGTATTTGCAGAATTTAAACGCAATCCCAATTTTATTCTTGCGGTGTCCGACCTAGTTAAAAAAATTTAATTTTAATTTTAATTTTTAATTGTGTTTTATTAAAAAAAATTAGAAGGAGATCGCTTGATGACGTATCATTTGCAGAATTTGATCGCAACCTCAATTTTATTCGTGATGATATCTTATCTGATGTTGTTACGCACTTAAGAAACCATGAAAAATATAATCCTTGTTGGATAGATTTCGTACGTTATAAAATTGTACATAATTTAATGGAATAATAAAAAATATTTAATATCAATATTATTTATTTCATTATGTAATAACAATAGTTAAATCTACCATATTTAAATTAAAAACTATCAATATTAATAAATATTTTTATTATTATTTTATAACCTCAATTTGAAAAGCATTCTTTTAACCAAACACATTAAACTACTTTTTGTTAAACCTTAATTTTAACCACAGTTTTAACCGAACATATATTTTTCAAACCAGCCTTAATTAAAAATACTTTTTATAAAAACAATTTTTTTCAAACCACAATCATAACAGTTACCACCTACCAAACACACCTACTGCTGCTGTTTTGGCTACTCTGCTGCTACGCAAACCTTCTGCTATTGTAATGTGGAAGCTGTTGTTACGTGGAGATTCAAGCTGCTACTGCTGTGAGGAAGCTGCATCTTTGCTGCTGCTGTTGCTCTGGTCTGATTTGCTGGAATGGGACCTACTGCACTGCCGGGATGTCTGACAGTTGCAGCAGCTGCTGCTTCTGTTAAAAGAAAGGAGGCTGGTGCTGATGACCAAACCTTTTTGTTGCTACCTGGAGGTTTCCTGGTGCAGAAACTTGATCTGTGTTTCTGCTGCTACGATAGGCAGCTGTTAAAGGAAAGGAGGCGGGTGCGGACGACAAATTAACTGGGGATAAAACAGTCTCTTTCCATGAAATTACTATAATACCCTTAAAATAAAAAATAAAAACCTTATTTTACGGCTGTCTTGGTCTCTTCATTTTTTTTCAAAATTATTAAAAGGCTAAATTACCTTTAAAATAAAAATAACTTATGAAACTTATTCCCAGTTTTTTTTTTATATTTTCATTATAGTTTTTTTAATACTTAATTTGAAAAAAAGACAAATTAGTTTTTTTAAAAATAAAAAAAATGTTATCGAAACATGTTCCAGCAAATGAACGTCACACTCATTTTTTCAGTGACACGTGCGGCAACATCCTACTGCTAAAACGACCAATCATTATGTCTTATGAAGCATCCAATGGTGGCACAGCTAATAAGGGGACGCGTGTGATGATATTCAAGATGATTTTGTGGTAGTGAACTTTTTTCTCATTCCCCTTTGTTTCTTTCTCTTCACCTAAGGATTCATGCCTAGCCTTTTAAAATTCAATCGTATTCATTTGTTTGTATTTATTTTAATTTTAATTCTTATTATTTTAATTGTTATTTTTGTTGATTTTGATGTATTTTGAAGGGTTTTTTTTTCAATTTTATTCCTAAGCATTTTATATTTATTTAATGTTTTTACCCAAGTGGGTCTTTTTTTTGTTGCTATTTTTTATCTATTTTTTAATTTTATCCTTCAACATTTTATTTCATTTTGTTTTTGTATCTAATTTTAGTCTTCATTCTTTGATTACTTTTTTTTCATTCTTCTTTAATTATATTTTTTAATTTAATCCCTAATTATTATTATTTTTATTTTGTTTTTATAGCAAATTTGATCCTTATTATTCTGATTGTAATTTATTTTGTTGTTTATTTTTTTATGATTGGCAATTTAGCTTTCATTATTTTTTGTATTTTCTTTCTATGAGATAATTCCAATTTCATAACTCAAGTCATTAGTTTTAAATATTAACTTGATTTAAGTTTGTTCAGTCTTGTTTGAGGTTCTTTCTTACAAAAACTTGAAAACCAGCAAGAGTCATCTATCTAGTACTATTGAAACTAAAGCATTATCACCTACTACATCTCAAAGAATTTGGAAACTTGATGGAGCTTCATGTTTTATATGAATGGTGAAGCTTTTTTAAAAAATTCTTTCAATTAGACCCTTTGTAGCCTAACGAGATTAGATTAGGCTTGAAATTATAATTAAAATAGCAGATTAAAACATAAAAGATTAAAACATAAAACATGGAAAAAACATATGACTAACTTGAAATTTGTGACCATTTTCAATTTGATAAACAAGTTCATCTTGTTTATTTTTTAGTTCATTGAGATATGAGAGAAAAAGTTATTAGTTTTTACTCTTTTAAAAACCAAAATGACCAAGTTTGATTTATGTGTTCATATTTATATTTGATTCAAGTTATACGATTGATGGGATAATTCAAGTTAATCTAAGTCGATTGAAGATGTCATCGTCTTGATAACTAAAAAAAATTACTTACAAATAGAAAATATATTAATAACACTTGCATGTTTTTCTTTACATTTAAAACACAATTTTCCAAACAATAGCCTAACGCAGTTGTATAAACTAAAGTGTTTGTTTGATATTGAGGTTGAATATGTTTTTTTAAAAAAAATTTAATTTTTTTTTGCTTTAAATATTTTTAATATTTTTGAATTGTTTTGATGTGCTAATATCAAAAATAAATTTAAAAAAATAAAAAATATTATTTTAATATATTTCCAAGAAAAAACACTTTAAAAATAAACATCTTCCATGCTCTCAAATATACCATGCTCTCAAATATTCCCTAATTATCCACTAGTATATTAAGTTAGCTTTCTCAAATTTCTAGGTATTTGATCGAACTCATCACGTGAGGCATTCAATATGAAATGTAAATATTCCAACTTTATAATAATAAAAAAAAAATGGTTGGGTGGTGACTTAAAAATTTAAAATTAAGTAAAAAGGTCAACTTGAGAAATGTAAGTCACGCTATTAGTATTTTTTTTTTTTAAGGCACCACCCTGACTCAATCTATTAATGAGAATTTCAAAGTATGAGCTACTCGTGTATTCTTGGAAACACATACTTCGTCAATTGTTTTACTCTCCGGGATTGCGGCAACTTGTTTTTTTTTTTTTCAACAATTTTAAAATAAAATTTAAATTAATTATTTTTAGTGTTTTTAAGTTATTTTGTTATAATATTAGAAGTAAATCTTAAAAGATAAGAAAATATTATTTTATTACCAAACATCCTTTGGGATAAGTGGCTGACGAGCAGGAAAACATCAAAGAAAATTTGACAGGAAATATTTTTTGAAAGTGGTGGAAAAGTTGATGCAGCAAGGTAGGAAGTGGACCTTGCCTGTCAAATTTGGGACTTCTGTTTCTGATTTATTGTTCCTGCTTTTGAATTTGCATCCAAACCCATTTTTGCTGATTGTTTTCTTCATTTGGGTTTTTGGATGCCCCTTCAAGTCTTGCAGTGTCTCTCTGTTTTCTGCTTTCCCGCGCTCTCTTGGCTCCAAAAATGGAAGACAGAATGCCCTAACTAAACAGACAAGACAGGCTTTGTTTAGACTCTTGGGGATGTCTGTACGACTTGTCATCGACCCTAGACAACTCTTCTCGATGGGTATTATAAACTATTGGAAATATCCTGCGTCATGTGTTTATATTCTAGTCGTACTCCATCATCTGTTAGCTTCTGAAATTGTGGTTATAGTTAAAGATAATACCGTGTACTGTTACAATTTAAATCCTATATGTAATAGGATAACAATCCAAGAGAGATTGAAACAGAGTCTAGCTCTGTTTTTCCTATATATATATATATATATATGTATGTAACTCTGCTGGACAATTAATAAGAAAAACGTGAATCTCTTTCACTCCTAAATTCTTCATGGTATCAGAGCGGAGAGCGGTGATCTCTCTCTCCCTGTCACTATCTCTGATGATAATTTAGACACTTTTGGTGATGTTCTTAAAGAAGGCATTGGCGTCCACATTGAACAACAAACATACAATGATCAAGACAGGGCAGAACTTCTGAGACGCAATCCTCCACGGACCCGTCAACCTCCTGCAAAATTACAAGACTATTTTGCTCATACTGTCAGGTACCTAATTACTCAATTCCGGACTTATCAAAGATTATCACCTTTGCACACAGTTTTTATTACAGCTATCTCTAGTGTTCATGAGCCTAAGAACTTTCATGAAGCTCAATCCCAAGGTGTCTGGCAAAAGGCTATGGCTGAAGAACTGACAGCCCTTAAAGAAAATAAAATCTGGAGTATAGTACCTATCCCTCCTGGAAAACATGCAGTTGGTAGTCGTTGGATATTCAAAACGAAATTCAACTCAGATGGCTCCATTAATCAACACAAAGCTCGCCTGGTTGCTCAAGGATTTACTCAGAAGTTCGGAATTGACTACAAAGAGACCTTCGCCCCTGTTGCCAAAATGACCACTGTCAAGGTTCTATTATCTGTTGCTATCAATAATGGGTGGGCCCTGTCGCAAATGAACGTTAAAAATGCATTTCTGCATGGAGATCTCGAAGAAGTTGTTTTTATGAAGCTCCCTCCAGGACATCCTCAAAGCAGGGATTCTAAAATGGTTTGCCGACTACATAAATCTATTTATGGGTTAAAACAGAGTTCTCGTGCCTGGCATGCTAAATTGAGCACTGCCCTTGAAACACTTGGTTTTTCAAAGAGTTCGGCTGATTCTTCACTTTATGTCCAGCTCAGAAAAAATAATAATCTTATGGTGTTGATATACGTGGATGATCTCATCATCACAGGCAACAACAATGAATCTATTACTCAGTTGAAAGAGAACCTTCGGCAACAATTCCCTATCAAGGATCTGGGGCAGTTGAAGTACTTTCTTGGAATTGAAATGACAACTTCCAGCAAAGGGTTGTTTCTAAATCAACGAAAACACATTGAAGATCTGCTTCAAGAATCAGGGCTGTTACGCACTAAGCCTGCTGCCACTCCACTAGATAGCAAATTAAAGTTAGATTCAGATGGAAAAGCTATCGATTCTCCTAGCAATTATCAGAAACTTGTTGGGAAAGTTATTTATTTGACTATCACGAGACCTGATATTGCATTTGCTGTTAGTCTCGTCAGTCAACACATGCATGCTCCAACCACTCAACACGAAGGCACGGTGAAACGCATTCTGCAATATTTAAAAGGCTCTATTGGTCGTGGCATAGTTATGAATAATAACGGGCATACAAACATTATGGGATACTCTGATTCTGATTGGGCAGGTAATGCACTTGATCGTCGATCAACTACAGGTTATTGTATGTTTGTTGGTGGTAACCTTGTTTCATGGAAAAGCAAAAAGTAACGTGTGGTGGCTCGATCTAGCGCAAAGGCTGAATATCGTGCTATGGCCTCAACTGCATGTGAGCTTGTATGGCTCAATCACCTTCTAACCGACCTAGGTTGTCCAAGTAATCTTCCCATGACTCTTAGCTGTGATAATCAAGCTGCCATGCACATTGCGTCTAATCCTGTTTTTCATGAACGTACGAAGCATATTGAAATTGATTGTCACTACATTCATCAACAAGTACAGTCAAAGCTCATTGCTACACAATATGTGCGTACAAATGATCAGTTGGCAGATATGTTCACCAAAGTTCTGCCATCAATTTAATTTCACCGGTTATTGAGCAAGCTTGGATCCATTAACCCTCTGGATCCAGCTTGAGGGGGAGTATTGGAAATATCCTGCATCATGTGTTTATATTCTAGTCATACTCCATCATCTGTTAGCTCCTGAAATTGTGGTTATAGTTAAAGATAATACCGTGTACTGTTACAATTTAAATACTATATGTAATAGGATAACAATCCAAGAGAGATTGAAACAGAGTCTAGCTCTAGCTCTATCTCTCTATATATATATATATATATATATATATATATATATATATATATATATATATATATATATATATATATATAAAACTTTGCTGGACAATTAATAAGAAAAACGTGAATCTCTTTCACTCCTAAATTCTTCATAAACTATTGTAATTTTTTTTCTTTTTACTTCTTGAGTTTAAATATTTAGACTAACTTTCAATGAAATTTATTAAACAGTGAAGGACGATGCGTCCATACATTTTCTGCATCTCAAAGTTGATTGGCTATCTTACTGAATCTTTTTATAAGCAAAAGGAAAAACCTCCGCGTTCTCAAGGAAAAACAATTACCATGGCAAATGTTGCTTACAGGTTGACTGCGTGTACTGATGCTTCATGTTTGGAATCTACGCAGGTAAATAGAGGAAAAACAAATGAAATATTGAACAAGCGCAAAATCTTCCACCAATTGCATTGCGTAGAAGCAGCAGCTGCTTCAAGAATTGAGTAAAAATTAGCCTTCACTGGACAGTTCTAATTTCCAAATAGCATAAACTACCTCACTTGAAAAGATACGTCAGCTGGGATTAGCAACTACAAAGTTGGTCAGCATGAAGCATTGCTCTTATGTAACAGTTCTAGAATTACTCCTCTCAACTAATATTAATAGATATACTACAGCAATATATTTTGCTACAACATTTGTGAGCATTACGTCCTATGACATGCATGGTCCTAAGCCTCACAATTTGAATCTTTACATCCAAAAATTTGATCAGAGATTGCTGTCATGGAAAAATCTTCAACCCTCGGGATCAGTGAAATACACGGGACTATCTAGTTCACCCATGTTTGCAGAAGCAAAAGACTTGAATGATTCTATTGACGAAAGGGAAGAAGCAGTCTCGTCAGAGTCTGAAACCATCTCGTCGTGTATGATAATATGGTCCTCGTCAATCTCAGATGTGTCTGACCCAGACGTTCCTAACAAAAGTTTGTTGATGGCTGTCCTTGCAGTTTCAACGAACCATTCATCCTCAGGTAGTGCACTGCACAGGAGAAAGTTGGCAAAATCAGTTGCCAGCAAGAACAGCAGTACTTCATAGAAATGAAATGTGACTACCTTTGTGGGTCTATGCCTCTAGCTGAGAAAGTCCTGATTGCTCGAGCAATTATGGCTGAAGCAATCTGATGCACATGTCGAGATGGATAGCCAGCAAAACGAGCAATTTCAACAGTGAAGTGCATGTCAAGAATTAACTGTAAAAAAAATTCAAGTGATTGTCAATGAATACAGAATAGGAGAAGAGATAACAAGAAAGCAAATCTACCCAGTTGAGGGACCAAGTCACTGACTCTCACTCAAACAAATAACTTCTGAACTTCTGATTTTCACAATACTCAATTAATCATGTACTCTAACTTGTGATATAAAAGAAGATTATTACTTACAAAAATTATTTATTAATGGACAAACTTGGAAGAGTGCAACGAATACAAATTATTCTTCGCGAAAAGTATTTTTCTAACTTGGAAAGTGCTGGTAAATGTATTATGACCAGCAAAAAAAATTTTCTTTTAGAATAAAAAAAAAAAAAAAAAACACATAAACACCCCCACCCTGGCATCCTCTCAGAGGACACAACAAAATACCTGCTGCAAACCAAGTGGCTTAAGTGGAACTGATTCATCCTCAAACACATCCCAGAATTCCTGCTCCTCAGACAGCCACATCACAACAGTCTCTGTTAGCCTAGCAAGCAAAATTTTCTGTATTTTCTCTTTCCCAAGTAACACGTCTCCAGCCACAGTTGCTAATTGCTGAAGCTTTGAAAATAATGCCTGCAGAAAAACATAGTTTCAGTACCAAAAGGATACTGGTGCAAAATACATAGTAAGCCAATTTCTGTATAGTGGCTGAATGAGAGAAAGGGGGTCGGATCCAAGATCCTTGGCTTGACAATAGGTTTCTCGAGAGCATGTTTTAAGTTGAATACAAGTAAATAGAGTCAGATCAAAGCATTAACACACTATTTGCAAAACCGATAAGATTAAGACAATATATCACAAAGGACTAAAACACTCACATAAGTGCTAAAGAGCATGGGGGTTTGAGTCCTCATCAAGACATGAAAGATAAGGACAGTTTATTGAATGAGAAATTCAACAAAAGATCTCAGTTCTAATAAGTATTTATGAATATCAATTCTATCTAATATCTTGGAATGGGAATAAGTTTGGTGGTGGAAACAATAGGTTGCTATTCAGCATTTATATCTAATAAATATGAATTTAGAAAAGAAATGGAGATAGTTTAAAAGTCAGGGTTGATGTGATCACAGTAACAGAGAAATTCATGAAGTTTCCTGAAGATACAAGGATTGCAAGAAATACTGAAATTGAGAATGGAAGCACATGCACATCCAAGAGTAGCATTAACAGACCTTAGTGGGGAAATCAGCAGTAGGAAAAGAAGGTAACCTGAAATGGCAATGACGGAAGAGGATCAGAGTCCCAATACAAATCCGCCCCTTCCCCACTTAAATAAATTAGTGCATTTAATCGTGTTTTTCCTTGTCTTGAATAGATGAAAGTCAAAACATATTGCCGACAGAAGTGATCTCTAAGCTTGTCAAAAGAATGCTGAAGGCTGCGCTTCCATTCCTTCAATTCTGCTGTAATGCTCGCATTAGGCACAATATTTTCACTTTCCAGCTCCTTGCTTTCGTTTGTTAGACTCCAAACTTTTATTACAGCAAGTGGTAAAAGTTCATCCAGAATAGTAAATGCTAATCCCAAAAGTGCAAGCTGCTCCAAATCAGTCTCAGCTCTGAAGTGTATAACCTCCTTCAGCTCTGTGAGATGGTCATCATCAGAGGGACCTGGCAGGGATTTAATTAGCATATCCATGTATTTATCAAACAGCTGTGAAATTCTTGTTAATACATTGGCTCCAAAATGCAAGACAGCCATGGGCGTTAGCTGTGCCAATATATCCTGTACAAATTATTTGAACCAAACACTATCAATGAAATGATCATTAGAACATCATAAACTACTAGACTACCAGATCAATAAGTAAACTTCAAACAGGAAACATTGTGAACCAAGAAAGTGTCATGCACGCATACATACATACTCAAATGCATATGTATGTGTGCAGATATATTCACAAGCACTAGGACACAAGGTCTAAAGATGCTTGTTTGAACTTTGAAGTAAATGTGTAAAATAAAGCACTAGGACACAAGGACTACAGAATTTTTCATTCGCAGAATAACAGAAGAGAGCCAGCTTACTTCAATGATGTCCATGAATTTCATTCCACTATCAACAAGCACACTATCTGACAATGTTGCAAAAGCAGATAATGGAGACATAGATCGAGGTGACAACAGCAAGCTCTCATCTATTTCTGTCACATCCAGAGCTGCCCTTCTGGCCCATCTAAAAATCAACTCTAACACTTCTTCAATGTATGGTCGTAAGAGCACCAAAAGCAACTTTGACAGTTTCAGACCTTGTGATTCCAGCATTGAGGAGTATGTAAGACTAGCCTGAACACAATTGCTAGCTGTGCCCAAAGCAAAAAGTTTTTCAGAAGAGGGTGCATTCTCCTTCACCAACCGTACAAAGTATTCGATTTCCCACTCCACCCATTGAACAACCCTATTGGTATATACAGGATTATCACCAAATATCAAACCAGATTCTTTTGTTGTCACAGAAATTATTGAAAACACAAGCCTGGATAGTGTAGCTGGAAATGTTTTGGGATACACAGAACATGAAGGAAGGAAAAGCTCAACACTCTTTTGGAGGCGGGAACCATATGATTTTAGCAGTAGTTGATGTGCCAAAGGACCTTTCCCAAGCTTGATCAAAGCAGATAAAGCTTTCTTTAGTTCCAGAATGCTAACCAAAGGCTGTTCAGTAATCTCAATCAGTTGATCCTCGAGCATTGACCTTCTCTTCAAAAACGCTGACCTATATGAGGATAATTCCATGGATGAGGTATCTCCAGGACCTTTCAGCTCTGGACAGTTTTTCTCTTCAGCTTCCAAAGCTTCGACTGCTTCTTCCACTTTATGTTCAGCCAAGAGAACATCAATATTCTCCAAGAATATGGCTTTCCGATTATCTGCATCACTTAGCAAGGAACTTTGAAGTTCATCAACTAGAGGATCTTGCTGACAATCACCAATGTTGCCATTAGCAGAGTTCCACTCTTCCAATTCACGGCAAACCCCAGTCATCAAATCCTGCACAAGAATCCCTTGTGCAGAAATATGCTTTCTCAATTCCACCAACTCATGCTCCATTTCCACTACTTCTTCAGACATTCTACAAATATCAGAAAACAAAATTTAGCAAACGAGATTAGGAATGCAAGGTAATTTACAGCAGAAAACTGTTAAGTACAGATCTGAATTGACAATAAGCAAACGATGGAAGGAAATGTTCAGAAGAATATCTGCAGACATTATCGTTTATCTATTAGAAAAACCTCCCATGTATCGTGACAGTTGTGGATAGGCTTAAGCTTGAAGAGATCGTCCATACAGGGGTCACCTATCCAAACTACAAGTGTTTAGATGGCCACTCAAATAAGGACACTCAAATAAGGAAGAGGCAAAACATTAAGCAAGTTCTAGTATTTCAGTAAGTCAACCCAAATTGTTATAAATTGTGGGCCCAAATTCTTCTGGAATTCAGAACAAAACTTAAATGGAGGAAGTGCTTAAAATCCAGGAGAAGAGGAAGCAATACCCTGCAGAAAGTAAGAGAGAACAGATTTCTCCAAATGGCTTGCAATCGTTTCCTTGAAGCACTTCAGGTATGATAATCTAATTCTAAAGTCAGAGAATAAAAAATCTCTAGCTTGTTTTCTTAGATCGGACATGACATGAGGTACATCTAATTATCAAGCAAAAACACATGGAATTTTTTACCTCGAGAAAGCCAAGTACTTTGTTTGCATATTGCCGCATAGATTCTCCACAGCATCCTTCAAATCCAAGAGTTCACAACAAACTTTTCTGATTCCCTGCAGTCACAAACTTACTTAAGTTAGTGGTAAAAATACGCAGCCATCTGACCACAGTAACATTCATAAAATCAACACAAAAGGATGACATAATAGAAAACCATTTTCAATGCCCAGGATCAACACCAGTAGCTCCAACCTATCAAAATCCGGATCTATCTATTGATGCGCAAAACAGGGAAAGATGCCATTAATACATCCCAACATTACAATCACTAAAAATATAATTCAATGCACTTAGAATTTCGAATTAAATCAACTGAATACATCTTAGAACACTGCAAAACACCAAGAAACACACTTCTGCAATAGTATGAGAGAAGCCCAGAAGACAAAAACAGCTCTTGACGCTTATTGAGCTCAAAATGAAGAAACCCCAGATTCAAAAATAAAATATTTTCTCAAATAGTCAGAAAAAAAAAATTTAATACAAAATTTAAGGTCCAAACTTAAACCATTCTAGCTTAAATAAGAAACAAAGAAACATTTGGAAGAAGAAAACAAACCTTTTCTGTGTGAGACTGATACGAAGAGTCGATCTTGGACTGAGGAGTAATGCTTTCTATAGAAGGGAAATCATCGTCTTCTTCACTGCTCTCCATTTCTTTTTCTGAAAGTATTTTCTCGCAAAGCTCCTCCTTTTCTCTTGAAATATTCAGTTATGCGTAGCTAAGTAATCAAATTAAAGCTCGAAATATAGCAAGAAAAAAAGTAGTGGCAAATGTGAGGGTCAGCGAGATCCTAGAGGACAAGTTGGACTGTCACTTTGGAACTTGCGCTCTACTGCTAGTTTTTTTCTTCTCTCAGAGATGGGAGGTTTTTCGATCTTGAGAGCTAGTTGTGATTGGTTGGTTCATTACCATAATCAATTATGGATTAAATTCAAGAAAAGATTAAGAAAAATAAATTGTTTTCCATAATTATACTAATGCCTTTCTGTATGAGATCTCCTTAAAATGCATTTATGTTGGATTCGGTTTTATATTACTAAAATTGGCTCCAAAATACTTCCACTATTAAAACTTTAAATTTGTCCATCAAGGGAATCTTGTAAAAATTATGCAAGATTTGTATTTTAGTCTTTGCCCAGCTAAATTTGTGTAAAACAAATTCAGCTATTTTAGAGGGTAATTTTCTCCTTTAATTTCACCATGAGATTACTTGGTGACTTTGCAATGGTATTTTTTTTGTTTATGTCTTTTCATAGAAAGAGAAAGTTTTTGTATTATAATTTAGTAGTTTTTATACTAATATTTTGTATTTTAAATATTATAATTTATATTTTTAGTAAGTATAAAATAGATTAAATAATATAAAATTTAAAATGTAAATTATTATACACACAACAAAATTTAAGATATAAACTATAATTTTTAAAAAGATAATGCAAGTTAAAAAAATAATTAAATTATAATATCATCATATTAATTTTTAAAAAAATAAAAACTTTTAACTACCATCTAGGAACCCTAGAGGTTATAGTTTACTGATCAGATTCTAGATTTGCTCTCTAAATATCATCTGTTTGAGTCTTACAAATTTTCAGTCACTGGAGGCTTACATAATCATTAACTTTAGTACTCATGAGATTAGTTTAGATATACACAAACTAATTTGAATATTCATATTAATAAAAAAAAAATTGGATTTAGGACTCTAATCTCGGTCGCAATTATAACCAAAAGTTTAAAAGAGAGAGATGACTGCAATTACATAATTGAAGATATGATTTTTGATAAAAGGAAGTTTGAAAGTATATATGTTATGAATTATTAAACATAATGCGAAGACTAGAAATGTCAAGCCGTCTTAGCTCAGCTGGTAGAGCGCATGGCTTTTAACCATGTGGTCGTGGGTTCGATTCCCACAGACGGCGAGTTTTTATTGTTTGATCTTTTTTTTTCC
>Ga0325411_1005978_pt1 | contig 13396 bp, 8 predicted proteins | sample PopdelMetagenome_13_FD_206181 | JGI IMG/M metagenome (GOLD analysis project Ga0325411, IMG submission 206181) | Populus deltoides microbial communities from Bellville, Georgia, United States - Xylem-PdIQD-R4 | ecosystem: Host-associated > Plants > Phyllosphere > Stem > Wood/Secondary xylem... | reverse complement strand
TACTTTTCAGCATACAAAACACTTATATAATGCTTCATGTTTGCATTTTATGATAAAAGAACCTTTTATATTTCTATATATATATATATATATATATATATATATATATATATATATATATATATGGTAAATGACGACTAAAACCTAAGCAGTGATTTGAGATCTAGAATCGACAACAAAGCTTAATTCTTTATTTTAGAATGTAGGTGTACGACGTAAAAGAATAATGAATGTTTAGTTTGACTTTGATTTATTTTCTTTGGGTAGTTTCAAAATGAGACCGAAGGCCATCATTCGCCATCAATAAACCTTATTAGGATCACATTGATTCATCCCAAACCTAATCACAATGAACAAGTTAATATATCCTAACACCTAGATATTTCTAATCAAGCATTCTCAAACATTGGTGAAAGGAAAGAAAAAGAAGCATATTTGCAAACAAAGACTACAACAATATTTACATGTTATATATACATTTTTTTTTATATAAAAAAATTGTTGTCTCTCTCCCTAACGCGCACACACACATATGGTAAAGGGCGACTAAAACTTAAGGCAGTGATTTAGAATTTGAAACAGGCAACAAGACTCAATCTTCATTTTTAGAATGCGAGCGTTAGACCCGAGAGGATGATGAATGTTTAGTTGGGCTTTGACTCATTTTCTTTGGGTAGTTTCAAAATGAGACCGAAGGTCATCACTCATTCTCAATGAGTTTTGATGGGATCACATTGATTAATCCCAAACCTACTCAAAACAAACAAGTTAATATATCCTAGCACCTAGATGTTTCTAAACAACATCCTCAAACCTTGATGAAAAGAAAGAAAAAGAAGCACATTTGCAAACAAAGACCAGAACAATATATATATTAAAAAATTGTTGTTGAATCTATTAGTAGGATAGTGGTTTAGTATATAATGGAGTAGTATATCAATAAAGTATTTCCAAGCTACCCTTCAACTCATATCCAAATTCATATTAAAAAAACAATTTACTTTAGAAATATAGCACCTCAATCATATTTAATTTTTGAAAGAAAGTATATACAAAAAATGAACATAGAAAATCAAGAAATCTTTTATTTATTTATTTTTAACAAACAACTTAAAAAACAAGAAACAATTTTTTTTTATATAAAAAAATACTCATGCGAAAATATTCATATTGTTCTTATTTTCTTAGAAAATTTGTTAAGCATAGTTTTTTTTCTTGAATTAAAGCTCACATCCATACATAAAACGCATCCACACAAAAATTTAAACACATCCATACACAAAAATCAAGCATATCCATGAAAATTAAACAATTCAGCTAAATGGTCCATACAAATCCATACACACGAATCAAGCACATTTGCAAAAATTAAACAGCTATACACAAAAATAAATCATTCTAGCCACAAGTATCCTTCAAAAAATTTCAAACCTGAGTATCAACAATGGCTTCGTCAAGATTCCTTAATCCTAGCCACCATCAACTCCTCCCTCACATAAGATATTGTACTCACTCAAGTCATGTCCTACACCACCTCACGTGAGGTATGGCTTGCACTTGAGCGCAATTTCTCCTCCCTTTCTCGTGCTAAAGTGATCCAAATTCGAACTCAATTAGCCAATTCTAGAAAAGGCGCATTGAGAGCTAATGAGTTTTTCCTCTTAATTAAGAGAATGGCTGACGAGCTTGCCCTTGCTGGACAACCTCTCACAAATGATGATATCATCACTTATATTGTTCCTGAACTTGGCTAGGGTATGATTCCCTGGCCTCCACAATTTCCTCACGGCTTGATCCTGTCAGCTTGGAGGAACTCTTTTCTTTGCTTCTCATCTGTGAATCACAGATCAATCATAAAATCAACCCCTTCAAATTGCCGCTTCTGCCAATTTGGTCACCACACAACCCCAGCAATACAACTGCCAACCTGGAACATTTCAATACTCGAATTGTTATCGAGGTAATTATCGTGGTCCGGGACGTGGAGGACGTTCTCACTTTCATGATTCCAACCAATCACAATCTCTTATCTGTCAGGTATGCTTCAAACCAGGCCATAGTGCTCGCAAATGCTATCATCGCTTTGATTTATCTTATCAGGCTCCACACAATTCCAAGAAGCAACCACAAGCACTGCTTTCTGCACACTATCTGCAACCGGATAAAGAATGGCAACCCGAAATAGGACCCACTCATCATCTCACCAATGACATGAACAATATTCATGTTCCCCAAGCAGACTATGATACACAAGTTCATGTTCAGGTGGCTAATGGTGCAGGTCTCAAAATTATGCGCAGTGGCACTTCTACTATATGTTCTCCCTCTAAATCATTTGTTCTTAATCAAATTCTGCTTGTTCCTGATATTAAAAAAAAATTATTATCTGTTCAACGTTTTTGTCCAGACAATAACGTTTTTTTTTAGTTTCATGCCTCTTTCTTCATTGTGAAGGACTACTCGGGGAATATCCTACATCGCAGCCCCCTCAGTAAAGAACTCTACAACTTCTCAGCTTCATTAGCTCATCTTCAACCGCAAGCTTTCTCTAGTATTCGTGTGTCTTCCCAAATCTGGTATCGTCGTCTTGGACATGCTTCATTTCCAGTTATCAATAAGGCTATTTCTTTACCAATTCCACATAAAACTCGCTCCATCTGTTCTGATTGTCAACTAGCCAATAGCCATGCTATAATACCCTTTATAAATATGCATGTTACAGTTTCGCAACCTTTAGAATTAATATATCCGGATGTTTGGGGGCCAGCTTCTACATCATCCACTTCTAGTGCATGCTATTATATAAGTTTTTTAGATGATGCTGCTAAATTTTTATGGCTTTTTCCATTAAAACTCAAATATGACACATATCAAACATTTCTCAGTTTCCAAACGGCTGTTGAATGCCAGTTTGACAGCAAAATTAAAGATTTTCAAAGTGATTGGGGGGGAGAATACCGTAACTTAAATACATATCTACATAATCAAGGCATTAACCATCGAATAACTTGTCCCTATACACATCAACAGGCTGTTGCCATTGAGAGACGTCATAGGCAAATTGTTGAAGTTGGACTAACCCTGCTTGCTCACTCCAATTTGCCTCAAATGTTCTGGGAAGATGCGTTCTTAACTGTAATTTTTATTATTAATAGACTTTCCACTCTAATCTTAAATCATAAATCTCCATATGAAATGGTTCATCATCAAAAACTTGATTATAATTTTTTACACACCTTTGGATGTGCATGCTGGCCCTATTTACGGCCATATAATCGCCATAAGCTTGATTTTCAATCCAAAGACTGCATTTTTATTGGGTATAGTATTGGTCATCGAGGTTATAAATGTCTAGATTTCTCCACAGACAGAATTTTTGTTTCCCGTCATGTTGTCTTCGATGAAAATCTCTATCCATACACGGCACCTAAACCACTCAATCCTTCATCAAATACTACTTCTGTTACGCTACCATCCAATCTTAATTTATCTTCTGCAAGTTCCTTTTTTTTTGCAGGTGCCACTCCACCACCTACTGCATCAAACACTCTGAATATGGCCTCTTCATCTGGTCTTCCACGTGATCATTGTGTTGATTTGATCTCTCCTGAAATAAATATCACTGAGCCTCAAAATACTGATAGTCCACCCCAAGTTCTTTTACCCTCTGCCTCTGCTCCACCAACGCAGAATTGGCACCCAATGACTACAAGAAGCAAAAACAACATACATAAGCCAAAATTACCATCTGATTCCCATGTCAAATATCCCATTCCTAAAGCCCTTCTGGCCACATTCCAAACACCAGAGACAGAACCAACTTGCTATATAGAGGCTGTTAAAAATCCAAACTAGAGAATTGCTATGAACATAGAGTTTGATGCTTTACTACATAATGGAACTTGGAATTTGGTTCCCAAACCATCCAATGCTAATCTAGTTGGATGTAAGTGGGTATACCAGATCAAAAGGAAATGTAATGGTGATATTGACAGATTTAAAGCAAGACTTGTAGCCAAAGGTTTCCATCAACAAGAAGGTGTTGATTTCAGCGAGACATTTAGTCCTGTGGTGAAACCAACAACAGTAAGGTTGGTTCTATCATTAACTGTTTCACGTGGTTGGCCTCTTCGACAAATTGATGTCCAAAATGCATTTCTACATGGTTACTTACATAAAGATGTTTACATGTCTCAACCTCCGGTTTTATTCACTCTCAGTTTCCAAACCATGTTTGTAAACTGGAAAAATCTTTCTATGGTCTTCGTTAAGCACCAAGAGCATGGTTTTCATGCTTAACATATAAGCTCCAATCTATTGGTTTTATCGACAGTCAAGCCGATCACTCCCTCTTTGTTTATCATCAAGGTTCCACTCTTATTTATATTTTGATTTATGTCGATGACATAATCATAATTGGAAGTGACATCGGTTCTATCAACCGAGTGATCACCTTGTTACAGGGTGATTTTCCAGTCAAAGATATGGGTGAACTAAGCTTGTTTCTAAACATTGAAGCTCTCCATATTGATAATGGTCTCTATCTATCACTGAGACGTTATATTCTACACCTCTTGATGCGCAACAAAATGGACAAAGCCAAACCCTGTTTTACTCCAATGTCAACCTCGCTGCCATTATTAAAATTTGTTGGCATTGCATTCCATGATCCCTCTTTATTTTGAAGTATCGTTAGAGGGCTTCAATACCTTTCATTTACTCGGCCGGACATTGCATTTGCAATTCATAAAGTTAGCATGTTTATGCATAATCCTATGTAGATGCATTGGGCAGCAGTCAAACGCATATTGTGTTATTTAAAACACACCATTTCTCATTCTTTACTAATACAACCTACTGGTAGTGTTACTTTATAATCATTTAGTGATGTAGATTGGGCATCCGATCCTGATGACAAACGATCCATTAAGGCTTATTGTGTATACTTGGGCAATAATTTGGTTTCATGGAGTTGCAAGCAACAACAAACCATTGCTCGCAGCAGTACAGAATCCAAATACAAAGCACTTGCCAATGCAGCAGTAGAGCTTCAATGGATAAAATCAGTACTCAATGATCTTGGTATTCCAATTGTGCATTCTCCCATTCTATGGTGCGACAACATAGGGGTTACTTACTTAACTAGTAATCCCCTATTTCATGCTCGCACAAAGCATATTCGAATTGATTTTCATTATGTTCGTGACCAAGTTCTTCATAGGCAACTTAATGTTGGATTTATTTCTTCTAAAGATCAGTATGTGGATGCTCTAACAAAACTGCTTCCTTTTGTCCGATTTCATACTTTACATGACAATCTCAGGGTTGTTTACGGTTCCAAAGTCTGCTGATGTCAACTCAGCCAATGATTTTAAGCCAATTTCTTGCTGTAATGTGATTTACGAAGTTTTATCCAAGATTCTAGACAGTAGATTGTGCCCTGCCCTGCAAGGCATTATTGGTCCAGCTCAGAATGCTTTCCTTGGAAGGAGGAATATGATTGATAACATTAACTTGGCTTAAGAGTTTCTCAGGCATTATGGGAGGAAGAGAACCTCTCCACGGTGCCTCATAAAAATTGATTTTAGGAAAGCTTTTCATTCGGTGCAATGGGTCTTTCTTAGAGAGCTTCTTCATCTGCTGGGTTTTCCTTAATGTTTTGTTCATCTAGTTATGTAATGTGTGGAAACTTCTTCTTTCTCTATTGCTATCAATGGCAGCCTATATGGGTTTTTCCCTGGGGGGTGTGGAGTTTAGCAGGGTGATCCTCTCTTTCCCTATCTGTTTCTAATCTGCATGGAATATCTCTCATGTGTGCTAAAGTTAGCATCTCAACAACCAAGCTTCCATTATCACCCGAAGTGTGTATTTCATAACATCTATCACTTGCTTTTGCATACGACATTCTTTTGTTATGTCGGGGGGATAAATCTTCTGTTCGGATTCTTCTAGAGTAGTTGCATGTCTTTGGCCAGACCTCAGGGTTACACATTAATGCAGGGAAATCTTTCATATATTTTGGAGGAGTTGGAGACAGTATGAAGTAGGGTATCCTCCAAGATTCTTGTTTTTTCTAAAGGCAGCTTTCCCTTCAAATGCGTACCTTGGTGTTCCCCTCAGTCCCCATAGGCTTCTTGCTAGCCAGTTTTCTCCCCTTGTATAAACTTGAATCTACTATATAAGGCCGGATGGGCAAGCACTTATCCTATGCTGGGCGTCTGGAGTTAATTAGATCTGTTCTCTTTGGCATGGTGCAATTTTGGCTCAACATTTTCCCCATGCCAGATATTGTCATCAACCAAATTACATGCATTTGCAGGAACTTCTTATGGACTGGTAACACTGCTAGAAGCAAGTCTGCCTTAGTTGCATGGAAGCACATCTGTTTGCTAAAGAATGAGGGATGCCTTGGGCTCTATGACATCAAGGCAAGGAACAACTGTTTCATTGCAAAGCAGCTATGGAATATTCATTTAAAAACTGACTCGATTTGGATTAGATGAGTGCAGTATTTTTACTTGCAGGATAATACAATCTGGTTGGTTCCTCTTCAAATAACCTCCTCCCCCTGTTGGTTAATTTCGCAAGTGCACGAATCGTAACAAGTAATAAAGTGATAAGTAGAGTATCGTCCCATGAGGATTTGTAAAAATTACTACTAATTACCAAAGTCTTTTAAATTATGATCTATTTGAGGAATCAAATGAGATAGTTTATGAAACAAAAATTAATGATTAAAAAAAACAAACAACCAAATAATTAAATATTAATAAATTCAATTGTACTGGTTCTAGGATTTCTGACTTACCGTAACTATGCTTATGTGAACTTTCTCGATTAAATTAATTACTCCTAATGTTGATAATCAGGTTTTCCTAATGTAAATATTAATCTCTCTCGAGCATCAATAAATTATTTCGACAAACAAATTTCATATACTCTATGAAAGTCCTGAACTTGTCGAAATTTATTAAGTACTGTAAAACCTGTATCGACTACAAAAGTTCCTAGGATATCTCTATCCTATAGGTTTCTTAAGGTATTTCAGACAATAGCTAAAACAATTATCACTTCTCAGTTTCAAATTGAATTCTAAATCATGCAGATGTTGGCCAAACACACGCAAGCATTACACATAGAATGAAATACTCAACATCTTAATGTAATAATTCAATCGAAGAAATTGTTCACATATTCATAGTAAGGTTACATCAAAAATCCCAGAATAAAAGTCTACTCCATAGTTAAATTAAAGAGAAACAAACTTGATACGATGAACATCACTCAAAAGCAGAGAATTTCAGTGGAATAGCTAAGTGTCCTCCTGATCTTCAATATTTTTGCCTCTCTTCTTTTTGGTTGCCCTTGGTGCCGCCTCCTCTGTTTTTCTTTGCTCTGTTATAGGGTTTTCCAAGTGTCTCCACTCCCCCTTTTCAGACCCTGTAACTCTTCTTTTATATTGTGGCTTTTCTACCCCTGCAGTAATGAGGAAAATTTCCTTTTCTGCATTGATTTCTCCTACCCAGACATTGCGGGCCAGATTTGAGGTAGGAAACGTGTGAATTCAAAAATCTCTATTTTTGGAGAAATTGTAGAGAATCAAATTTTCTTTCCAACGACACTGAGCTTGCAATTTTTGGACCTCTGAGCGTTGAGATATGGGCTATAAACCGAAACAGTCTTTGCAGTGCAGGAATTTTGGGCTGGTTCAATCCTTGTTTTTCAACTCGCTTTTTGGGCTTTGAAACAACAAAACTGAGTTATATGTCTTTCATATGTTTTGTAGACCTTCATCTCAGCTATTTGAAAATGGTTACGAACATCCGGAACTAAATTGTATAGCTTCTTTGCAGCACATAATGAATCACTGTTCAGTTTCACTGCCCGGCTCTGCCTGTTCAGTAACCTAAGATCTGAAAACACATTAATTTCCCACGAGGTCAATAGTTCAAAAAGAGATTCAAAAGTCTAATTGTCTTGTGCAACATATCCAAAATATTTAAAAATCAAGCATGAATAGCAGAAAATATACATGCTAAAAATTCCCTTATCAAATACCCCCAAACTTGAATGTTTGCTTGTCCTCAAGCAAAAAGGAAACCATGAAAGCATAGTGCTAAAAGCTCACGATAAGTTCAACTTTGACATTTAAAAGGCTCCATCATGCAGCATTCACTTCTTAACTTAGCTCATAGACAATATTAGATAATGGAAAACTAAGCATTCCTACTCTCTGTGCAGACCGTTGTACAAACTTCCAACTCATCCATGTGTTTCATGTGTTTAGCATCCTTGAACCGTGCACAGTCATTCTGCCATTTTTTTTTTTTTGAACAAGGTAGCCAACTTTAGGAGTAATAACACACTTTTACTTGTCTTTTGACAAGGGTGATTTTTTTAAATTTATCACTTGTCTTTTGACGCGAATACAAACATTTGTGATGAATGCACCCGGTTACTTAACAGGTCATAAACTTAAAATGCTTTGCATACTCATATTTTAAGCTGCCGTTTGACGTAAAAGTAAACATTTGTGATGAATACTCCTAGTTACTAAGCAACTCAAAACATTGGAGTAGATACACATCATATACTTATTCATTCACTTTCATACTCATTATCACTCCTTGTTTTGATATTTTTCTTAGAGGGTAATAACAAAAAAGAACAGCACACTTATCTCCTATGCATAACTACACAATTCACCTGAATGTGCTGGAAAAGTGTACTTCAATAATTCAACAGAAAATATTCATGCTTAATCCAACTTTATAAGATATTATCCACTCTAAGCCTAGGAATATCATGGATACATCATGAAGCACCTAAAAAAATGTCAAAGTTGGTCTTAAATGCATATCACTTTTCACCCTATGTTTTCATGGTTTTCATGGTTCCAGTGTGCAGTGTCTTTCATAGTCAAAGCATGCAATGTCTCCCCCAAACTTAAATATCACATTGTCCTCAATGGAAAAACAAGGAATAGAAAGGCTTACGAATACTTCCTTTTGGCTATGTGGGTGTGAGTTTGTTGTTGCTCCTGGTTATTTGCTTGTATGATCAATCCCTGCACAACTCAATAAAACAAATAAGGTTTTTTTTTCTTTTTCTTTTTCTTTTTCTTTTTCTTATTTTTTTTTTATTTTTTTTGGGTTGCCTCCCAATCAGCGCTTAGTTATAGTCATTAGCTTGACTTTTCCATTTAGCTAAGATGAAGTGAGAGGGATATCATCCCTTTTTCCAATAGACTCTCCATTCCTATAATGCTTTAGACGTTGCCCATTCACTGTGAATGTTCCCTTTTCATCATGAGTGACCTCTACTGCTCCATAAGGAAATACCTTCACAACCGTAAATGGTCCTGACCACCGTGATTTGAGCTTACCAGGAAACAAGCGGAGCCGTGAATTGAAAAGTAATACCTGCTGACCAGGGACAAACTCCTTGCGTACAATGTGTTTGTCATGCCATGCCTTGGTTCTTTCTTTGTATATCTTGGCATTCTCATAGGACTCATTGCGGAATTCATCCATCTCATTAAGTTGCAGGATTCTTTTCTCACCCGCAACCTGCAGATCCATGTTCAGTTGTTTCATTGCCCAGTATGCCTTATGCTCTAATTCAACAGGAAGATGGCATGCTTTTCCAAAAACTAATCGATACGGAGACATTCCCAATGGTGTTTTGAATGCTGTCCGATATGCCCACAATGCATCATCTAGCTTTCGTGCCCAATCTTTCCGAGAATTACTTACTGTTTTCTCTAAGATTTGCTTCACCTCTCTATTTGATACCTCTGTTTGGCCATTTGTCTGAGGATGATAAGCCAATGCTCGTTTGTGTCTGACTCCATACTTAGATAGCAGTGCTTCAAACTGCTTGTTGCAAAAATGAGTTCCTTCATCACTGATGATGGCTCGAGGAGTACCAAATCTGGTAAAGATGTTCTTTCGTAGGAAATTAAGTACCACCTTGCCATCATTTGTAGGCGTTGCAATTGCCTCGATCCACTTTGATACATAGTCCACTGCTAAGAGAATGTATTTGTTGTTATATGATGAAGGATAAGGTGCCATGAAATCGATGCCCCAAACATCAAATAATTCAACTTCTAGGATATTCTGCAGTGGCATTTCATTTCGTCGAGATATATTCCCAGTATGCTGACATCTATCACAAGCAGTAACAAAAGCATGAGCATCTTTAAACATAGTGGGCCAATAAAAACCTGATTGCAGAACTTTGGCTGCAGTGCGCTGAGTTCCAAAGTGCCCCCCATATTCAAGTGTGTGGCAATGCTTCAATATGTTTGTCATTTCTTCTTCTGGAACGCACCTCCTGATGACTTGATCTGCACAATGCCGATAGAGTATCGGCTCCTCCCAAAAGTAGTGTTTGACTTCAGAAAAAAATTTCTTCTTTTGCTGGTAAGAAAAATCTGGCGGTATGATTTTACCTGCAAGAAAGTTGACATAATCTGCATACCAAGGAAAGAATTTGTTAGTGGAAATTGCTAAGAGTCTTTCATCAGGAAAACATTCATTTATAACCGTGAATTTAGGCTCCAGCTGCTGTGTTAATTCCAGCCTTGAAAGATGATCTGCCACCACGTTCTCAGTCCCCTTTTTATCTTTAATTTCTACATCAAATTCTTGCAGTAACAGGATCCAACGGATGAGTCTAGGCTTGGCATCTTTCTTAGACACTAGGTGTCTAATTGCAGCATGATCAGTATACACCAGCACTTTGTTTCCCATCAGGTAAGGCCGAAACTTATCAAATGCATAGACCACAGCAAGCAACTCTTTCTCGGTTGTGGCATAATTGAGCTGGGCATCGTTGAGTGTTCTGCTGGCATAGTATATGGTGTGAAACACATTATTTTTTCATTGCCCCAGTACTGCTCCAACTGCATAATCACTTGCATCACACATAAGCTCAAATGGTTTCTCCCAATCCGGTGCAATTACAATAGGAGCTGTCACTAACTTCTTTTTCAACAGCATAAAGGCTGTCTTGCATTCCTCATCAAACTGAAACTTTGTGTCTTTTAGTAGCAGACTGTATAGCGGTTTGGATATTTTAGAGAAGTCTTTGATGAACCTCCTATAAAATCCCGAATGACCAAGGAAACTCCTAACCCCTTTGACTGTAGTTGGCGGCAGAAGCTTGTCTATTGCCTTAATTTTAGCTCTGTCTACCTCTATTCCTTTTTCTGAAATCCGGTGCCCCAACACTATACCTTCCTTTACCATGAAGTGACATTTTTCCCAATTCAAAATCAAGTTTGTCTTTTCACAACGCTCCAACACCAATGCTAACTTTGCAAGGCAATCATCGAAAGAAGTTCCAAATACAGAAAAGTCATCCATGAAGACCTCAATGATCTGCTCCACCATATCTGAAAAGATAGCCATCATGCACCTCTGAAAAGTAGCTGGTGTATTACACAACCCAAAAGGCATTCTTCTGAAAGCAAAAGTACCATAAGGGCAGGTGAAAGTGGTCTTCTCTTGGTCCTCAGGTGCAATGGCTATTTGGTTGTATCCCGAATAACCATCTAAGAAATAGTAGTATTCATGCCCAGCTAACCTGTCCAGCATCTGATCAATGAATGGTAGGGGGAAGTGATCTTTGCGTGTTGCCTTGTTGAGCTTTCGATAGTCCATGCAAATCCTCCATCCAGTTACCGGTTTAGTAGGTATCAAGTTGTTGTTTGCATCCTTTACTACTGTTATTCCTCCTTTCTTTGGCACAACTTGAACTGGGCTCACCCATGAGCTGTCAGAGATTGGATAAATAACACCAGCATCTAACCATTTCAGAACTTCTTTTCGGACTACCTCTTTCATGGTCGGGTTAAGCCTTCTCTGATGTTCTACTGTTGGCTTGACTTCATCCTCCAACAGAATTTTATGCATGCAAATAGAGGGACTGATGCCTTTGATATCTGCCAATACCCACCCGAGAGCTGCCTTATGATTTCTCAACACCCTCAACAATTTTTCTTCCTCTGTTTTGGATAGCTTTGCAGAGACTATCACAGGATAGGTGGAAGCTTCTCCAAGATATGCATACCAAAGGTGTTCTGGCAGAGGTTGCAATTCCAGAACCGGTGCTTGTTCACTGGTTGATTTTATTTTTGGTGCTGGTTGTCCCAAATCTTCAAAGTATCTTCTGCGGTTAGGTTCAAAAGAGTCCATCCAACATATATATTCTGCTATCTCAGCATCCTCCTCCCATACCTTATTTAAAAGACATGCTTCTAACGGGTCAGTTGGAAGCTTGACTTTGTCATTAATTAAGGATTCTACCACTTGAATGCTGAAACAGCTCTCCCCCATATCTGGTTGTTTGATAGCTTTGAACACATTGAAAATCACCTCCTCTTCATTCACCCTTAACCGCAGCTCCCCTTTCTTCACATCAATTAACGCACCTCCAGTGGCCAAGAATGGCCGGCCAAGCAAGATAGGAATCTCATTATCCTCCTCCATAACCAGAATGATGAAGTCTGCTGGAAAGATGAACTTGCCCACTTTCACCAGTACGTCTTCAATTATTCCCCTTGGATGCTTCAATGACCTGTCAGCTAGCTGCATTGTTACTGTAGTTGGCTTTGCTTCACCTAAACCAAGCTTCTTAAAGATAGATAAAGGCATGAGATTAATACTTGCACCTAAATCACATAAAGCTTTTTCAAATATAGAATTTCCAATGGAACATGGTATAGTAAAACTCCCTGGATCCTTAAGTTTAGGAGGCAGTTTCTTCTGCAAAATGGCACTGCATTCCTCAGTAAGAACAGCAGTCTCATATTCCTCTAGCTTTCTTTTGTTTGAGAGGATGTCCTTCAAAAATTTCACATAGCTTGGCATTTGTTCAAGAGCATCTGCAAAAGGAATGTTAATCTGCAATTTTTTAAACACATCAAGAAATTTAGAAAATTGCTTATCAAGTTTATTCTTCTTGAGACGTTGTGGGAATGGAATTCTCTGCAGTATTTCTTGCGTTGGTTCTGGCAAAGGATCAGATTTTTTCATATTCTGAAATGGTGTGGCCACTTGCTCCTCCTCTTCTCTTCCTACACTCTTGTTTCCAACGGTCTGCTCCACCTCTTTTCCACTTCTTAAAGTTATGGCCTTGCATTGCTCCTTAGGATTAATTTCAGTTGTGCTTGGTAAAGTTCCTTGTTGTCTACCCGTGAGCATGTTGGCTAACTGACCAACTTGAACCTCCAAATTTTGAATAGAAGCTGCTTGGTTCTGCAGATTAGTATTTGTTTCAGTCATGAATCTGCTGGTGTTGTTTGCTAATTGTGTCATAGCTTCTTCAAGTTTTGATTTCTCTTTCATGTGCTCACTTGAAGATGGCATGGCTGGATTCTTCATGACAA
>Ga0325411_1005977_pt1 | contig 13397 bp, 4 predicted proteins | sample PopdelMetagenome_13_FD_206181 | JGI IMG/M metagenome (GOLD analysis project Ga0325411, IMG submission 206181) | Populus deltoides microbial communities from Bellville, Georgia, United States - Xylem-PdIQD-R4 | ecosystem: Host-associated > Plants > Phyllosphere > Stem > Wood/Secondary xylem... | reverse complement strand
GATCAAATTGAAAATCAAACTCAATTAGAAAAATGCTAAAAAGCAATCAAAAGAACAAAAACCTAATTTAATTTAGAAACTAAGTTAAATCAAAGGACGAGGGGCGAAATGGAAGAAAAAATTATATATAAAAAAAACAAATAGTAATCAAGAGAATGATGATCAAATTGGATAAAAAAACAAAATAACCAGACACCTTTATGTTTTGACAAGAAGAAGAGAGAGAAAAGAAAGGGGAGAAGAAAAAAGTGCATTAGATCTCAACTGTTGCATCGCTATATACACGCACCTGACCATCATGAAGACCATGTCAGGACACTTACAATATTGTTACGGAAGGCAATGTTAACCATTAGACGACGTTGCATATATCATCCAAAGAACACAAACATTGTCCATGCATGGACGCTTATAAAATACACGTCATCCAAATTTTTTTATTGATATTTATTTTAATTATATTATCAAATTATTTTTAAATGAACTTGATTATGACAAATAAATAAAAAACTGAAAAGACAAAAAACACCTTGAGAGCTAGCTTTGTATTTTTCTGATTTAAAAGTAATTAGGTCATTTAATTATACTAAAAAGAAGGACAAGATTAAAAAGCCCATGAACATAGTTTCTATTTTATTTATCTTTTGCTTTTAAGGGATTAAGTCATTTTATTGTAAAAAAAATATATATATAAAAATACTAATTTTTCTGTATCATACTGACCAATAAGTCACGAGGAATTCTATATTATTTTTTAAAAAATGATTTTTAGGAAGTAATAAATTTTCATATGGACTTTTCTTTGGATCAAATTACTAGAATGATGCGAGAAAGATAAGCCACGTGTGGGACCCGAAGATTATCAACGGAAAATGCAAGTCATATTTGGAAAACGACATCGTGTTACTCCACTAATTCTTGTCCACCTCTTACTCCACCTTGCTTTGCTTGCCTTCTCCTCCAACGGCTAGTTCCTAGTGACCGTTTCACAGCCCAAAAATTCAAACTTGAAGAACCCTGAATAAAGAAAAACACCACACAGAAACAAAAAAGAATAAACTGAAACACTTGAAAAAATCATCATTCAAATCACAACAGCTCTTGCACCCCATAAAAATCATAATTCTTGGCTAGCTTTTATTCACTTGTTCAAATCGAGAAACAAAGAAAAGATCATCAAAAATGGTATACACATACACACCAGCATACTACTCTACTCTCCATGACTCAATTACCTCTATTTGCAAGACAATCTTGCCTTTTTCCTTTAAGAAAAAGAGGTTGACCTCGGCGGAGCACAGGCTCTCAAAGCTGCAGTCTGATAACTTGAAGTGGCAGCAAGACTCATTCCATCAAATATTGAATTTGATGGGGTTGCATAAAGAAGGTATTTTAGCTGAGAATGAGGTTTCTGCTTTCAAGACTCATTTGCTTGAAACCCTTATTGCTTCTCCACTTGAACATGAACAAGCAGTCATTTTAAGAGATAAATTGGTCTTCTTGCAGGTGAATTTCTAATTTTTAGAACCTGTGTTTGATTTATTTCAAAATTTTCTCTTTGGACAATCAAATGGAACCAATTTTTGTTTATTTTTTTTTTGGGTTTGTTTTGGACATTTTGTAGGAGTTGCTTTATGCAAAATGTATATCAGAAGATGAGTACCATTCATCAAAGAGACCTTTGTTACAGAGGCTAGCAGTACAAGGAGCAGAAATTGAGTCAAGAGATGTTATTGTTGCTGGTCCAAAAGACACAAAAGAGAAGATAGAAGAGGAGTGGTCGGTTATTGATTTAAAAGATGAGAAAAGGTTGATTGGTAAAGAAACTTTACAGTCCATAAATAGATCAAAGCCTAACTCAGCGATGAAGCAAATCAAAGGAGCAGCCTCGGTTTTTGGCTTTGGATCAGATCACAAGCTGAGCAAACACAAAGAAGAAAAGAGTATTTTTGAAATTGAAGCAAGATTGCCCTCCTCTGGACATGTTATTAACGAGAGAGAGAACCCAGTTTGGGATAGTCATTTGAAGGATAAGGAAAGTGAAACCAAATCAATTCTTATGCAAGCAAGCTTACCAAATGAATCTGTAAAAGAAAGTGCAAGCAATGATAAGCCCAAGAGGAAACCCTTCAAGACTTTGTTTCAACAGGAGCAAAGAGAGGGAGATGGTGGTGGTGGTGGTGCTAATGGTTTTAATTGTGAGGAGAAAACCTCAAAATCAGCAAAAAAGCCTTGGGGTTTTGATGGTTTTAAGAAATGGAAGAAAAATGATTCAGATGGTGAGACTGCTCCTCTGCCTCTTAACAATGAAAGATCTGACAGTGAGGCTTATTCAGGATCTTGCAACCTTGTTAATAGTCCCATTGGAGAGGGACCAGACACTAAGCAGATAAAGAAGAAACTGCATTCTAATGGTTCTTCTTCAGATTTTTTCATTGATAAGGTTCAGTCTAGACAATATATATAACTTTGTTTCTAAATCTTTATCCTTCAACCTTAACTTATGCCTTTTGTCTATCTGTTGTTAATTATACAGGTTTTAGGGGACAAGATAAAGAAGGAGCTTTCAAAAATTCAAACAGAACTCTGCACAACAAACCCTAGTCTTAAATTTTCGTAAGCTTTTTTTTATTGATCAGATGATTTTGAAGTAGTTATCTTTGTGTGTTTTTATAATCAATTAATCACTTACTTTTGTATTGCATTGTGCTTGTTATTTGCGGTTCTATTAGTGATGATCAAATTGAAGCAATTTCCACCAAGCTTCCTGTTGACAAGGCTGACCTGAAAAAGTTCTTCCCCAAGTAAGAAAACAACAGCTTTCTTTCTTTTACCTATCTCAATTTAATGTTCGTTTCCTCGCAGCATATTTGATCTATTGATCTGCCAAAAACCGTAGCTATTGCAATTAATCATAGGCATTCTTGCATTCTTGCTACAGCATATCAAACTTATTATTTGGATCCTCACATGAACTACAAAAATGTTGTGTTCTAAGGTCATGGTGCGATCGGTATGGTGATGTTGTACTGGATGTGGTGAAGAAAGAGTTCAAGGATCATGTTGGAGAGATGGAGAACATGAGAAATGCTGCAAGAGAGAAACATCACAACAATTCAATGCGATGGACAACATTTGAAGATGAAGACGAAAATTGTCACCCAAATCTTTTTTCTCAACAGGACCATTCATTTCCAAAGAAGCAACAAAATTTCACTGCCAAGAATGATCAGAGCGCCTATACTAATCCCTTCTCCCATGACTACTCTGAAAGCAATGGGAATAAGCTTAGGACTGAATCATTCCAGAATCCCTTTTGGATCCCAAGGCAACAATATTAGTGATATGGGAGTTTCTATGTTCGATAAGCAAGCGGTATTCTTGTTTTTTGTTTGCTTGTATTCTATTGTAATTCTGGTTATGAACTCTGACAGAAGAACAATGTTGTTCTTCTGGATTTTAAACCCCCTTTTGTTCTGCTGGGTTTCATCAAACCCATGCAAGAAGAATGTAAAAGTTTTTATCTTCCTAAGCAGCTATAAAAGTTTTTAATCCCCCACAAGCATTACTGATGATAGATAGCCACTGAAGGTTTTTCAATGGGGATCATGGGATTTCCAACGAATCCAAGACAACCTAGTTTTAGTTGCATCATATTTGGGTTTCCAACTTGGGATTATTTATGATGTATTTGTTTTAACAAGGCAACAGAAGCATAACATGGAGCTCAAGAATCCAATCTTATATACCGTATAGCTTTATGTAAGATCTATACTCTATAGAATCCAATCTTCAGGGAACCATATTACAAGAGATGGAATTTATATAACACTATATACAATTATATTTACAATGCAATCAAGTAGAAGTAATTTCTGGATTTGGTATTGAAGTCTCGCTGGCACCACCCTCGCGGACATCTCCTCGACAAAGCGGGCATACCCTGTAAAATACAATCAGAGGAGAGAAGGGGGGAAGAAGGATGTGACAAAAATTTCACACCAGAGAAGGAAAAAAAATGATTATGAATACGGTTTAAGAATGAAAACATAAGCAGCAAAAACGCAGGTGGGTGGCAATAACAATACCCATGTATTTCTTTGAGCCATTTATCCACACAAACCATGTGATATTCGTGGTGGCAGGGAAGAACTCTTATTTTGTCACCTTCCTCATACTCGGCCAGGCAAATGTAACACCTGTCAGTCAGAAAGTTATTATCAAACACAGTCCAAAAGACCACAAGTTTATATTAGTGCAATCCAAGTAATGAAACACCTTGAACTCCAAGTTCCCCACCACTTTTACACGCGAGAACACTCATGTGCAAGTATAATACCTGGCTTATTCTAGAGTACATGCATGTTCACACCACAAAACTTAAATCAATGAGAAACTTACTGTTCATCCTCATCATTGCCCTTGACTCTGTCCAACTTTTTGTGATTCTTAAGAGGGAAAGAGTCAACAACTGATTCAGGGGCAGGGAGCGACATCATGGATAGAGAAAGTGACACAGGCTGACGATGGATTTCATCCAAAACCTGCAGCTTAAACATGACACCAGAACTTAGTAGCAACATAATGCAGGCCAAGAAGTGCATAAATCATTGTAAAACTGCTTAGCACAGATTTCATGGTCAAAGCAACTCCCTTATCATGAATTTGATGGTGGCTTCCACACCTCTTTAAGCACCTCTACATAGAAAAACAGCTGAGCAGTTTCAAAAAACCTACTGCTAGATCTTAGTCTTGTTAGCGTTAAAGACATAATCACAGCTAATATCTAAATGCAAGCCACCCTAGTGTATATTTTTCCAGGCAAAGTAAAAAGGGTATTAAATTAGTCAGGATTCACCCTTGTCCTCAAAAGAACTGCAAAATCATGCCCACCTTTTCTCATTGGATTCCTCAAACGAATGGAATGGAGTGTCTCAAACAATGGGATTAGCACTAAAACTTCTACAGCAGGTTGGACATGGTTCAGCACAATCATAACCTTGAATTTGCAATTTATACAAAAGTCTCGAAAGAAGACAGATGTGTAAATAGAAACTTAAATTATCATTAGCACCAAGATAATGGATTCAATCAGCAACTCTATCGCATAGGTGCATTCTGCTTTTCAAACTATATCCGTTTTTCATGAATGGGATTAGTGAAGCCAGGAGAAGCTATGTCAAAGGAGAACTACCTCAAATAGAGCTTCAGCAAGCATGACTATTCGTGATATACTTCCACGAGCACTCGACTCCTCAGCCATCAAGAATGATTCACACGAGCATGTACCGTCAGGGTGGAGTCCAGAAGGACAAGAGGTTGTTCGTCGACCATTCTCATCAAGGCCACCACGAAGTCTTTCCCAGATCTGCAAAGAGTAAGCAAGAGTAGTTCATAAGAATTACAAATGAAGGAAAGAGATTTTAACCTTATTTTTTATGTTCTGCTAACCCAGCCCCCGTGACTACTGGATAGACAAAGAATGGAGTGGCATGCAATTATACCAAAGAAACTAAAAAAACAATTGAATAGTGGAACAATAAAAGACCAGGGCTTGCAATTGTTTTTTTTTATAAAAAACAAAAACCTCTATCAAGCCAAAGATTCCTGCAAAGATATTGAATTACAGGGCCAGGATCCCTGACTTTGAAGCTTGAGAGGATGAAAACATAAAATTTCTATTTTGAAGTGGCGATTTCATTAGGACTAATTTAAAATGTTTCCAAGAATAAGGGGGATTTAAAAAAAAAATTGAACGCCCTGGCCCCTGTTAGGTTTGTCCCTGTACAGGGTTGTCTTTCTAGGCTTCCTTCCCAAATCCAAACTTCAGTGGATTAATAGCTGTACAAGGGTCTTCTTGATGATTGTAAGAACTGATCAACACCAAAAATATACAGAACTATAATCCCCAACATGTATCACAAGTTTGTGTGCAAAAGTAAATGATAGTATAGCATTCTTTCCTCAAAAACTATTCAGAAATATCACCTCAGATCTCGAGTGTCGTCTTCGTTCATTCAATCTGTGAATTCTCCTGCTCATGTATCCAGAATCAGTGCCTATCCCATCGTCAAAAAAATCACCACTGAAATCAAGGAGCCATCTGTCATGGGATTCAAGATCATCAGTATTATCTGTTGAGAAGACAATAGTAGGAGAATCAACATGCCTCCTAGAACTGCGCCTTGAAAATGCGTCCCGAAACAATCTTCTGCTATTCCTTCTGGCCTCACGACTGCTTGTATCTGAATTGCTGCTTGAATAAATGCTGGAAGAGATACTCACAACATCTACATGGAGTACACTTCCATCTGTCCTCCCTTGTTCCCTATTGGGCACAAGAAGTCCTAAATCTGAAGGTACTGGATCTTGGATAGACTCATCTTGTGTTGAGCGAAAGGTTACTGGGACATTAGATCTATGATTTACTGAATCAGAATTAGAATTTGGCATGTCTGTTACTTCACCCATATGATTGTCAAAAGGCAAACCATTAGAACATGAATCTCCATGCCCCGGTGAGTCTGAACTGCTTCTATGTATGATATGAGGATAGATCTGAGAGAAACCCTCGTTCTCTGAATTTTCAATGCCATTGACAGAATCAATGTTAGTTGAAACATTCATTGATACAGGATCTGATGACTGTCGTTCTTTAAATGAAGAACTAGCTTCAGCAATACTTGTATTTCTACCTGATTCATCATGACTATCACTTACCTGATCTGGGCCAACTAACTCCTTACTATCAGATAGGCATTTTCCTCGAGAGTTTGTGTCAAGATTTCTATAACCATATTTCACAGAAGTTCCCTCACTGGCTCTTATACTGTTTCCAGATGATCCTCCAGTTTCAGTATCTGAGCTTCTAGACCCTGTTACTGTATTGGAAACCACAGATGATTCCTCTGCAGAATTCTGTACCTCGATGACTGGACAACACTGTTCTGCAGAATTCATCTGAATCTTGTCTGGATAGTCTTCCATCTATTGGAAAAAGATCACACACATATCAGTTTCCTCTATAAAAGGTAGCCACGAACATTTGAATAATAGCATCCTTAAAAAGACTTCTCCAAACATTAAAAAATAAATTTCACATTGATCAAGACTAGAAATGTCACAGGAAATGAATACTGCCACCTCACCACATCTTGTTCTTGAATGATAGTAGAAGTGCCTATTGTCTAGATTTGTATAGACCCTATATCAACACCATGGAATTGCTCCATATGCAGAACCATGCTCTCACAAATCGCAATAGTCAGTTTCAGTCATAATAAAAAAGATAAAGGAGTTTCAATTACAAACTTACAGAAATAGTTTACAGAAAAACAAGCATTAATATTTTCTTTAAAAAACTTGCAAATCAATTGAGGGCATTGTGCAAAGCTGCCGAGTATAAATTGATCACTGATTATGGTGGGAAGGTGCTCATACTAAGAGAGTTGTGCTACTCTAATGTCAAATGTAACTAATTAGTAAAACATTCTGAAATACCAATTTCAAATACAGGGATACATTATCTTGCAGGAAACCATTTGTTTGTTAACGTTAACTTAAGCTAAAGCAGCCATTAAATTGAACATCTTGAAATTCGACTGAAATCTCTAAGAACCCCCAAGTAACTAAAAACTCAATGAGAACTCACATGGAAAACAAAAGCCTTAAAATTAAAACCATTTTCTATTCCAAGTAATGGTAACTACACAACTTGAACTTTTAATCAAATAACCAAAGTGAACAAATATTCAGATGACTGGAGGGCTAAACAAATATCGATAAACAAATAATTCCAATCAAAATTTGTTGAAAAACACAAAAGAAAAAATAAAAAATTGCTTCCAAAAACAGTTAACAAGCAACAGAAACAAAATTCCATAAAACCTAAACAAGACAAATTTTCCAACATCACATGATCAATCCTAGATCATCAAAAAGCACAAATATTTCAATGTAAAGATTCAAACTTCGATTAAAAAAAAAACACACAAAACCGGCACTCATTATTTTCTCTAAAATCAATTCCTTTTACACGATAACCACAAAAACAATTCATTATCAACACTAATTGACCAACCCCAGATCATCAAAACCAATTAAAAAGAAACAGAAGTAATAAATCAATTTCAAGTCGAAAATCTTTAATCTCTCTTTTTTGGTACCTCGTGACGAGCTGTACGAGAAGAAGAGGAGCCACCACAGATGAGAGAAGAGAAGAACCTGGACGACCTGCTATGCGGTCGGGTCCGTGATGTGCGTGACCCCGGTCTACTACTATTCGAACCCATTTCTTTAGAGAAAGAGAAAGGCTGAGAAATTAAATGGTGGTGGTGAATGATGATGGAACTGTATAGCTAATATGTTTATATATTTTTTATTTATTATTTTGAAATTGATTAGAGGACAGAGTTTTTGTTTTTGTTTTCGTATGGAAGAGGTGAAGTGTTTTTGAGTCTTGTAGTTTTTCTTGCACAAACATCCGCATTCGGTGCCACGTTATAGGCTGTCGTTTCCTCTCGATAATGATACAGACACCTCACTTTCAAAATCTTAATTTTATATATATATATATATATATATATATATATATATATATATAAAACCCAATCTAATTTATGAGTTGATTTAAAACCGGCCAACTCGATCTTCGATTTAAGCTAAGTTTTTTAAAAAACCAACTAAAAATTAATTTGTAATCCAGTTAATTTTATTAAAATCTTATTTTTTTGTTTTTTAAAATTAAATCAATATTATTTTATTTAAAAAATAAATAAAATGATGTTGATTTATATCAACCCAAATTAAATTCTGTCGACTCATCCAATTTATAACCCAATTTTTAGGCATGAGTTCATTAATTTTGATTTTTCTTCTAAAAAATAGACCCCTCTTTTTATAACTTTTTTTTTCTTGATTTTGTAAAAGTCAACTAGACATATTTAGAACAGGTTGCATAAAAAAAAAAATTGAAAAGTCATCTTTTGAGGTTGTTTCGTGTGGTGCTAAAGTATATAAAGGAGTTTCTATTTGTTTTTATATTTTAAAAGTAATTTTAAAAAAAATTATTATTTTTTTATTTTAAATTAATATTTTTTTAGTATTTTAAAATTATTTTAATATGCTGATATTAAAAATAATTTTTTAAAATAAAAAAATATTATTTTAATATATTTCTAAATTAAAACAATTACAACTATATTTATAAACAAACTAATAATCTATGAGCAAATCATATATATTATTATTATTTAATAGGGGCTGCTCGAGGAGAATCGAGGAGGGGATATTTCCCCTTCTCATATATTATTTGTTGGGAAATATATATTATTTTTATATTTATATTTTTTATTTTATTTTTTAATATTAAATTTATTTAAAACTAAACTTTTTAATTTATTTCTAGTTTTTATACAAAATTATCATTGTCTTGAAAAAATCATGATATTAAATTGATATTTATTTTTATAATTATCTATTTTTTCTATCGTATTATTAAATCAAAAATATGTATTATATTGTTAAAAAAATTAATTATAAAAAAATTTAATTATTATTAATTAAACTTCATAATTTATTTTGATTTAGTGTAATAATAAACAGTGAAATGCCTAGTTTTATTGTCTAAATATAGGGTATATTTATATTTTTTTTAATTGATTTTTTTTATTGTTTCATTATTCAACTTTTAGTTATTTAAGAATTGAATTTTATAATTTTTTGTGGGATTATTTTAGTTTCACGATCCAGGTTTACTCGGTTTTTTTTAAATTGAATTTTATTTTTAATTTTATTTTTTAATATTAATTTAATTAATAATTAAGTTTAATAATTTATTATTTACTCGTAAAGAAGGGCTGACTGTTGAAATCAAGCTAACAGTGAAGTCTTAACTCTCACACACCACACGCCTCAAGTCACGTTAATTATTAAGTTCTAATTTTCAGTATATTTTTAATTTTGTTTTTTTGTGAGAATGGAGTTGTCTTTCTCAATATCAAGTGAAAAACAACACCTGTTTTTTTTTAATATTATTTTTTTTCCCATTTTTTTCTTGGGGACAAGAGTTAAAATGGTACACGTGTTGAATCAAGGTCTACAAATAAAATGATAAACTTGAGAGGCATCAGTGACCTTTGTTTTTTCTGTGTTTATTAAGAGTTTATCTGTTTATATTAAATTGATATTTAAAAAAAATAATTTTAATGTGTTAATATTAAAAATAAAAAATTATATTAACATAAAAAATACGATGCACAATACAAATAAAATGATAAAGTTGAGGAGACATCAGTGACCTTTATTTTTTGTGTTTTTTTAAAAGTTCATCTCTATATATTAAATTGATATTTTTTTGATAATTTTAATATATCAATATTAAAAATAAAAAATTATTTTAATATATTTTAAAATAAAAAATACTATGCACTATAATATCTCTTATGCTCACGATGACAACTTGCAAGCTAGCTAGCAAACCATCATCCTTTGTGTCTTTTGCCTGTTGCATTTACTATATTTATATTTCTTTCTTTTCTTTTCTTTTTTGCCTCGCTTGAGTTTTTGTTAGTTGTCGGCAGTCCGCACAATACAAACAAATACTGGATGTCGTCTGGGACGCGGCAAAAATTAACTAGTCAAATTGATTTTTTGATTATAAAAATATTTAATTAATTAGTAACAAATCTTTAGAATAATTAATTTCTTATAGTATGTGAGTGTTTAAAATTATAGTAGTGGTTGTTTTTTAAAATATTTTTTATTTAAAAATAAATAAAAAAAATCTCAAAGAAGTTCCTTAACGCAAAAACAAGTACTATACGAGTGATTTATCATGGAATTATAGCTCAACCAATTAATTATATGAGCATTTATTTCTCTTGAACATGTTTCAAATTCAACCGTCTATACGATCTGTATAATTCTTTTTGATAGGAGGAAACGACAAGTGAAATCAACAAGAGCCCCTGCCAAAGTCTAGAGAAATCCATGAATTTCAGGTAGAAACCTACCAAAACAAGCACAAACGTGGGTTTGACTTGTAGTTTTGAAAACTTGAAGGAAAGATACCGGACAAATTCATGAAACATTAAACTTTGCAACCCAACTAGCTTAGCCCTATCCATTCGCATGTATAAATTCAGAGACCGTCTCAATACATTTCTCCACATCCATATCAAACACAACAAAGAGCTGTCGGAAGAAAGAAATTAGAAGATGCACAATCCCCCACCGCCAGAGCCCCGTCACCAGCCCGGCCACCCGCCGCCAGAGCCCCATCCACCACCACCCGGTCCACCACAGCGTGAACCTCCTCCCCCAGGTCCGCATGCACCACCATCCGGTCCACCACACCGTGAACCTCCTCCTCCTCGTGGCCATTCTCCTCCTCCTCCAGGGCCGCGTGCACCTCCACCTGATCATCACCGTCCTTAGTCGATCATATACATGAAGAACTCGATCGAAGCTAAGCCTGGCAATATATGAATAAGCGTATCCATAGGGGTTGATGATGTAACGGAAGGATGCTCTGTATAGCTAGTAATTTTACCTGGCTTAGCTCACCAGTAATTTTATTTTCACTTCCAGTGTGTGTATGTGTAACGTGCTTGCTGTTTCATTCTCGGAGAAACATGTATGGTGCTTGGATAATTAATTAATAATAAGAGTAGAGTACTGTTTATATATCTTCTAAGAATATGCCTTTCTTTCTTTCTTTCTTTCTTTCTAAGAACGCACGATAAATCCAAAAAAAGGAAGTTTTACAACTTACAAGGATGAATTTTGTTGAAGGTGCTGCAAAAATCCATCAAGAGTTTATATATCAAACTCAGCCTCTATACATTATACAGGATGGATTCACTCACATCATGAAAAGAGAGATGTAATTACTTGTTCAAAATAAAACAGTGCATCTCTTACGATTATCACATGATTTTTTTTTTTTTTTGTATTGATCCTAGTTATAGCTTCCATTGTTGAATTGCCAAAAACCACCATTTGAAATGAATATATAATTAACTAGCAGTGGGGAGAGAGTCAATTCACAAAGTGTTTCCATCGGCAAAACCTTCTAGTACTTACTGCTGGATACCTTTTTACACAGCAAGTGATCATTCCTAGTACCATGTAAATGTTTCATCATTATCTCAATGGCATGCCAATACTCTCTTTTTTCCGCGCTGTTTATTATTGTATTAGTAATTATTTTTTAAAATATTTTTTTTAAAGTATGTTAAAATAATATTTTTTTAAAATTTATTTTTAAATATATCAATATAATTTAAAAAAATAAAAAAATTAATTTAAAATAATAAAAAATCTCTAATTTTTTTCAAAAATATTTTAAAATACGAAAACTAACATCAACGTACAACACCAAGTGTTGGACAATGCAAGGTGGCAACCAAACTAAAATATATAAATTGGAGTTAAAAACTAATAAATCATCAACATGTGTATTCTTAAAAGTCTTATAATAAATGCACGTTCATTTGTCTTATAACCGTTATTAGTCATGGAGTTTAAAAATAACATAATGGTTATAATGGTTGTGGTTGAAAGTTTTTCTTACTTGAAAATATATTAGAATTATTTTTTATTTTTTATAAATTATTTTTGATACCAACACATCAAAAAAATATAAAAATATTAAAAAAATTATTTTTTTTTAGAAAATAGAGTTTCAATCACGTTCACAAATACTTACCACTGTTTGGGAACGCATGCAAACCGCGTTCCCTAAAAATTTATTTTTTCTGCTAAAAATTATTTTTTTTGTGTTTTGGATCATTTTAATGCGCTGATCTAAAAAATAATTTTAAAAAAATAAAAAAAATATCATTTTAATACAACACAAAAAATATTTTAAAAAACAACCACAACCACAACCACACTCGACTCCCTTACTTTCTTAGTTATTCTCTACTAAGTTTTCAGTTGATATATGAAACTTTTTCATTAAGATTCCCATTTAGAAAAATAGTTTTAACATTTATTTTGTGAATTTTTAATTAATAACCTTATGGACGTAATTACTCTAAGAACCCATTTGCACCCAATAGTTTTACAATCCGGACTTTCAGGTTTTATTGAAAATTAATGACTTCACGTCATCATTTACAATATATTTCTAAAAAAAATGTATATTGTGAATATAAGACTTCTTGTAAGGTTATGGAGTTTTACTCAACGTTTAAAAACATGAAAATTAAAGTCAATTTTTTTTTCCAACTCTAGCTCTTTTACTTCCTTTCAGTCCAGAAATTGCTTGCTTTTTAATTATTTTTTTATTCTCTTCTTTTATTTAATAAATTAAATTATATTAAAATCAAAATGTTAATGTTTATATGCTTAATAATAGTATGTTTAAGTTATAATGTATATTATGAGATGAT
>Ga0325411_1005975_pt1 | contig 13399 bp, 10 predicted proteins | sample PopdelMetagenome_13_FD_206181 | JGI IMG/M metagenome (GOLD analysis project Ga0325411, IMG submission 206181) | Populus deltoides microbial communities from Bellville, Georgia, United States - Xylem-PdIQD-R4 | ecosystem: Host-associated > Plants > Phyllosphere > Stem > Wood/Secondary xylem... | reverse complement strand
TCTGGGCTGGATTCAATATCCTCCGAGTCCAATATAATAAGGAACCTGGGCTGGACTCAGTTCCCGCTCATATACATCTTTCAGGTTTAAACAAATACCCTGCGGCCGGCGTCTCCTTGAATTTTTTTTCCTCACCGTCACCGTCCTCGTCCCAAACAAAAGCTGCTGTCAGACGTTCCAATCTCAGGCCATCACTCTCTGCGTATATTATCGACCAAACTGAAAGTACTTTAGCGAGCCAAACAGCATAAATATCTTTTTTGGAAGGGGTAGCCAGTTGCAATTTGCAAAAACAGTCTCTTCTTACCTCTCCCTCTATATTAGGATTTATACTCTTCAAACGAAGCGATGGGGAGAGCCAAAAAAGGCCCAAAATTTGCAAAAATGAAGAAGATGATTACCTCTAGAGCAATTAAACAGTAAGCACTTGTTTCTTTCTCTTATTATTTTAGATCCCTCTCTAATTTTAGCTCTCTGCTTAATTTGTTTTGTTGCTTAATCCCTTACTAGACATAAAGAAGAAGTCTTGAATCCAAAGAAAAAAGATTTGTCCCTTGAAAAGCTCCCGAGAAATGTGTAAGCTTTTGTGTATATAACTATTGCTATGATTGTTGTTTTTTCTTCTAGCAAGTAAATTAAAAATAAAAAAATTGGAGCTCAAGTAACACCGCCGCCCCCCCTCTTCTCTTTTGTTTATTTGTACAGGCCACAGGTTTCTTCAGCTCTCTTCTTCTCGTACAACACAGCTTTGGGGCCGCCATACAGGGTTTTGGTGGATACCAACTTCATCAATTTCTCTATTCAGAATAAAGTTAGTGTTTAATGCAATTGCCAATTTTTACTTCCATCTGGTTTTGATTCAAAAATTGCAAAGGTCAAACCAAACTTGCTGTAGGCTCAGCCCACGGAATTGAAATTTCGCCCTTACGATTTTCTGGTTTTCCATTTGTAGTTGGATTTAGAGAAGGCGATGCTGGACTGCTTGTATGCGAAATGTGTGTTCGCTAGCCTCTGCTTTTTTTTTTAGTAGCTCTAAATTATATGCTTTTGATTTAAATAATATCTCAATTGTCTGAGCAATAAGACTGGCTAGGGAATGAGATGAAGTCCGGAACTTCTTTTTACTGCTTGTTTGTTGATATCTTTCAGTTTTTGGATTTGTACTGCTTGTTTATCGATAACTTCCACTTTTTGGATTTGAAGGCACACCTTGTATCACGGACTGTGTGATGGCAGAACTTGAGAAGTTAGGTCAGAAGTACCGTGTGGCTTTAAGGTATGATTTCATGTTGCTGAGTTTTGCAATTGATATTTTTTTACCTGCTATTTTTTGCATCAAGGGTCTAGGTTGTTGAATGTGTCTATGGAAGTGGTTCTAATCTGCTTGTAAATTTTGTCACTTAATAGTGTACATCCATAATGTTATTTCTTTGTAATTTGGAAGCCAACAACCTTCACTACAGTTCAAATTTCATTTATTTACAAGAATTTTGATGATGGATGTTTGTGTCTGAACAGGATTGCTAAGGATCCACGTTTTGAGAGACTACCCTGTGTTCACAAGGGAACTTATGCTGATGATTGTATTGTTGAAAGGGTTACCAAGGTACAACTCTGACGCTAATATCTTTGGCCTACTCTCCATGTTGAGTGTTATTTTCTCAAAATAGTAACCACCTTGGAGATATCTCCCCCTCCTCCTCATACAAAGCTAGAAGCCATTAGCCAGTTATTTGCTAAGTTGAATTTGCCAGGAAGATGATCTATTATTTTCATTAAATATGGACTGTTAACTTCAAATGAATGGTTTGGATTACATGACTCAACAAATGTCCACCACTTCCCAATAGTCTGGAAAACACCCTAACCACTTGCTAAGTAATAGAAATAGAATCTGACCATTTATTTTAAACCCTATGGCTTGGATTTAGCAAGCATGATACATCATGTTGCAAGGAGCATAAGGGTCAAACCTGTTTTAAACCCTACGGGTTGGATTTGGCAAACATGGTACCTCATGTTGCTAGGAGCATAAGGGTCAAACCTGTTTTAAACCCTACAGCCTGGATTTAGCAAACATGGTAAACTTGTTTTAAACCCTACGGCTTGGATTTAGCAAACATAGTACCTCATGTTGCTAGGAGCATAAGGATCAAACCAGATTTATAGGTTTTGCCATTTATCTGACAGTAACAATGCAAAAAGTAGCGCATCCTTGCAGTGTGTGCACAATTACAGAAGTTAGAGAAAATTATTCTTTTAAATATTCATGTCCATCTTTTTTTTCTGTTCTATGAAAAACAATAATCTTTATTTGAAAAAATAAAGTACAAAATAGTGGCCATTTGCAAGGAATAATCCTTTATGTGACTGTATTTTAAAGTATTTTACTTTGTTTGTTATGGATACTGCCTTTCATGATAATTAATTTGTAGTTTATTCAGCATGTTTTTTTAATGTAACTAACCAGATCATTTGTTTGGGAACAGCATAAATGCTATGTTGTTGCTACATGTGATCGAGATTTAAAGCGAAGGATCCGCAAGGTACCTTCAAGTGAATACTCTCTTGCTGTGCATTTGAAATGAAATTGTTTCTGATATGAAGTTGCTTGCTTGCTGGCAGATTCCTGGTGTGCCAATCATGTACATTACTCAACACAAATACTCGATTGAGCGGTTGCCTGAAGCAACAGTAGGTGGAGGTAGGCCCCCGTGACTCATGTTTAGTAGAAACATCAATTTGGTAAATATTCTCTGGTGATATTGATTGGACTGATTTCATGACTGACTTGTGTCTTCTGCTGCAGCTCCAAGGTATTGATAAGTTTCCAGAATGGGAGAATAGAGGATTTTGCCTGGGGCTCTTGAATGTTATTTATCCCACCTTCTAGAGATATAATTGATGTCGTTTACCATGCGGTGACACTCTTGAGTGTAGTTGTTTCCTCCCTCCAAATGAGGGTTGCAATTTTGTTTCTTTTCTGTGATGAGAGGAAATACTCCCCGCTATGCAACTGTTTTTAGCTTTTTCACTCTTTCATTGCCCTATATGGCTATATCATGCTTACAGTCTGAATCCTGTATTGGTATTTAACCCTTCTGAAGCTCTGCCGTGTTCCTGAATTTGGTGATACCGCGTGATTATATTTTCTATCTGAAGGTCGGGTCAAATGTCTCCGTAGATTCCCCACGATTGAAACTTGATCGGAACTTCACGACTGTAGGTCGATGTGGAAGACAAGGCTAATGAGCTTATAATTATAGCTAATATGATCTGAAAGCTCTCAAGACAGCGGAACATGGATGGGAGTATAATGAGTTATTGAAATTACAAATACTCACACAATTCTTCTTTCATCTTTCATTGTGGTTATGAATGTAATAGCTTCTACAATGGGGTGAAAAAAATGAAAAGAACAGGCAAATTAGTATACACTTGATACACTCACAAACACTAATGACGTAGGGATGCAGTTAGTTACATACAAGCCCCTTCATGTAAAAGATACAAACACATGCATCCCTTTTGCCAAATAAGAACTGAAGAGGAAAAATCAAATATAAAAGAATTATCGAGCTAGACTCCACCTCCAAATGCTGCCCGTAGTCGGACGGGTGAACTTAATGCTATAAAGTTTCTGATGTAGACATGGTAGAGTTTGAATTTTCTATGTCTTCTGGTAGGGGCTTCACGTATTTTCCCAACACTTTTTGACGGTGTTTTTTCCTCATTCTTTGTTGTTTGTCCTTGCTTTGTTGTCTCCTCTTCTCTTTCTGATGATTCCGTAGATTCCTCTCTTTCTCATATACACCTTCCCATACAACCTCACCCGTTGAAGGCCATAACCACCTTCTCTTGGGCCGATCAGAATCTGCCTCTTCAGCCAAGTCCTCATCCATGCTCTTAAGAACGCTGTATGAGAACCATCTAACCCACATCTTGCCTCTGCGGCTCTTGACCGTGTGTTGCTCCTTCATCAGGCCAGTCTCAGGATTCACGTACACCATCTGTCGTGCACTGTGGTATGCCCAGACATTTATGAGCAGCTCAAGAACCCGTGAGTAGCAATGCTTATCCTGCAATACATGAAAGGAAAAAAAAAGGGTCTTGCGGTTATCAAAAGGACTGCAGATCTATCTGTCCATTTTGAGTGAATTTAAAATGCCTAGTTGACTGTTCAAGCAGCATATCCCAAAAACAGAATTTGCCAGCCGATTATTTTGAGCACCAAGTTAGGTGAATGGTATGGTTGTAGTTATTCATCATAAACTTGAAGGGTAAACTGAGCTTCAGTTGAAACTGTTGTCTAGCACTTTGGGTTGCAGAGTTTCTTCAGGTGAACTCATTGAAAACCTAGACTTCAACTCATAATAGTACCCAAACTAAATTCCAAGAACAGACAAGTTATATCCTTGCAGCACAGAAAACTCATCATATAAACTCGAAGTTACCTTGGCTGGACTCAGATAACATCGCCCACTTTGATGGTGCTCATCATACATCTGTGCATCCAATGCGTCCACAAACATTCTGCACTCAACAGTTCAAATCAGCATCTGAAACAGCTTACACTTTGAATTTTTGAATTCCTAAAGCCAACAAAAGCAACTTATCACACCTTGAAAACATTACAAACTCTAGGAAGGACCTTGTTGGCAAAGCAAAACTCAACATGACAGACCATGTATCCCCATCTTCAGGCATGGATGGTAAAGAATCCAAATCATGCTTGATGCCGTACATCCTCTTAAAAGCCTCGGAAAAAGCTAACCTTCAATCACCAACAATTAAATGGTGGAAATCAGCTAGAAGAATGCAAATGAGAAAGGAGGGCAATTGTCAAGATTCACATGATAAATCTTGATATAAACAGCATAGCTCTTACTTGCAATTTCCAGCATTTATAGCATCACAGAAAGACCAAAAGTCCCTCCTTAAGTGACTTCTTGGATCCATGTCCATGGGAACCCAAAAGTAAACCGCGTCCCGATGCTTTTGTGTTTCAATAGCATCTATCAATGCCTTTTCAGCAATCCTAGACAAAGATGCCTGTTTATACCCCAGAATAAGAAATTATTCATTAAATGTATGAAATAAATTATGAGATTGCATTTGTCTAACAATAAACTCATTACTTGCATAGATTACAGAGAACCGAAATGGTAACTACTCATAGTAAAGGTAATGGCCAGAGGAAATTTGGTACTAGAATCCCAGAAAACAATTTGATCAATTTAGCTCATTTCGAAGTAAGGCAAATCACATTGGTAACTATAGTTGCATAGGATGCATCAATTGACCTGTGCAACTGCCACATGCGCTCAGAAAGCCCAAGTGGTTGCGTCTAACCTTGTCTTTTCCACATTTTACAGTAGAGCCAAATCTGACCATGTTCTGGCCATATCAGTCTGAATGACCAAAAATGCAGGTTTAAAGACCAATATCAGATCCTGAAATTGGCATGTAAGGCAGAGCAAACAACATCACAATAAGAATACAGGGTAGACAGAAAATAGGGAATCATTATATACCTTCCTTGCCGTTGCTCTCCAAGATTGAAACCCTATCCAAGAATTCTTGTGAATACGGTCAATTCGATTTGCAATTGCAAAAAAAGCTCCATAATCACCTAGGGCATCTCGATAGTATGAGTTGCTGAGAAGTGACAGACGGGAGGGTGCATCAATGTCATCTGTCCTGGGTCTTCGACCTTTTGTGGACTGCAACCATAGTCAGTATACAAAATCAGGAAGGAAACCAAATTTATAAATTCCAACTACAAGCAGAAGTATAAAGCAAGCTCCATAAAATAAAAGGTGCCACATGGTTTGGTTACAATTGCAAAGGCATACGCGACTGAGGGCCTTCAAATTCCTTCAATGTGAGATGAGCAAAAGATTTCGTGCAAGTGTTTATCAACCAAAATCATTTTGCAGGTAAAACACACCATAGTGCTGAGGAATATGCAAATGAAGAGTTTTCAGATAAATGAATAAAGATATTCCTGACCATTTACCTTTTCCTCAACTTGCTAAATGTAGAAGATTAAGATTGAAAGTTCAAGCAATAAACACCTTTGGAAAGTAGAATCTTTATAATCAGCACAGAAGATTTTTAACCATAAGCTACATGTTAAGAGAGGGTGATGTCAATCATGTTGGGAACAATCATCTGACAGGACACAAAAGTCAAGTAACTTTGAGAAAATTAGAGATGTTGTGCACACAGATTTCCAGTATAAAACACAGATGCAAACTCACCAATCCTATTCCTCGATAAAGTGAACTTAGATGAAGAAAAGACCAGGTTCCTTCCCCAAAATATGGTTCATATATGCACAACGGTTGCCCTGTCCTCAAAAGTTCTCCTTCATCCCTTTCATGTAAATCATTCCTGGACCTATCAGCCCTTTTGGCACTTCTATATACTTCCTCCCATGTTCCACGAGGTTGATCAGTCCTATCTTTTAGCTGCCAAATATCAAAAAGGTCAGATTTTACAAAGGATGCGTTTCAATAATGTAAAACAGGAAGACCTGTTCCATCAAAATTTACTCTTAATATTTATCACTGCACAAACTCTTACCTCTTCTTCCTCTCTTCTCTTTCTAGTATTGAGCATCAGAATATTTTTCTCTTCCACCCAAATGTCATATGAGAATGAATCATCGGTAGCGGCAATTGAACCAGTGCTCTCTCCTTGCTCATGGTTCCACTGTTCCTCAACCTTGTTTAAATATCTATAACTCTTCAAAGTTACGTCTTCATGTGTTGAATTTAGAAATGCTTTAAATAGATTCCAGCACCACTCTTTTTTAAGTTTTGGAGGAATTTCTGGAACAGCCTTAGGAAGTGCAACTTCTGATGGAAGCTTGAGAACATTTTCAAGTAGTGTAGCATAGCCCTCAATGGTTTCTAGAACCATCAGGTTTTTAGATGTACTTTTTCCTATTGAAGCAATGTTACGAGCTAGAGGTGATAATGTCCCTTTGGAGATCGCTTGCAATACAATCTGTGTCAAAGCCTTGAGGTTTTCCTTGGGAAAAAGATAGCCATTCACCCTGTCATCAACCTAATTGTTATTGCTGAAAAAGTCAGTAGTTTGCTTAATAGACATAGGTGTGTAACAAGAAGATGATTCATTATAATGTAAATTAAAAATCTGATACCAATAACGTTTTATTAATCATTGTCTATTTGGCATTTCAAAAAGCTGATAAAAAATTTGTCATTGCCAAAAAAAAATTAAGAACTGCTAGTTTCCAGGGCCACTGACTTTAAAGAAGGGCAGTGACTATATATCGAATTGGACAAAAATTATGTCTAAGTGCAAATTGATTTGAAGAAGCCCTTCACAAAACAGAATAGTAGTCTCAATGAGGCAACATGAACCATAAAAGAATGTTCCTGATGTGACGACAAGAAATGAGCAAACCCTATATGGGGATATTGAGATGAATGGCTAGTAAGATTAGATAAAGATAAACAAATTGGGCAAATAAATAAGAAGTTATTGCCCTGGTAAAGAGAGGCAATCTAATTCATACAAGCACGAGGATCAGAATAGGTTAGGCAATCTAATTCATACTAATACAAGGATCAAAATAAGCCTTATAAGAACTCAGGTTTAGGCTATGAATAAGCCCCAATGGAATAAGAGTTCTTATTCATCAAGAAAATTGAGTCTTGATAGAGCTGAAAAGGCAGGAAAAAACAGAAAGACTAGTGATCCACTGTAGGTGATGGAGATAGGCTAGTTGAGCTGACACCATCAGGAATGTGAGATCATCTTTCAAATCATCTACTTAAATCAATGTTCTTCGTGAATTCAATCTGTTTGTGCATGAAGACTAAAGATAAAAAAATCATTAAGGCTTACATATTTCCCGATCATGGAGAGATCTGGGGCTATGATGGGTTTTCCTATGGACATGGCTCTCACCAAAATTTCAGGAAAAGACTGCTCCTCAAGAAAGGATCCATATATCACAAGATCGACTGCACTAAGAGCACTACTCACATCACCATCAACAGCAAAGTGTTTTACAGTACCTCTTGGATAACTCAAGTTAACAGCAATAGCCTGAGAAAATAAAGAGATCGCAGAAGTTGGCATCTATTTTTAGATATAATGAACTCCAGGCATGCATCTAAATCATACCTCAACAGCTGCACTGTAGTTACCAGTAGAATCCCCGCTTAAAACAATGATTTTGAGATGAGAAATTGAATTACTATCCAATGGAAAGTCTTGCAAAAGTGGTAACAGGGCCTTCAAAACAAGCGCATGCTCCAGCCACAAACCCCTGTACAAAAATTGACTTCCCACAACTGCAATGACAATGTCAGTGGGCTCATAGCCCATCTTCACACGTATATCATCATTGTACAATGCCATTGTAGTATCTGCTTCCCATACTTCAGCAGGGGAACCAGGAATAACATAATAGTTTCCAGCGTCAAATGCAGAGTACATCATCTGTTTGATACGCAGAAATGGAGATAAATGCCAACTTCAGCTTCAGTGTTAATAGCATGAAAATTGAGGACAACATCACAACACAATAATGTTACAAAACATTAAGTTGCTTATTGCTATGTATAGGAATTTTTTTAAAATATAGATGAGATTTATTGGGGAGTTGCATTATATCTGCAAGTCCAGATTAACCCCATGGAATTTTCAGATAGTGTCCACAAGGTGGAAGACTTATCACAGTCAATTACCGGAAGAATGTGATTTGGGAAGACTACTACAGTAGCCCGGTTGAAAGCTTTTCTCCAATCATTCAGAAGCTCAATTTGCCAACTTGAAGTGTACTGTCTTGAACGAATAGCAAGTGCTCTTTCATGGATGGTCCATATAAGAGGCACGGACTTAAAAGGTTCCTGCATAAAACTGGTAAAGTGAAATCATTCATGTTAATTGACTTAGACAAGTAACGTCTCACATAAATTAACTAAGTTACTGAAAGGTTTTATCCTCATATACACATTTCAACTAGAACGAAGTAACAAAATTGTGCTCCATCATATTCAGCACACTGGGCATTTTAATTTGCACAGGCTGTCAAGTCTTGGGCATAGGGGCGATTTAAGATTCCTGGGTAAAGATAGCATCCTCAAATCATTACAATACTAAATAGGTTTATCCTAATTGACTGCTAATGAAAGACTAATCACATAGGATTACCCAAAAAAATAGAATGATTGAAACAGAGAAATGGATAAAAGAAAGAGTTTGAGTCAAAGCATAATTTTGGAGATACATCTATTATTTGAGAGAAAAGATGGTAAAATATCTTACCAAGAGATGACACTCCTTGTTTCAAGAGAATTCACAAGTATGCCATCATAGCTGCAAAAAGATACGTCAAAATTCAATGCAACCAAAAGCCTTCAAATCCAATGACACAAACCATGCTCAATATTATTATTTTTTTCAAAAAAAGATGATATTTAAAAGCTCATCATGTTTCAAAAATCTAGTAGAATGTCATGCATACTTTAGCCAATCAACGGCAATTTCAAGTTTGTGGCTAATTTGAATGATGGTAACCGGAAATCCCATGCTCTTCCAAATGTTTTGCACAGGACCATCTCGTAGTGTATAAACCTGCCAAACAAATTGCAAGAATTTGATGCCAAGAAGAATGAAATATCATTAATCTAACAAATTCTTATACAACTTAATGGAGAACCACAAGCACTTAAAAAACTAAAAAAAAAAAGAAATATGCACAATTGTTGCTCGAACAGTTCGCTTTTTTCTTTTCACTAAACCATCGGCATTAAAAATTGAAGCACCAAAATACATACATGAATCGTGTAGCCAATCTCTTGCAATGCAGTAGCAACAGTCACCATTAACAGTTGCTGTGGATCAACCAACAGATCCGCAAACACCTGAATTAGAAAACATAATTTAGACCGCAAGTCAACCCCGCAGAAAAAATAACAAAAAGGAACAGCAATGGATTAGCAAATAGTAGCGGAAACTAACCAATGCAAGCTGCGGTTTCCTGTAAGGAAAACGACTTAATGTCCCGTTAGTAAATGGCATATTCATCTCTCTGTTCTCTTTTCGAAACTTTTGTAATATCTTCGAAGGTTCGAACTTGATATCTTCACCAAAATCTAACCCACCAATCTCCTTCAAATACAACAAATCCTTATTAACCAACTCCATTCCTCTCCATGGAGAAGAGCCTAGTTCAGATTTCTCCACAACAGAACCAGGCAAAAACATCTGAAATAGAACTACAAAGAAGAGAAAAACAGCAACAGTACAAATCCATTGAATGTAATCTAACTTCTTGAAAAGCAAGAAACGAGAAAGTCTCGATCTGGGTCTATACAAAAAAGGGTTTCTTTCAGTTCTACCAGCTGAAAGAGAACGAATAAGATTGTTGCTGTCTCTTTTGAAGGAGATTCCTCCACTCTCTAATGAACCCATTTAGAGTTCCATACAAAAAATCAATCCTTTGCCTCTCAGGACAGACATGCATATAAGCTAATCGTTGTGAGGTTGAAAGGAGGGGGGGGGGGGGGGAAGCAAAGCCAAAGGCAAAGTGGAGTGATTGCAAGATGCTTGTGAGTTGAGTAATTAGTGAAGAGAGGAGGGGGAGAGAGAGAGGTCAATTCTGGGAGTTTCTTTCTTTTATTGGATTTTGAAGGGTATTTTCGTGTCCTGTTCTTACAGTGATGCACACAGCTAAGAAATCGGTAAGAAACTTATTAATATATATATACACACACACACGCATATTAAATTATTTTATTTTATTTATATAACAATACGAGCAGCCACTCCCAAAGCTAAACCACGGAAAAGGCTAACTTAAGGTCCCCTAGTAATTACAAACTTGTATGTGAAATAAAAATACAAGAAATAAGATTCGAAATAGGAACTCCCATCCTCAACAGCTTCTTACTACTTCAATTTATTAGTATTTTTTTTATTTACCTAACAATATCTCCGGATAAATTTATATATATTTTAATTAATTTTTATAGATTTTAAAATTAGTAATCAAGTAATCGATGACCGTTTTCGATAACTGTTAATATTAACAACTATAAAATTTAAATCTGAAATCACAAAAGAAAAATAATTATTAATATTAATATAAATATTGATTCAATTTATTAGTATTTTTAACATAAATATTGATATAACTCGATATATTTAAATAACTAGATATTAACTGAGCTTTTTTATTGTCTATATAAACAATAAATAAAGATGATGCTCTTTTTTTTTTTTTTTGAGAATTACATTTGTTTATAGTTTAAAGCCAATTTACTATCATATATATTATATATTATAAACTCAAACGGATATTAAATCATCTTTCTTCAATGCATAATATCTCTCTCTTCAAATTATATTTTCTATCTTCTTCTTCTTCTTCTTCTTCTTCTTCTTGAAAACACACATTGAAGTTAAGAGAGAACCCTGATTTTTTGAATCTGTCTCAAATCTGAGTACTCTCTTGAGATTGCGACAGTGGTTTTGTGGGTTTTAGTATAATATGCAAGGCTATTGTGTCAAGGGGCAAAGAGGTTACAAGCTTAAGCAGGTGAGGGTATGTTTCAAATAATTTCCTCATATGCTGTGTTAAGACCTAGCTTTATATGTGGAATTAGGGTTGATGATTTTGAGATTCCTCTAGATTCGATCAGGGAACCGACGTGGAGAATTCGAGAACTTCGCCAAACCCTTCCAAGTTCCCTTCTAAATTTGATCTCCTGCTGAGTACCACTTATCATAATATTACGTCAATAGCCTTGAACCTGCAATGGTAAATGCAGTACCAGATGATATTCACAATGAACAAATTGCATCAAAAGTGGAAGTTTGAACGTTAGTTACCTTCAACTCTTATTATTACCAACTGCTTAAACTTTTCCCTCCCAAAATCATGTCTTTGCTCTCGTCTTTTTGCATCATAATCCCAAAAAATGTCAAACCTAATGGAAAGATACCAAAATCTTGGTTGCAAAGAGGCCTAAACATGAACCCACCATTACCCTGTGACTTGTAAAGAGCTTAACTTTATTTTATGAGAGAATCCTATAACAAGCAACCCAATAATGTTCGTTCTCTTATCTTTCAAGGCATTTTTTATGCATTCAATCTCCTTCATCAGTAAGTTTTTATGGGTTATTTCAATTTCTTGTTTACTTCTAATCTTTCCTTTTATTTTCATGAATTGTTAAGAGGACTAGGTCTGTTATGTTGATGGGTTTAATTAAACCCTGTTTGGTATTCCGTTTTAAATGAAGAATGGAAAATTTTTTAAAAAAAAATTATTTAAAATTATTTTTTTATATTTTAAATTGTTTTGATATGCTAATATTAAAAATAATTTTTTAAAATAAAAAAATTATTTTGATATATTTTTAAGTAAAAAATATTAGTAATCATTTCGTTAAGTTTTATACATGAACCTAATATATATATTTTTTAAAATTTATGATCTTGAATATTCAATAAAAATAAAATTTATTTTTTAATTCTAAATTTCTTACAAAATTTTCTCATATTAGTTTTTTTTTTTCTGACATGCAAAATATCAAGATGTGATTTTTAATATTTTTTAATGAAAACTTAGTTTTCAAATCATGTTAAGTTTTTTATTTAAAAGATAATATTTTTAATAAAAAAATTGTTTTTGTTAAAAAAAAGTATTGATAAGAAAACGTATTTTAGATTTAAAAATATATATTTTTTCCTATTTATTTTAAATTATTGAAAGTTTTAATAAAAATATTTTAATTTTCTTTACTTTTAATTAAAAAAATACTACTAATAAAAAAAACTGTCAAAAAATGCATGAATAAAAAAACTACTACTTTTAATGATTAAAAAAAAATACATCATGATTCTAGTGCTTGTCATTCCAAAAAACACCCAGTTCGGAGTGTTGCTCAGACAGAGATCGACTAAAATTTAATTTTTTTCTTGTTTAAATTTTGTCTAAATTATTTTAATGTATTAATATGAAAAATAAATTTACATATATATATATATATTAAAAAAATCATAATCATATTCTTAAAGAAGACGATGTCAATAAAATTGTAGTTGAATTTATAGACTTGGTTGCTTTTGTATGATGTTTGATATCTATAGTAAACAATTCAACTTCTTATGTGCACAATAATACAAATCTCTATTCAAATAAATGTCATACTCACCGTTGACAATTAAAAACTAGTAAATTTGCTGATGGCCAAGCATGAAAAGTATTGGCAATGACATTGAGCATGAATCATTTAATGTCAAAATCACAAATCACTTCAATATTGTTTGGTTTTATTCATGTGGTTGAGGTTAGGGTTTTCAATTATACACAAAATTTAATTATAACAAGTTAATTTTTTTTTTGTTT
>Ga0325411_1005974_pt1 | contig 13400 bp, 13 predicted proteins | sample PopdelMetagenome_13_FD_206181 | JGI IMG/M metagenome (GOLD analysis project Ga0325411, IMG submission 206181) | Populus deltoides microbial communities from Bellville, Georgia, United States - Xylem-PdIQD-R4 | ecosystem: Host-associated > Plants > Phyllosphere > Stem > Wood/Secondary xylem... | reverse complement strand
TAAGGAACTTTGCAATTCATCATTAGAGAATTCATCAATATCCTTAGATTCCTTTATTGAACATTCAATGCAATTGAACTTTGGTGTCAACAATTGAAGAGTTTTTTCAATGATGGTGATATCCTTGTTTTATAGCCATGGATTTGCATCTTGTTAATGGTTACCATTGTTTGTGAAGAATAGAATGTGACCGACTCTCCCATATTCATCCTAAGAAATTCAAATTTTGTTCAAAGTGTATGAAGTTGCTGCTTTTTTGCTCTAGCTATTCCCTGGTTCTTGTTTTTCATTGATTCCAAATATCCTTAGAGGTATTTATTAGAGAATAATATAAATCATATCTTGAAACCTCACCTAAAAGCTTAAATTTTTGTGTTTAGATGGTTCTTTGGCGTGATATCAAAGTCTTGATGATCGAGTGGTCACGAGTTCGAATCTCACCATCACCATTTATTTGATAAAAATCAAGTAAGTTAATGTGGATCTATGCAAGTTTTAAGCCCAAAAAGCTTTCACTTAAGGAGATGTGTTAGAGAATAATATAAATCATATTTTGAAACCTCATCTAAAAGCTTAAGCTTTTGGGTTGAGATAGTTCTTTGATAGTATTCTTTTCTAAAATGCTTTCCGAGATTGATTGGTCAATAGATTGGAAAAAATAATTTTTTACCTCGAAATCTTTCAATTTTTGTCCTTTTATCTTTGGTTTTTTTTTTTTTTTTTTCACAGCATTTATTGTTGATTCAAATGGTAGTTCAATTATTTTTTGAGAAACAATTTTTCAATACTCCTTAGACCTTAAAACATTATCCACTAACATGCTCTAATTACCATAATATCCATCAAAATATGGAATGTCATGTTGAACAAAGTTATCGGGGCCATGATTTAATTTATTTATTTTTAATGATTTTGAAATTATTGCCAAAAAACTATTTGGGGTTCTTTTCTGTTGTTATTGGAAGCTAACTTGTTGCCTTGTTTGCTGAGATTTTATTGTTGGAAAAGAACTCTTTTCCTGCTGCTACCAAGAGTTTATCTTGCTTCATTGATCTCTTAATCAATCTAAACTTGGATACTAAATGTTAGAAACTAAACAAACAAGTATTTGAAGCTCCAAAGATTTTATTGATTAACTCAGAACTCTTAAAATTCTAAATACATTGGCTTTTATATTTATAGATAGATAGATTAAAACCTCCGGCGATAATCATCTAAAAGGTATTCTAATTAACTAGTTCAATAAAAATTTTGTTAGAATTCTTTTTAATTCTTACATAAACTAGAATTTTATCTAAGAAAAACCCAACACAAAAGTAGAATCCAAGTCATTTGCTTTTAATTACAGTGCAAATTGTTGCCTCAAAATTACGATTTGTACACAGTAATATAGTCTTCTTTCTTTCTTTCTTTTTTTATTGAGAGAGAGAGAGAGAGTGTGTGGGATATTTGTGGACTGTCACTACAATTATTCCTCCACTTGCAATATCAAAAACAAAATGCATTAGTCCTCGATTAATCATGTCTTTAATGATATTCAATTTTTTACACTCCACTAATTTAACCAAACCAAGTATCAGAAGAGATTTAAAGGCTCATAATCCGAAATTAGTGAGAATCGAACAATGGTTCCTGGATAGACCACTTTACGACCAGATCATAACCAATGGTTGTGACACCTATATTTGAAAGACCTGTCATGGGTTCCCTCGTATATTTATCCATAAACAAAAACACTATAACGGTGTTTTCAAATCAAAAAATTGAAAAGCTTGAAAAGACAATTCACACGAAAGACGTAAAGAGAACCAGATTACTTTCTTTCATAAGAGCACATGATTCTAAGATTAATAAGGGCCATTCCCTAGTTGCTTTTTCTTTTTCGTTAAAAGTGCAAGTTTCAAGTCAGTAAATCATTGCTCTCTGGACTGCAATTCTAACTGATATCCATGGTGTCCTAGACTATAGTGCTTTGCATGAGAAGCTAGGCGAAATAATTGTGACCCACGCCAATAGGGCCATCAATCTTCAAGGTCAAAATCTTATATAGTGGATCATGATCCATCGCTGCATACATGGACTGTATATGGGGACATAAGTATTGCCCTGAAACATTCTATATATGAGAAGGGTCACTTTCTACCATTTACGAAATATGCCGCATTTTTCATGCTTTCAGCAACTTTGGTGTTTCGCGAGTCTTGAAATCTCATGATTTTGTTGCATGAATATTACACTTTATCACATGAGGAAGATAAGAAAAAGATTCCATGGCCAGTAACAATGAAGCAAGCAGGTTACGGTTTGCTAAACTCAGAAGAAAAGTCTCAAAGGGTCTTGAGTCCATTATGACATGAATTGGAAGCAGAGCTCTTTTGCCAGCTTCCTGATGGCAGTGATTAAAGCAGAACTACCGTGTCAGACCATAATTTGATCGCACCATTTGAATCAAGAGATTTCAAAAAATAAAAAAATCGAACACAATCTCCGAAGCCCTTTCGAGTTTCGAAGCGTCAAAAAGCAAGCCACCTTTTTATGCTTTTTATCTCGACTGTTATACCATATGATATGATCATGAATTCCACGCTAAAACAGCAAACCCCAAAGCATTGGGGTAAATTCTGGAGACCTCGGTCGGTGTTTAATGTAGGTATTTTTATGTTTGTTTAAGAGAATTTTACAATTTAAAATTAAAGTTTTAAATTAAATAATTTGAACTTTGATTTAATATTAAATTTGCTCAAGTAATTCTAAATTTATATTATAGAATTATACGAGTATCAATATAATTAAATTCATTTCATACAACCAGTAGTTTAACTGAAAAAATAATTAAATAATTAAAACAATTTAAATACAAAATAAACTCAATAACTTAGAAAATAAATATTTATATTCATAGAGTGATTCATACTCTGATTACATCTATGAATTTAAACTCCTGGATAATAAAACATCTTTTTGAAACTTTTTGGTTTATGAAATGGAAACCGCAAGCTTACTGATTACAAATTAACATGAATATCACCTACGTAGTTATAGTATAATACTTATCCTAAAAAATTGCCCTTCAATGAATGCAAACTAATGGGTAATATTAATTAATGGGTATATTAAAAATCAAATTTGTCTCAACAGTCTCTGTTAAACATATGTGAATGACAGAGTGATGATGAACACTATTTCCAAAATAAATTTTGATTTTGATTAACTTTTTTTTATATAAATACTTTTATTTGCATATATGTTTGCTCATCTTTATTATTCTTCTTCTTTTGCTTTTATTACCTTTTGTCTTCTCAAATGTAACAATCATTTCATGATGTAGGTATATTTCTTGATTAGCTTTCTCTATTATCACTTTATGGGGTGTTGCAGAGCTATCAACAACATCTACTTTTAATCATGTAACCTCAGTGTTCTAATTGATAAACTGCCCAGGGATGAGAGTCACCATGTTGTATTTTGTCATGTTACCTACGAAGAAGTATCTTCATTGTTCAAAAACAAGGCATCAAACATATTGTCTTTCTTATTTTCATGATCAGCTAGATACCCTTCGTTAGTTCTTTTTAGTTTCTTATGCTGCTTTGTTGTGTTTTTTTTCTGAATCTGTGTCATCATCATCCATTTTAATGATCAAGTTATCATTGGTATGATTTATGACTAACTCTGGAATTTTCTCTCTACCATTAAATGCTTTTCTTTTCTTAATGTTGTTACGAAGTACATTCACTCTCTTTCTTTGTGATCTTATTTGCATAGTTCATGTTGTATCTCTTAGTTGTTTTTTCTCTTTAATTTTATCAACTCGCCTTTATCCTTTAGATCTAACCTCAGTCCAACATTTTTTTGAACTCGATGGTAGGTGTCTCCTTAAGGATTTCTTTTCTAGATAATTTCCTTCTTCCATCAACTCCTCCTTCAACCTCTATTGATTCTTATTGGTTTCCATTTTAGAATAAACCAATATGGATTGTCCTTCCAAAGTACATCCTGAAAAGGAGACTATGACTCTTTGCAAGTCTCTTTTAATATTTATACCTCAAGACGTCAATTGTTTTTTCATGGTTGAACTACAATCATTGCACATGGTTTTCATAATGAGTTACATGTTTTTGAATAACACCTCCACCTCTAGTAACTATGTGACCATATTCCTTACTAGGGTTCTTTTCAGATAAATCATTTCATCCACATTTAACCTTTGCATTAGTATTGGTCGTCTTCCTTGGATCATTTTAGATCTTAAAAAGTTACTCAAGTCTGTCAACTCTAGAATTTGTATTTGTTCCTTATTGAGGCTTATTACTTCTTTCACTATTTTATCTCTAACAAATCTCTTGAAGTTTGCATATTTTTCAATAGTATGGCTTGTAGTCATATGTCATCTGCATAATCCTGCAATGTCTTATGATTTATTCGTTGTCATGAATCTAAGCATTTGATCTGTTACTAAGACATCAAACAACTCACTTGTTGCAACTATCACAAAGGTGACACCTTAGGACAATAAATTATCATTAACAATGGTTGTCATATTAATTGAAAGCATATTAACTAATGGAAAAGGGTTTTCATCAATTCTTATTGTTTCATTTTTTTTCAAGTACCTAACATGTTTTGACTCTATCAAATCTTGAATTACATTTCTAAATATTACATAATTCTTTATGGAATATCTAATCACCTTATGCCACTTACAATAATTCTTTATTTTCAAATATTTATCAATCATCTATTTATGTTTCCCTTTAATTTTAATATGTTTGTTTGCTAACAATCAATAAAAAATAGGATTAGCTTGATTTATGTCAAATGAATAATGTCTTTTTTCATTTGATCTTAAATTTGTTAATGCATCACAAACTATTGGCTTACCATTTTTTAACTCTACAACATCTACATCTATTGTTTCTTGATAATATGTTTTATAAATTGGGGCATTTTTTTTCTTACTCCTTCTTTTAACAAGTTCTCGTACCTAGAAGCTCTTACCTCCAACTCATATATATATATATATATATATATATATATATGAACTCCATCCCTTCGAATTTCTTTCTGAATCCCCATTTCAGACCTTGTTGTGCAATTATTACAAAATTATTTTTAGGAATTCTAGACCAATGCTTTCCTCTAGGTTGCATAAATCTATCTAAATATTGTTTCACAGTCTCTCCAGGATATTGTTTCAATTTTACTAAGTCTGCAAATACAAACTCTAGTTTTGTTCTAGAAAAGAGTGCCTAAAATATGGTTTACATGTCATTCCAACTTTGGACAGAGTTTGGTGGTAAATTTATATACCAAGTGAATGCACTTCTCGTTAATGAATTTGAAAACAACCTTGACTTTAGAAATTTAGAATCAGCAGCTTCTCTATATTTGTAGATAAATCTAGCTATGTGTTACAGAACAAATATTATCCTTTGACCATTGAATAGTATAAAGTTTGGGAATTTAAAATTGGGAGGATAAGGGTATATTCTATCTATGCAGTTTGGATAGGGTCTCTTATAGGTTAGTCTATGGATTTGTTGAACCCTTGAACCATAAGCAAGTTCAACTACCCCTAAAATATATTCTGAATCAATCCTATCTAATTGGGTATTAAACTCTAGATTGTTTTGTATCATTTTTCACCTATGTTTCTTGGCGAGATATCCTTATAATTTATAATCCTTGCTTTTGAATTACTTTCAGCTTCTTCTATAACTATAAGTTTTGTTAAATTTATTCTAGGTTCTGGTGAGAAACAGCTCTTTGAATTGAAATGTTTCGGCCAAATTGGCTTAGGATCTGTTTTCTTAAAGTTTGGTTCCTCAACTTCCTTCTCATCTATGTGGTTTATAACTTCAACTGCCACATGTTCATATATCTTATTAATTGTTTACATCATCACATGGTTAAAGTCATTTATTATTTCATCATTTCCACTTTTTATTTTGGTGTCTATCTTAAGATTGACATCTTCCAATGTTTTAACGACTTCTTGGCAAGAAACTTTATTGAAGTTATATAGTTTTTCAAAGCTTCCTACTAAATCCCTTTCAAAACTTCTTGTTAAATTCCTTTCATAAGTTTGCATTTCTTTAACATTGGACTCTAACATAGCATGAGTTAATTTATCATTCATCGTTGCAATCCCATTATAATAATTATCATAAAATTTTATTTTTTACTGATGTTTTTCCTCCATTTCTTCAGCAACGCATCAATATTTTTCATCAATGATTCTATTAGTTTCTTCTAATTTTCGCTCAAGACGTGCATATCTCCCTTTTGATGACATATATATGTCTCTCTCTTCTTCCTTTTATAACTCTATTTCCTAAAAAATTGGTACTTTATGTTCTGTTCCAATAGGAACGTCAACTAACTCATTTTTCTCTTCTATACTTCCTAGTAATTTTGATTTCTTTGGTGTTATAATTCTAAAGAATTAATTTGACACCCCTACTATGGTCGTCAATTGTTTGATGTAGGTTCTTTTGTTTCTACCTCAATTAAGAGGACTTTGCAACTTAAGATTGAAATTCTGAGTTAATTAGTTTAAACTTTGGATTTACTCAAATAATTCCAAATTTATATCATAGAGTTACACGAGTATCAATATGATTAAACGTACTTCATACAAACAGTAATTTAACCAAAAAAGTAATCAAATAATTAAAACAACTTGAATGTAAAGCAAACTTAATAACTTAGGAAAATAATACGTACATTCATAGAGTGATTCATACTCTGATTACTTCTAGGAATTGGAATTCCTAGATAATGAAACATCCTTTTGGTATTTTTTTTTTTTCCTTTTTTGGTTTATGGAATTGAAACTGTAAGCTTTTTGATTACAAAAGAACTTAACTATCACCTCCAGAGTTATCACCTATAGATTATCACCTACAAATTATTGCCTATGAATTATCGCCTATTGGTTTCAGGTTTGAAAGGTTCTGAGAACTTGATAAAACTACAATGCAGTGATTTGAGTTTGAGTTGTTGTTAATTGTTGTTGTTAATCTTCCTCCTTGCAATCCGCTTTATATAGTCAGTTGTGCATTAACTGTCTACCAACTACTGATAACCTCTCATCTTTCAAGGCTCCTTCCCCAATCTCACATTCACAAGAGTTGTTGTTGTTTTATAATTACATGGCTTGTTATACTTGCTTGTAGACTTAATCTTGTATGCATATTTCTTTTTTTATATATAGCAGTAAATTTTATCTTCTATTTTTAAAAAAAATTAATCCTAGATATCATATAACATTTATTTATTTCTATATATTTTTATAGTATAACAGTGGGCACGACCAAATCTCCCAATATTACATATACTTGATAAAGTTGCATGTGCTAATGTATCAATTTCCTATTCACATTGATTCAAATCATTACTAGCCAATTAATTCCAATCTCTACCCACGTACAATACTTAAATTAATCATAGTAACTAACACATAAAATGTCACAATTAAGGGCAAGATCCTGCCTTAACGATCCCGTGATGATGCCTTTATGGATCTGATGAAAATGTCTCCATGTTGGTACTGTGACTGACATTATCTAAGGTAACATGATTCTAGGGACCACATAATTGGTCTCTTAATTAAGTCAAAATTAATTTACGCTTATCAGCCAAAAACAAATAAAAGGGTTAGTGTGCGAAATTTTCTATGTGTTGTGTGCTTGCTGGAATTTGGGTATTATTAATATATATTTTCCAAGCTCGTGACTCAAGATCTCCTCCAAACATTTCAGTACCCTACACGTTGTGATGCTATGATTGATCAAATCTTGAACAAAATGTGGAGGAGACTCTATTTTTGTTCAACTTGTATTTCACGTGCCTGCATTTGTGCAATCTGTGTTACTTGGTGGGTATTTGAGTCTTTACAATACTATATTAATTCTCAGTGCCAATAATATATTCTACGTTCCCCTTGAAGCTAGTAGTTTCAGCCTTCAAGGTTGTTCTATATATTATATATATATATATATATAAAACACAAAAAAACAAAAAAAATAAGTACCACTTTGGTTGCTCGAAAAGAGAATTATGAAATGCTCAGTTCACTTTTGTTTGAGACTTATCCAACTATACTTATATTTATAATAAAATCAAGTTACTCAAATTGAGTTTCTTCATTAGCTTTCCATATTCTAACATGTTATCAAAGAAAGACTCATCGATAGTAAGAACATTTCTACTCCATTGTAACCTAACATTAAACTCAAACCTTCTGATGATATCTGATATCTAATGCCACTCTTTATTAGGTTGGTAGTCTAGTATTAACAAAAACTAAAGCTTGTGGGTAAAATACTATAGCAATTTTTACTATTCACCATCTCATAAGTCATTGAAGATTGTAATAATACATTTTTACAAAAACATGAGACAATCGGGTTAACCCGCGACCTCGGTCATGAGACTGTGATATTCCCATCGAAAATAAATGAAAAAATATTATGAAGCGCAATTCTTAATCAATCCAATGTTGAAGGATTAAATTAAAAAAAATATCTCGAGACAACTTAAGTTACCTTGTCAAACCCAAATCATGAGATCGGGATAACTCTATAGAAAAAATAAATAAAACAAAAATATGAAGTCAAATTCTCAATCAACCCAATGTTTAAGGATGAAATTGAAAAAAAAAATATTCAATTAAAAAGGACCCAAAAAAACCTAAGCCAACCTAATTATCTCTTTGAACTCATGACTCAGGTCATGAGACTGTAATAACCCAATAAAAAATAAATAAAAAAGACATATGAAGCTAATTTTTTAAACAACTCAATGTTGAAGAAAGAAGTTGAGAAAAATACCAATTAAAAAAAACAAAAAAAAAATATGAACTAAGTTAACCCAAATTAACCTACCAAACTCGGGTCATAAAATCGAGATAACTCTATAGAAAGTAAATCAAAATAAATTACAAAATCCAACACCTATTAAACCCAACATTGGATGATGAAATTGAAGAAAAATAAACCTTGGTTACCAAATTGTAAAAGTAAAAAAAAAAAACTATTCATTACTACAATGAAATGCTAAGGCCTTTTAATACATGTTAATTAGATCATTGACCCGCGCTACACTATGGGTCAGATTAAATTTTTTAGGAACATACAAAAGAAACATCCAAGCATTATTAATGTTTTTCTTGTTAAAAAAAAATTAACCATATAGAGGTTAATCCAATATGACTTAATTGACTTGTTAGGTCCAAACAACCCAACTACCAGTAAAAAAGTTGTTTGGCTCATAAAAATTCAAGATATTTTTTAAAAAATATATATTAAAACAACAACATTTTGGATCAATTCGGGCTAATCAGGTTAACTTGCCAAATTCACAACTCGGATCATGAGAACATAATAACCCTATATAAATAAAATCGAAACAAATTATGAAGTTCAATTCTCAATCAACCTAATTGTGAAACCCTGGTTTTTTTTTTTTGAAATTTTAAAATTTTAACCTAGAGATAGAATGGTTAAATTAAATTAATGATATAGAATTAAATGATAAAGAATGAAATTAAAATAAATAAAAAAGAATATAGCACTAATTGTTAGAAAAAGAGAAAAGACGGGAACAAAATGAAATAACTAAGCAAAATGGGTTCACTATGTAAATAGTAAGATATTGGACTATGGATACGCTTTTTTTCTCTCTAAAGTCGGCAACAATAAAGAAGAAAATGGATGAATATTTTCAAGCTTATTTACAAAGATTGAGAGGAAATTCTACAAATTGAAGGGTTTTGGATAAGATTTAGGCTAAGTGGTGAAAGAAACAACATCGAGGCATGAATCACATGAAAACAATTGAAAGAAATTGGGGATTTGGAGAGGGAAGGAAGTTGGCCAAGAGGGAGAAATATGGGGTGTCGAATAATTTTTACTGATTGAGGATCAAAGCTTATTTTATCACCATGTAAGGGGTTTTAGACTATATTACATAAGTTAAAGTGAATACAATTAAGAATTGATGTATAAATTGTAAATTCTAGGTTGAGATTCATGACGAAAATTAGGGGAAATTATAAATTTACCTTGTTTAATGTAATTAGGATGGAAATGTATGAAAACAGCTTAGAATAATGAACAATTGGAGGAAAAATCATAGTGCTATAAAGGGTGGTGGTGCGGACAATAAAGGGGACAAATTGGAAAAAAAAGTTAAAGAAGGCATGAATGTTGTTTGGTTATAATTATTATAACATGTATTGAAATATAAAGAATGAATCAAAAAGAAATATAAATCTTGTGTTTAATTTGTAATGAAAAAATTGGTTATGATTCGAATTATAAACATTGCAAGTTTGTAGGGAATTATGAAATTTTAATGTAATGTTGAAGTATTATTAATGAAGAAATGTTAGAGAAAGTGAATACACATACCTTTTATCCCATAAATAATATAAATTATTGCATAAATTACTCTCACCCAGTTATCAATCCAATAACTGTAGAGAGCTGGGGTAATGGGAGACAGGGAAGAAGAGCAAGGATTTTGGGTATATATTTTCTTTAAATTATTTTAACATAGTTTAATAATCCCCACATACCTTTTATTCTAACTCTTGCCATTTTTCTCGAGATGTTAAGAACCCAAAAAAAGAAATAATAATAAACTAAAATATCTTCTCATGTGAGGTCAACGGTCAAAGATTTGCATTACCGTCTCTGTCTCCCACACGCTCCATTTCCCGCTCACATAACATCCTCCAAAAACCCTCACTGCACCGAGCACTATGCTCCCCACTTGGGTTCGACCCTACCTGCCTCGGTGCACCCACCTCACCCCCTTCTCCCCCACCAAGCAACATTTAGAGAAGATAATTTAATATGAACATGATGATAGGTATTGATTTGATCTATTTTGAAAAGTCGAGATTTTTTTAATTAGAAGTATAATGAGTAGAGTATAGATACGGTCAAATATAATTCGAATCTCATCCAAACTTAACTTAAAATATATATTTATATCATATAAATATATATATGTAGAATATTTAGATTTTTTAATGTAATATAATATATATATACACACACACCTTAGTATTCACAAAACACACACACACACACATATATATATATATATATATTAACTATTTTCTTTTTTATAAATTAATAAATAATAGTAGATAATGGATACCTATAAAATACTCAACTGATAAATAATTTATAAATATCTAAATTTTTTATTTAATAAATAAAAAATAAGAAATAAATATTAAAAAATTCATCATGGAAACTTATTGTCACCCCTAACCGTCATCCCCACCCCCCCTCCCCAAAAAAAAATTATATATATCACACATTTATTACTCATCAATGAATTTCTAAGCACATATTTATTAATTGTCTCTCTCTATATATTTGTATAGCAAATCATATATAATAGAAACAATTAATTGTTTTCTATATTTATTTATTTTCATTAATATGTTTGCTTTATTGCCATCGAATTGCATGACTAGTCATGGTTGACTTTATATACTAATTTGTGGTATAATTTATATTTCTATTTATTTTTTGTATGGTTCACTAAATTTAGAACTTTCTCCTCCTAATTTTTCTTTGTTTTTTTGCCTAGCCATGCATATCATATGACCGGTTGGTTCGTTGACTTCAGTTAAGTCTTTTTTTATTTTTGCATGTATAACATGCTTTATTTCCAATCATTATATAAAGTATTTGTATTTTTTTTTATCTAATTCTTGCGAGGTTCCTAGCCATCTGATCATATTATTCGTCGGTTGGTTGATTTTGTATATGAATAAGGCTTGGAAAAAATTCTTAAGAGAAAGGTTGCGGTGTTTTTTATGGGTTGATAAAACTAGATCTTGAAAACTTGATGGGCCTGGCAACTCTGCTAAAAAAATACTTTGATGCTTAATTCTAGTATTTATACAATTGACAGAGAGAATAAATATTCTCTGGACTTAAGTGTTCCTTGAGCCTTGTTTAAATTTTATATTATACATGTGTTATCTAGAAACATAACGTCTATAGAGACGAGTTTCGACAGACCTCCTATCTAGAGAGATGAAGCTCGATTTATATAGGTTTTCTTAAGATAAATATGAAGAGATTGTGAATCTAAAGCTTGAAGGATTCATGAAATATATATAACTCATAAATCTTATTCTTTTGTGAAAATGAGAGGCCGAAGAGTTATTTTGACCTTATAGCTTTAGGGATAAATATTGATTATATATGTATTAATAAGAGATAAATATCATCTACACGAACATTAATGAGATAGAAAAATGATAGGTTATTGTAAGGCTTTTTATACACCTAGAGATTTAGAGAGAATGAAATCCAAAATATATCACGTCAATAAGTTAGGTTCTTTTCCCGAGCTGAGCTCATGAAGATTGGGCTTTTTCTCAGACTTAGCTTATTGGGGCTGAGCTTTTTCTTTAAGCTGAGTTTATGGTATTAGGCTCTTATCCAAAGATAAATTCATGGGCGGTTGGGCCCAAATACATTGTCTAAAACCGTTAGTTTTTTTTGCCTTTGAATTTTTTTAGGCCAATTAAATTTAAGTTTATCGTATACTTATTTATTGAGTTTATTCAACTAAAAATCTTATCTTGGTAAAGCATGTGTTAATAAAATAACATAAAATATATATATATATATATATATATATATATATATATATATATTTGTGTCCCAAATTTCTGTTGGGTTCCTAGCCATCTGATGGTGTGACGTGTTTCTTAAGGTGGAGAAAAAGGGAAGTGGACAAGTGGCGACAAGGGCGGGGCAAGTACACGTGGCAAAACTGGAGACATCCTTGGTGGAGGGTAATGTGATGATATGGCAGTGACATCAGCTTGAGACCGCTTTATCCAACAATTTCTCTTGATTTCTGGGCTTTAAGTTAACGATATATGGCGGGAACTTTCGGTGATGATACGATGACGTGGCGATCTTTTGCTTTCTTTAACCCAGTTTGAATGGTCGCAGATCATTTGACTCCATGTCTATCTCATAGAGATAAATACAAAGTGACTGTGGTAAAATTTAGCAGATGCCAAGTAACTCCATTTACATCTCATATGTAAAATGGAAATTTAATGGAAGAAGTTGTGGTGGCTGGATTCTAGCCTTACAAAAGACTCATATGCTACATCGAGCTATTTTTATGCTTTTTTAAAAAAAAAAAATTATTCATCTTTTAAAAAAAAATACACGTCCAAGCATGTGAGTCTAGACTTGAAGACCCACGCATCTAGGCTCTTTCTTTCACAAGCTCAGGGCCCACGCTTCTAGAATGTATTTAGACCCTTTTTTATATTTAGGTTAACTATAGATTTATGGAAGAAAAAAAATTAAACTTAGTGGAGTTTATGATCTAGATTGCAAATT
>Ga0325411_1005972_pt1 | contig 13405 bp, 8 predicted proteins | sample PopdelMetagenome_13_FD_206181 | JGI IMG/M metagenome (GOLD analysis project Ga0325411, IMG submission 206181) | Populus deltoides microbial communities from Bellville, Georgia, United States - Xylem-PdIQD-R4 | ecosystem: Host-associated > Plants > Phyllosphere > Stem > Wood/Secondary xylem... | reverse complement strand
CCTGATGGCTGACAAATCACCTACTTTCTGTCTTTGTATTTTGCTAGATGAGGGTGCTCATAAATCATAACCAGTGATTTGATTTTCACATTACTAAACGATATACAGAAACGAGCAAGCATAGGCAATTTTGTTTCCATTAAGATCATGTTGTTGAATATAGTTTCGGAACATTTCATAAAGCCCTTTGCTTTGGGCTTTACGTTTGTTCTTTCAGTGGCCTAAAAGCATCACCAACTTGTCTTTCAATTTCCTTATCAATTCACTTCTAATTTCCTTCCAAATCTAATCAAATTTGGAGAAATTATCACCATCAAAGCAATCGAATGGTACCAAGAACTTTTGGCACTTCTATGACTAGTTGACTTCACAGCTACACTCGCTCACCTTCCTCAGCAAAATCCAAGAATAGTGTACTATTCTTTAGTCCTTGAGTTTTTAACACAATTATAATGTAGTCTTTGCTGTTTCCTATAGCTTTGTACCTTAGGTTTTCTTGCCAGGTTTTCGGCAAAAACATATCATACTCTTTTTCATACTTTTATCGTTGATTGTTTTGAGAATATCAATAAAATAGTGTTTAATTATTGTTGTAAAACAGTGAAAACATGTCTTTATGCAACTTAAGTTCTTAAAATTCACTTTAAAATTGTTCGACTTTTATATTGAAACACTAACGCAACAAGGGACTAACTTACAAGTTATCAAACATGAAATACAAAGTTACACCTACATTCAAAATTAGGTGCCAAATGAGTATTTATTTTAGTGTTACAACCTCTTTTTAATTTTTTTTTATATAATTTTGATATGATACTAAAAATAAAAATAAAAAATCTAAAAGACACCTTTTTTTCTTCGCAATACTAAACACACTAATTTCAAAAGTATATATCAATACGCTAAACACCCGCCATTAATTCAATTTCACCATTTTAATTTTGATACCACCCCAGCTCAGCCATCTCAACTTTCAGCTCCGTTGTCAACCAATTTTTCCAGTGGCCGCTTGATGATGGAAATGGAACAGAGGAAAAAGACAGTACCAGGAGATATAAGAACGTAAAAGAAAAAATAAATGAGATAGATTACTAAATTTAGAAGTTCTATACCAGCCAATGAGAACAACGAATGCCTATCTCACAGACTGGAATTTCAAGTTTAACATGAGAAAATGTTACTCAAGGCTTCTCTTAACTGTGGGAGCAGGGGATTAAATGAAGCAACAATGCCATGGAAAGGCACCAAATAAAAGGGATATCAGGACTGTTAAAGCATCATTGTTTTGAACTCAAACTTTTGCATTCCTGGTGAAGTCAGTGCAGGTTTGGCAGCTGCAATCTGAGAAGCGACAGATCTCACACCCAAAGCACACACAGGAAGTGCAGCCCTTGCATGTTGGAGAACGGGTGCAACCTCTGTATACCCTTCGGCTTGCTCGTTCTTCATCATCATCACATGTTATTCTGAAATACAAAAAAGAAAACGTCTGCATTATTCATTTCAAACTTGACATGTGGTTGTAAATCCTTGAAAACCCATGAAACCACAACATAGTTAAATTTATACTCGCAAAATTTGCATGCAATGGCAGACCACTTTGCTGGGGACCAACTTAAACTTTTATAGACAATCTAGTTAGATTTATACATTCAGGTTGTGCATCAGGCATACTTAATCATACGTTAAGTTCATCTGATAACGGAAAGAAATTTCATAACTCCTGGAGCCATTCAAAACATTGTCAAAGTGTAAGAAAGAAACACAACAATGGGAAAATATATGGAAAACATGACAGCTCATGAAGAAACACAGGTGCATTTGCTTCTTCAAAGGAGATACATTTATGAAGCAATCAAATTTGGGAAGCAATACAAGGAATAATCACAATGAAATATAGAGTGAAAAGGTGGCAGAATATAAAAATTGGAAATGTTTGAAATTCTGCAAATGGGATCTCAATAAGACCTGTTTAGAATGTAAACATGCTCCAGCAATTATCAAGTACAAACATTTTCAGTGGTATTTCCTCGCATTTCACTCAGCACAGATACGCTATAAAAGTAGAGTGAAATTTAGAAAATAGAATTACTTAAAAATATTATTATATTCTGAGTTCACTCTATATCTTCTCATCAACAGCACTTCAGAATTAGAAAGTGCAAAGGTGGTGACGCAAGGTTGGATGACATCTATGGCTATGTTTCAAGAACTACATGATTCCATTATTATCATGGAGGATAAGCAATTTTTAAGAAGCTTCAGAAGTTTAAACACGCATCAAGCACAATTATATCTCTGTTTTTTAATATTTTTCAACATGCTAATAAATGGTGCTTAATTCATGGAAAGCCTGAAGAAAACTTAATGAGTTCTGCTCTTGCAACATTTTTATAATCCAAATTTACAGAAACTTGGCAAATGCAATCATCAGAGGATAAAAATTGACAAGCATACATCATAACAGAGATCAAATAAAAATGCTTCATAAAGAGAACACTTGTTGAAAAAATGTCCAGAAAAAAGATAAAATGCATGAAGTCACTATTCATTCTAATAAATCTGAAATCCTTCTATGACATACCAGAGATCATATCCTTTATTTATGATGTATTCAGCAAGAATATCTTATTTCTTTAATCCTCTAAATGTTCTTTAGCTCTCTCCGATACCTCTTAATAAGAATAATCTATCTATCAATGAGGATAATTTATTTGGCCAGATATCAGCCTAATCATGTAAAGTTGAAACCCAATCGATTGTACTTTTATCAATCCTGACCCATAACTCACTTGCATAGAGGTTTCTACTTGGCATCAAGCATTAGTCATATAAGCATGAAGGTGCATTATATAACATGAGCTTTTGTTTCTAAAGCATCTGCATACATCCATCACCGAAATAGTGCAATATTCCATCTTCCATTATCAATGTCCATGCAAGCTAAATTATTCATGTTATGAGCGATGATGCGCTAAATTCTATGTAAGAAATCACAAGTCAACAAAGTAGAGATGCAAATAAGGCAGCACAGCAAACGAAATTGGAATGAAATTTTTTTTTAATCCATAGCCCTCCTTTTGCTCTCTAAAGCGTGTTCAACCACATGAGAAACTTTACCGGTTGAACAACAGAGAGAACAAGAAATAAGCAATACATGTTATATTAAAAACTGCAAAAATGACTGAATCTCTATACACGCATGAAATGCATAGTCAGGATCTAGCTTTCAATGTAAAAAAGAAATAGATTTTAGAATCATGGTTCAAAATGGCTGATGAACTAAAAACTTCATGAAGATCAAAATAAAGCAAACCATCAACAGTCAGTGATTTTATTTTCATTTGATGCAATGTAATGGGAAACTTACTTGTCAAAAGGCATATCAGCACATTTCCAGTTCGCATCAGCCAAAGCATCATGGTGAATCTGACACTCCTCTTTGGTCCGTAATCGGAACCTGCGTTCCTTATTACATTTACTACAGCGAACAAACTCATCACGGTGACAAACTCGTCCATTATTTGACCTGTGGGATCCATTGCCATTTTTTGAGGCCTGATTGTAGTATTTGAGCAACACAGTCTTTGACAATGGAACCTTCTCCCCATTAACTATGACCCAGACATTGTTCTTCCATTTTCTAGCTGTCTCTCTTCCAGAGTGCTTTTCAAATGCAGCAGGAGTCATCGTATCTGGTATCAACCATTCAAATATTTTCAGAAAATAAAACAATCAAAAAATATAAACAAATATTAAAATAAAGGGGGCAAAAGGAATATACTTCAATACAAATAGCTATGATCACATGCAGAGAACAAATGAAAGCTCCACAAAGTCAAGTCACATAGAAAAAGATATTACAAGCATCCTTAGAATGCAATAAATTTTTAACATTCAGGAGCACCAACCGCCATTTTTTAAGAATTGTTGGGAGGTTATCAAGTGATTGAGACATTAGATATAAGCCTAACTGGACTATTGTGCCAGACAAGATGCCACCTTCTTCTGCAGGAGACACAGAATGGCCAATTGAGCACAAGGGAGCAGTTGCATAATCTTGGCTCTAAAAGTTACCAGGTAAGTCCAGCGGAAGGTAGTTTCACTTGCGAGTATTGAAGATAAACAGTATGACAGTTTTCTCCTTTCAGTGAAAGGACCACAAGAGCTATTCTTACGAACAGAATGCATTCCCTTTCCTTTGAACCTAACACTTTTAAAGGGTGAAAACTGCCCTTCCTGCAGTCAAAACAACTTTTACTATCAAGACCTTGCAAGTCTCCGGTCCTCAACAGATGTTGAAACCTCCACTTATACCATCCCAAGGCCTTGATTTTCCAAGATGATATCAATTCTTGAATCAACTCTGAGGAGTTACAGGCACAGGTTAGGCAGGCCTTCCAGTTGCACTGTGGCAAAATAAAATTTACAGCAATGTCAAAGCAGATAGATCTTGAGTTGTCAGAGGATGTATCCTAACTTAACATTACGTAGCCAGAAGCTCATGCACACAAAGACGTTGTCCCAGCTTAAGCATCGGTGTGCATGATAGCCCTTTAGAGGTCAACTTCCAAGATTGATCCCAGCCAGTAACCATCCTTGCACAAAACGACGGATTTTTTTCACAGAGTCAACCTTGAATTTGAACATAATCTAAAGCAACAACAGTAAGGGTAGAGAGCTATAAGGATAGAGTTGCCAGAGGGAGTACTATAAAGTATATATAAGAGTGCCAGGTGATGCTACACAAAGGCTTACTCTGTCCAACAGGAAGAACAGAACTCTGGCATCAAAAACCAAATCTTAGAGCACCAAAGTCAACCATTGTAATCAAAACAACAAAAGCAATGCAGCTCCATCATAAAGAAGACCACTCAAAGACCACTTTTTGAATCAAAACACAAGCTTTAGTCCAATCTGAACCAGAAAACATCAGGTTGAAAAAGTCCACAGACAAAACTGCATTATCTAGTTGAGCAATGGCATGCACAACCCACTCTCTCAGACAAAACAACATACACTTAGAGATTGTAATAATACCAGAAAACAAAATTTAAACCATACAACTGGCTAAGATCTCTTGTCACTTTTGATTAGAGAAGAGACTGATATCCATCAACGTCAAAATATAACTACATAAGACCTATTCAACACGCATAAAAATCAAACCCCATTTCATCAACACCCTAAAAAAAGAGGGTACAGAAACCAAGACAAAAACTTGTCAAAAAAAAAGAGACCTTCATCGCAACCAGGAGTGCATTCACATGTGATTTCAAGTTCACCATTGATAAAAACCCTAAGCCTACCAACAGCATCGCCATATCTATGGCTGGTACACCCACACGTCACTTCTATGTACTCTTCACCTCTCTTGACCCCACTCATCTCTCTCAACTCTTCTTCACTAAACAACACCACCAGCTCTCTCTCAACCCCATTAGCCATTTTTGTCCCCCTTTCAAAAACTCTCCCTCTTCTCCTCCTCTCGAAAAAACAACCAAAACCCAGATGCCAAAATGAGATCTTTAAGCCAAAAACATCAAAGAAATAATAAAAAAAAAGATAGGATTTTGAGTGATGGGTATTGATAATAATAACAAAACCCCACAAAACCACAAGGTTCAAAAAGGCTAAAAAAAAAGAGAGAAAGTCTCAGGCTTTCTTAAGAAACACGAGTCTCCAAGAGATCTGGTGGAGAAAACGTTGAAAGTGTCATCAGATAAATAGAGATGAGCGGAGGTCGTTGTTTTGTGGTGATTTTGGACAGAGAGAGAATGAGCTAGCTAAAGGTTCGTGGGGGTGTGTGTGAGAGAGAAAGGCAAGGTTAAAAATCCCTTTTTATGTGCTAGAATGAGTGCTATTTCCTATTGCTAACCTTCCTTGCTGCATGACATGACACGAGAGAAGAAAATAAATATATATATAGAGAGAGAGAGAGAGAGGAGAGAGAGAGTTGGGGTCAGCCAGGGGATGGTGGGGTTTATTGGGGTATGGGAAGAACTAAGTGAGGAAACGAGGTTTATGTACTAGGCATATGAAGAGGATTCAGTTTATGATGGAAAGCTTCACTCTTTGCTATGGCGGTTTTGTGGTTGTCTAATATTTTTTATTAAAATAATATTTTTTATTTTTTAAAATTTTATTTTTGTATTAAATGATGTAAAAAATTAAAAAATAATAATTTAAAACAAAATTTTATTTTCCAAAAACACAGTTAAATCGTCAAACAAAAATACATTGAAGATCAACAACTTGAGCCGTGTGGTAGAGCAAAATTTTGCTACTTTTCTAGCCTGGGTTAGGTTGGAGTTATTCGAAGAGTCAAAGAAGTTGTGTGAGGTCTCTAATTTTTAGAATTACCTATGATTTTATCATAATCAATGAAAAGAAAAGGAGGAGATTTTTATTTTTATATTTTTGTTATGAAAAGGATAGCCTAATTTAATGTTTAAGTTATACTCCCATCCAAAATTTGTATATTTGTGTAGCATATGGTTTATTTATGTATCCAGAAGATAAACTTTATAGTACTCGAATTATAATTTATGGATATTTACCATATAAAAGATAGATACAAAGAAAATAATGGGAGAACATATTTTTTAAAAAATAATTTTTTCATAAGAAAAGAATTCATATCATTTTTTTTGTGAGACCATATGTATTTTATTTATTTTTTATTATTATTATACGAAGACAAATGTGGTGGTGATGTAGCCATGTTAGCGATGAATTTGTGCATGTAATGAGCAACAAAAAAACAATATAGTAGTTCTTAGTTTCTAGGTTTGACAATGGTGGCCATGACGGCTAGGCATGCTTTCATGTACGATCTAGAGGTTGTTGCGATATGGTTTAAAGACGGTGGTGAATTCATAAAATGTCTCATGTGGTGGAGGTTTTAGTGGAAACTGTTGATCTCAGGACCAACTAGAACCTCCTTAATGGCCGCCGGATTTTGATGATGAATTTATTTTGCCGTGATCAAAAGGAAACCTCCATTGCTACAATTACTTCAAATTAATTGTGGATAATTAATGAAGAGGATTGATTATTTTGATTTGTGGAGAATAACTTTAATTAATTGAATTACAACACCAAGTAGATGGTTTATATCCAAGTTTAGATATACGTGTTTTTATCAAACAAGGGCTCTAAGAAATTTATTTTCTTATATATATATATCATTTTAGATATGGATTATCTATTTAAAATTTTATCTTCAATAGATTTATTTTTAAATGTAAAAATTGATGCAATATTTATCCCTTTATTATTAATTAATTTTAAGGGGGGGGGGACAATGATAATAAACACGAATTCACTTACTATGCAAGTCAATAAATCAAGGAATAAGTTAAATATATAGTTAGTGGATGAGTTTAAAACTTGGTGACTATTAAAGTATTAAGTTACAATAAAATAATTGAATACACCTACTAAATTTAAATCTAATGGTCCAGAAGCTATCGTGCCGATATTAAAATCGTTGCAATATTATTGGATATATTTTGAAAAGAGAGAATGAATTTCACGCAACTAAAAGAAGTGATTAATTAGAATTTGAAACCATAAAATTTATTAGATTTAAGTGGGCTAAATCTAATAATAGTGTATTTAAATATTTGAAACAACTACAATTTATTTATTTATAATAATACAACGAAATAGGACCGAAAACATAATTATAACACTTGAACTGGTTTGGACGAGTTGATAAAAAACTCAATTGATTTTAAATTTAAACCAATTTCGATTAAAGAAATAATTTACCTCTTCTTGAGTAAAACCCGGTCAAACCTATTAATATTTTTTTATAAAAAAATTATTTAAAATAATATTATTTTAATTTTAAAAAAAAAATTAAATTAATTTTTTTTAACTTTTTTAATTTATGATCTAGATTTTATCCCGAATCAACTAAAACTGACTTTAAAACTATACCCAGAAAAGGTAATTGCTTAGGGAGAGCGGGGTCACCTTGTAGGCCTCGATACATGATACGAGCTGCCAAAAGCTGGCTGAGGGAGAACTAGCTCTCCGCTGATTAAACTTGTAAATGATGCTGGACACTATTTTAATTAGTTACGGAATATAATAAATAGTTTTAAAAGCACTTGCTTTATATCAAAGTTACCCATCCCATGAACAATAATTTTTTATATATATAATTATCTAGGTGGTGGTTCAATGATAAAAATTTGAAATTAAGAGATTTGTTTTCTCTGTGGTCTCAGATTCGAGCTCTGTGGTTACTCATATGATGGCCGCTGGAGGCTTATATGATCGTTAACTTCAGAGCCCGTAGGATTAGTCGAGGTGCGCGCAATCTGGTCCAGACACCCACGTTAAACTAAAAAAAATAATTTTGTTTGGATGCCTAACAAAATATCATATTAAAAGTTAAAAAAACTCGAGATAGTGAATTAATAATAGAGCAATTTGAGAAATATCATGTTAATTAAAATATATATTTTAAAAAATGATATCATTTAATTTTTATTTTTAATTTGTAGTTATAATTTGATTGAAATTGAATCAGGTTTGATCTTATTAAATATATTACAAGTTAATCCTTTAGATTATCTTAATTTAATCATGTAAACATTAAAAAGGTATGATACTTCTATTTTTTAATACTTTTTTAAAATATATTTATCTTAAAAAAATTAAATTGATGATTTTTAGTGTTTTTATTCATCTTGATATAATAATATCAAAAATAAAAATAAATTTTAAAAAAATATTATTTTAATATATTTTTAAATAAAAAATATTTTTAAAAAGATATTATAAATTACAATATCAAACACTCATTTAAATTGAAACCTAATCTATATCAAGTTAGGAATAGAGAGTTTGCCGTATCAAATGGCGAAACTAACTTTAATAATAATAATAATAGAGTTATTTATTTAATCCGGGATCATAGGTCATAATTGCTGAGTTGTCATCGTTGAAGCCAACAAAAAGAACCTTGTCACGACTCACGAGTCATGTTCAACTTGGAGCTACCCAAGGATTTCATCTGTTCATTAGGTCATGTTTTGAGCTTTTTTTTTCCACTTTCCTTTATTTCTCTTCCTTTTCATTTTTTGGGCATTTTCGTGTAAAGAAAAAGTAGCCTCTAACCATAAAGTTGACATCCTCTACTATTATGCATCTCCTACAATTAATTCTCCTGTGTTTCTCATATGGAGCCCTAAACATTAAAGATTAATAATAATAATAATAATAATAATAATAATAATAATAATATATGGACCAAAATGAGAAGATTAAATATTAAATACAAAATCCATTTTGACTAAAAGTCGAGATAGTTGTTTTTTAAAGTGTTTTCTTGTTGAGAAATACATTAAAATAATTTTTTATTTTTTTAAATTTATATTTTAATATCAGCATTTAAAAATATCAAAAACAAATTAATTTTTTACAAAAACACTATCAAACAACAAAATCAAAACTTACCTTGAAAAACTCTTTTACCAAATGTCCATATAATATAATAGAGATCGCCACAACTTTTACTGTATATGGCTGGATCATTCAAAGAGACTTCACACTTTTCATTATTAAAAAACACACCAATGATTAGTAGTCAAAGGGGAAGATGAAGAATTCGTGGCCTCCAATGCACAAATTGGGAAAAATGAGGAAGTCCTTTGATCACAAACTAGGCCTCTTTTTCATGCGCCCAGCTCCTTTTGTATTCCTACTGAACAACTTTATCTTATTAATTAGTATTCTGTTCTTCAGAAGCACTCATTCAAAGTATGCATGGTTTTGTTAATTTCATTATAAAGTGAATGATTGCAATCTCAATCACGCATGGAAGTTGTGCCCCCATGCTATGCATCTCACCTCCTTGCATGTGTTAGTTGCAGGAAGCTTTTTTATATATATATCAAGACTCGTCGGTTGTGCCAGAACAATTTCAATCGAGTGCTGCGTGAATAGTGTTTTAAGACATAAAATAAAAATATATATATTTTTGGTTAAAAATTTTTAAAAAAATATATTTCTGAAAAAGTTTTATAATAGGAGATGTTCTCTTTATCCCATTATCTTCCATCTTTTTTATTTCAAAACAGTAATTAAATCAGTAGTACTGTTTAGAAATATGATGGGTTTTAGAAAGAAAAAAAAACTATTTTAAAAATATCTTTTAAAGAGTAGACCAAGTTTATGTAAAAAATTATTTAGTTTGTGTGCTTCTACTGAGATTATGGTTTGATTGTAATAGGAAAGGGAATTGATTACATTATTTTGGCTGAAATTTATGTAATAATTATCAGGTTTTCATGAATAAAACTCAGCTTAACTTGTGCTAGTTTTAATTTAATTTATCACTGCCTAAACAAAGTCACCAGCTCCTAGTCTTTGAACACATGAGACTATTTTCTCTGGAATGCAAGAACAAGATCGCTACCAGAAATGAGTTTGCTTTTCTGTGTCCACTGTCCAGGGTTGTCTACTGGCACATATGATCTTAGTTTTAACCTACAAAAGCTTGCAAAATGTGCCCATTCCCCCGTTGGTTTTGCCAGGAGACACCAGGACAAGTGAGGAGGCTACTGGATGGATAGTAGATCTCACCTGCTTTTATTGCCATTTGTCAGAAAACAAGCATCTTGTTGCCCTGCTTGTCACTGTATGCTAAGTAGCTGCTCTCGAACAAAATGAAGAAGGCATGAGGCAAGAAAATCCTGTGCCTGATACTCATGTCTGAAGAATGGCATATTAAGATATCATGACATGACACTGTCTCGTCTACTGATTAAACCACTGTGATTTATGACAGTGTCTGCATTAAATCATTCTAGACATATAGAATAATCACTTTTGCTATGCTCAGAATGCATTAGTCCCATTACAAGAACATTTGCATGCCAGCATGTCGCACCAAATTGGCATGTCAAGAAAAAAGTTGGCTTTCAATGGCAAGAATCCCTATGTGATTCAGCCTGCATTTCTTCATTGCTGCTTTTCTTGTGTTTGTTCACTGAATTTCGAGAAGCCATGACAGCTGCCTTGGAAATTTGTTTTCATGAGAGAAATTATGGATGAATGATAAATTAATTTTAAAGAAAGAATGTTTTTCTACTCATTTTTTTTTTAGATTTAATTCTTTATTTTTAGTGATTAATTAAATGTTGATAATAATAAGAATTAATTTTTGATTTATAATGATTTTAAAATTCACTATAAAAAGGTGAGGGAAGAGTTTCTATCCTGAGTTTTTTAAATTTTATACATTCTTCTTCACCTCATTTTTTAGTATTTCTCTTCTCCTTTTTATGCTTTGATTTTCCTTCAAAATCTAGAGTTCAGGTTCATCTTGTTGAGAGATATTTGAGTTACATAATCTTTGATTCAAAAATCTTGTTTAGAAGTGTATCTAAACCAAGGTAGTAGTGGTGAAATAGTGGGAGGTATATTGTAAACATCCTAATTGTACAAGTGAGGAGCAATAAAATTTTAAAGATAAATGATTCATCATTAACAATAATAAAATATTCATTATTTTAAAGTGCTTCAACAAGTAAATATATTTTTTTGTTTTAATTTAAGCTTGATTAATTTTATTATTAGTATGTATGCTAGGTTTCTTGATTTTATATCAATTGCAAATATATCTTTAGTATGCATACTAGTATTCTTTATTTTTTGTGAGTGAAAACATGTTTGTCATTAATTATATATCTGCATGCTTAGATATTTAAAATTATATGAACTTTAGGCTTTCATTAAAAGCTTTCTTATATTTAGCATGCCTTGTTATGGTAAATTAAACATCATCGTTCACTAGTTTAATATACACAAAAACTCTGGTTTTACAAACCAATGGATCATCGGCTATAAATTATCAGCATGCGCTTCAATCAAAATACTAAAATAAAATTTGTAGTGATCTATTGTAATACATGCATGATTTATATGTTAAAATACATACATACGTACTAGGTGTATATTAACATTATGACCCATGTTATGCCGCAGGCGAGGTCAAGCTTTTCCTAACACAGAAAAAAAAATGCTCAAGCAATGATAACATTTTTAAAGGAGAAATAAAAATTTGAGATCCAGATCATTGATTTAAATTGGTTCAGTAAGCTTGTTAAATTAATAGTATGCTTTTATATCTATTGATAACCTTGCACAAAAAAAATTGAATAAAACACTGGAGGTTAACTCTTAAACAATTTAACCTATGGAAAAAGAAATTGAAAAAATATAAATAAAATTTGTGCCATCCCATGTTAACTCGACCAACCTGTGACCTGAGTTATGAAATAAGAATAACCCTAAAAAAAATTACGAAGATCAAGGCTAATAATCTAATGTTGAATGATGAAATTAAAAAAAAATAGTTTTTAAAAAAATGACCTTAAAAAGACCGAAGTCAAATTGGACTAATCTTCAAAACCTATAACTCAGGTCATAAGACCGAGATTACCTTGTAAAAGAAAAACACGAAAAAATCTTGAATCAAAATTCTCAATTATCAAAGTATCAAATGATAAAATTGAAAAAAAAATCAATCAAGAAAAGGATTACAAAAATAAACCAAATTACAATAAAAAGAATGAAGAACAAACCTAGTAGATAAACTAAATGAAATAAAACAATGAGAGATCAAATTTAAAAATACAATAAATGAAGAAAATAATAAAAATATAGCATTAAAAAGAATGATGACCAAATTGGATATAAAAATTAAATGAAATCAAATGTTAAGGGACAAAATTGAAAAACAAAATCATCTACAAAAAGCATTAAAAGCAAAACAAATAGTAATAAAAAACGGGGGTCAAAATTGACACAAATACAATTGATAGGACACTTTTAAATTTTTAAAGGGTTTGTGCGAAACCCGAGACAAGGAGATAGAAAATAGAGGAAGAAAAATGTTTGTTAGTCTGCCGCCAACACGTGCTCTACCTTATAGAAGATCTCGGTGCACCACTCCAAATACCACCGTGGAGGGTGATGTTTGTAGGTCGGATAGTGTTGCTTGTGCTATCTACCTGTTGTCATGTGCAACCATTTTTTTTCTTCAATAATATTAATATATATTAAAATACTAAATTGTTTCTAAGTCAACTTGATTATAATAAAAAAAACAAGGAAAAAAATACACTAAAATGCTCATGTACGCGACCTTAATTTCTTTTGTATAATTTAGTTATGGTACTATCTTTAAAAAAGTGAAAGGATAAAAAAGCATCTAGATATCAAAGTGACTATTTTTTTGCTTAGTAAATAAGTTGTTTTACTATGTAAGCCATGATAAATATAATAATGATTAATAAATCATGAGAAAAATATTATAATACCGAATATACTTGAGATTTCTTTTTGATAATGACAAAACTATTATTTTATTGTTACAATCCAT
>Ga0325411_1005970_pt1 | contig 13408 bp, 9 predicted proteins | sample PopdelMetagenome_13_FD_206181 | JGI IMG/M metagenome (GOLD analysis project Ga0325411, IMG submission 206181) | Populus deltoides microbial communities from Bellville, Georgia, United States - Xylem-PdIQD-R4 | ecosystem: Host-associated > Plants > Phyllosphere > Stem > Wood/Secondary xylem... | reverse complement strand
TATATATTAAATTAATAAATATATTTTTTTTTATATATATATATATATATATATATATATATATATATATATATATATATATATATATATATATATCTTACAACTAACTTGTTAGGTTTAGATCGAGTAAAAGTAGGTTAATCAAGTTAACTAAAATTTAATCAAATATAAGATGATCAACTTTTAGTTGGTTTAATTTCAAGATCGGTCCAAATTAGCTCTTGAGTCACTAAATTTACTTTCAACATTATTTGATATTTAATTTAAAATATTAAAAAGATGTAAAGGTTGTGCTGGGAACAACACAACCTTCACTAATATGAATGTTCAAAATTTGGACATTCAATTGTTCAAATGAATGTCAAAAAATTAGACATTAAAGTATTTATAAGGTTGCGTTTTTCTTAACAACAAGCTTCATGATATTTTTAGGTTGAGGTGTTGAGAATAGCATAACCTTAAAAAAATCATGCAAATAGGCTATTCATAATATTGTAATATATATTTTCAAAAAAATATATGGGTTAGGTTATAGGGCTCTTATAAATTACAATATTTCAAAGAGAACAACTCAAAAAAACTTTAGCCAATGCAATTTTTCAAAAAAAAAAAGCTTTTAAAAAATCAATTTTCTTTTGGAAAAACAACCAAAATAGATTTAAATTAATGAGTTGCATCACATGTTATTAAAGACATTTCACCATTTAATTAAACAAAACTTATGCTATTTGTTTCTTATAAATGAGAGCAGTTTCTAATTAGAATAATCAAATGAAGCTTTAGCTTCTATTTTAACTAATTAGATAAATTTAGTTTGTGCTTACCTATCCAAAGCCATATAATTCTATAAAATCATTAAAAAAAAAAGAGTTATTCAAGTTATACTTTTTAATTATTTTTTTAAAAAATATTAATATTTTTATATCATTCAAGCTAGCTCGATATTTTTAATATTTATTAATACTCAAATTGTTGGATATATACTTAATGAAAAACTAACATAGACAAGAGCAATAAAGAAATAAAAAAGCACAAACAATATAGAATTTTGCCAAATAAGATCACAACATAAAAACTCTAATTTAAAATTTTATTACTCAATATTTTCTCTAATTAAAATAGAATATTACAACTTTTCTAGGATGCTTATATATTACAAAAAAACCTTAAACAAAGGTAGAAAAATAATAAAAGAGATCTAAATCAAATAGAAAAAAAGAATCATAAATCAACTAAGAAAATATGACAAAATATAAAATAGTAACTTTTGGCCTTATTTGAAGGCCTTCCCGACCTCAGATGGTTATGAGATTTTAACTCTATAAGAAACAAGACCTTTAGAATCTACTAGCAATTTCAGTCCAATCTAGTAATTAGATCGAAATATATTTCCATTAATATAAGGATGGGAGTTAATGAAAAACATCATACATTAGTCTCTCATGATTGGAAAGAACTTGCCCTCGAGTTTTGACTATCCATCCTACGTTGTCATTATTGTCCGCTATTAAAAGCAATGTTAGTACCCTTATGCTTCATTTACTTCTAGCACTTTACAATTAACTTTCTCAAATAAAATAGGCCAAGAATCAATTTCTAAAACACTCTTAATTTTTACAAAACTATCAGTAGCCATTAATGGCTTATTCCAAACTATATCCTTTCTCACATCATTCTAATTCTATATAATCTTTTTCTTCTCTTTCTTCTTCATAAATTGGGATAGAAACAATATATTTTTACCCTTTCCTTCAATAACTACCCCCTCTCTTGGACGCTATATGTTTTCCCTTTGTATTAAGGGTATACATATTACTTTATTAATCATGCATAACACTTTTATCATATTATCTTGGTCTGTCTAACAGTAGATGATGCACATTCATAGACACCACATCACACCAAACACTATCAAAATATATCTTATTTATATAAAAAAAAATAGTATTTATCCATGATTACCTTACCGTCTCAATTCAATTAGTTTAGTTTATAGGGTTTGGGATGTTTTTAGTAGGGATACCAGTTCCAAGACATGATTTACACACACTTATGATTAAGGATGATGGAGAATAGCTTAACCCATCACTCTCTAATTGGGTGATTGGGCTTAAACCTATTAATTGAGTATCATTTAGTTTAATTGTTGAATTTGATTTAATTTATTGTTAGATATGTTGGTTTTGTAGGTTTTACTATCTATATGTACTTTTTTTATAGATAATTTATGATGAATTAAGAAAAAATCATAGATTTCCTCCCCCTTTTATTTACCCTTTCTTCTCCTCCTTCTATTCTTCTTCCCAGTTCTTTCTTCCTTCTATTTCTTTCTTTTACCCTTTTTTTCCTTCTTATCTTCTCTTAAAATCTCTTTTTTTTTCTTTATTAACTTTGGATTGAGAGTTTTGGATTTTAGTTATTCTTACAACTAAACGATCCAAAACACACAAATAACATTTGCTTAAATTATATAAATTTCATTCAACATTCTTCATCCCACTACCTAAAAAAAGACTAACAATTCCACACTACAACCATAAGCCTAGAGTTAACCACCATACCTATTGGATATACGCCACCCAAAACAACCTAACAACCTTTTTCATTAACAAGTCCAAGACCAACCACAACCTTATATTGAAAAATAGAACTACTATAGCCCTTTCCCTAATTTGTCTAGAGCAAAAACCATCATCCACAAACACCATATAAAGTTTTTCTTCAAGCATTGTCTTTGCAAAAAAGAAAAAAAATAAAAAAAATGTCGTAACTGACCATTTAAATGCTTTGATATATTATGTTAAATCCTTCCTCTTAATTATAAATCTCTCCTTTATTTTCTATTAGTAGCAATAATAATCACATATCCTCTCTTAAGTCCCTATGTTTTTTTTTTTTCATTAAAAGGCCTATGAAAAAAAAGCCATTGACCATTCCTTTTTTTCCAACCTAAAAAATCAAATAGCAACCCATATTTGCAATTTTTACAACTCATCATTAAGGGGTTGTATCAACGATCTCAAAAGAGAGATAGAGTAGAAGAATGGAAAAAGTGATAGTATTCAAAATTTTCATCTTGGCGAAGAGAAAAATAAGATAGAAATCAACTAGCTTGATGTAAGATGATGATTTTTATAAAAATATTTTAGTAAATATGGTATACACGACACACATTTTTTTAAGCGAAGATTGAAATCAACCAGTGAGAGAGAAATCGACAAGGATAGAAAATGAAGGAGAAAATTAGGTGTTTGAGTGGTGAGAGAGTGTTTGATATCAAAGATGTCAAAGAGTGAGAAAAAACTAGGTATTTGAGAGGTGAGAAAATCTAAAGAGATTGAGACCTTTTCAATTATCTTGATTGAACAATTTGTAATATTATTTTATCTTGATTTAAATAAAAAATTAATTGATAAGAAAGTCACAGTAAAAAAATATTTAAAAAACTAAAAAAAAGGAGAAAAAAGGAAGTGATAAAAGATACCGCGGTAAAAACATAAGTTGATACAATATGACAACATTATTACACAATAAGTTGTATTATTCTAGTCTATCATAAATATTAAGCATTTTAGTAAAAAAAAAATACTTAATCTTTTGATTTGTTGAATTCTATTTCTTTGGTATTACACTTGTTATTCAAATAATCATTAATAGTAATATTTGTGCCTAAATAATATTTTGAAAAATACATCTTGCATTTTGTCTTTATATTTTTGCTCACCAAATCAATGTTGCCATTTATATATAGTAATTATTCATTTTTATCATTTATAGAGCTTTCCGAGACTCGTGGAAAGTTGTGATTTTTATTTGATTAACTATTCACACTTAAAGGTCTAGCATTGCATGCTTATAATTTTTATGATATATTATAGTCTTGATTAATATAGAAAAAATAAACAAATTTCAAAATTAGTTTTATCTTTGTACTGGATTTTACTTGTAAGAATTAATGTGATCTCATTGCATCTTTATGCTAATGTTGCATGCAATTATGGAGTAGTCATCTAGTGTCCTATCTTAAGTTTATAACTACTATGGACTATGGAGACCTTCCACCTTGTTTTTAGGGTTATGCCCTACAAACTGCAACTTACCTTTTGAACAAGGCTCCAATAAAATCTATTGATAAGACTCCATATAAGATATGAAAAGATAGGAGAGCAAACTTATCATGCTTAAATATTTAAAGATATGACGCTTATGTGAAGCATTTTATATCTAAAAACCTAGGAGCTAAGTCATATATATATATATATATATATATATATATATATATCAAAAAAAACCTATCATGTAATAGGACCTATCATGTAATGGAAAGTTAAGATGAAAAGATAAAGGTCAAATGAGGAAAATAATGAAATAAGTGACATATAACAAAGGGGATGGCATCCATGAATAAATTTAAAGGTATTGATAGGGCTAAAAAGAGAATTATAAATTTTAGGTTCAGAATTTGTAACGTTGGTGAAACCGGTAATGGGTTTCGATGGATAATGAAAGGATAATACAAAAGAAAAGAAAAGAGTGATGGTGTAAGCATCAATTAAAAATCGATAATGTTATCATGAAATGATCCGTAAATGAAATAAATGGTAAAATTAAAAAATAAATATATTTCAAATAAAAAAAGGGTCTCGAGGATTCATTAAAATATTTGATAAGATTTATGTGAGGCTTGAACAAGGAAACTTGGATTTTTGAGGAAAAATCATGAACTACTCTAAACTATAGCACACTTAATCCGACTATCAGATTGAGTTGAAAGTTTTTGTGGAGTCTTCTAGCATTTTTTTTTTACCTTGGGTTAAAATTTTATATTGATCAGTGTTTGAGAAGGACTTGCAATTTAATTAGACAAACAAGTAATTTACATGAAAAACATACAAAGACAAAATGAGTGGAAAAATTATAAATAGAGGAACAATTACCTCTTTAAATAAGCTTAAACAACCTAGAATGTTCAGCAGCCATGAAGATGGAAAGTCCTTTATTTTTCATCAAAATATAAGTGATTTATTCCTTGATTAAGAGCTTTTTAGTGAAAATCAACCATTTTATTTAAAGTAAACATGATTTAAATGAGTTTTTAAGAGTATAAATCAAGAAAAAAAAGGTGTAAAGCTAGAGAGAAAACTTTCAAGATTTATAAGAAATGAAGGAAGTTTGGAATTAACTTGAAAGAGTGCTTGAAATTATTGAGTTTAAGAGGTAATCTTTCTGAAGTTAAAACTAGTTTCTTCATGATTTCTAAGAATTTTAGTTTATGGTTATTGTTGTAATCATAAGGTTTGATGAATTGTGATGGAATTGTTGTTTAAATTGTGATGAAATGGGTTAATTAAGATGGAAAATGAATGGGTTTGGTCCAATTTTAAGTAAATTAAAAAGAGAAACCTTTAAACATGTGAGGGTGAGGTTCGACCAACTAAGAAATTTAAGAGGGTTGAGTTCGCTTTAAATTCTTGATTTAAATGAATTAATTAAGTGTTGGTTGATATAAATCTTATGTGGATTAACTTTGATTGCGTGAAACTTGAAGAGAAATCTAGGGATTCTTTGATGCTAGGTTTGGCCTAGGCTAAAAGAAGAAGAATTTGATTTTGTTGATTTAATTTTCATGTTAATTGTGTTGAATTATGTTATGTGAAGCGTTAAATGATTGGATAAGGGTTCAATTTCAAAAGATTTTGAAAATAATCCCTTGTATTACAAGAGTGAGGTTCAACCTAGTGTAGGAATTAAGGATGAAAATTGAATTGTGTTTAAAATATTTGATTAAAAGGTGAATTGCGATGTTTTGATGAATGCTAGATGAATTCTTAACTGAAAAAATAAAAAGAACTCAAAAGAATATTTTCATGTCATTTATCAAGAGGGTTAAGAATATGAAGTTTATTACATTAAGTGGATTGATGTATTTAATGTGTACTAAAGGGCAAACTGATTTCATTTTTAGTGAGCTTCTATGATAAAATTGAAGGATGACCTAAGGTTGACTAAAAATAAGCCATTTGATTAAGAACTATGTTTTAAGGAATGATTGATTTTGTGTGAATATTAGTTGCAAAAAGGGTGAGGGGGTTTCATGATAATTGTCATGTATATATGGAATGAATACATTGAACAAAAAAAAAATCAAAAGAAACCTTTAGACACCAAGGGAATGGTTTGGCTAAAATAATGGATAAAAAAAAGGGATACAGTTGCGTTCAAATGCTTGTTTAAAGGAGTTAATAAGAATGCATTAAATAGTTTCAAAGGGATTTAAATGAAAGATTTGGAGAAAAACATATGACAAGTTAAAGGAATGGTTTTAGTCATAATTGATGAACCATAGGAAATGGATTCGTTCTATGATAAAATGCCTTAAACTCCTATTAAAATGTGTGCTACAACTTAGTGTAGTGTTTTAGCTAAAAGAAATGGAAATAAACGTCATGAAATAAAAAGGGTGAATTTAGCCAAAAATGAGAAATAAAAAGAAAAAGAGAGATAGAAATCATCGTAATACGTAAAACTAAACTGACAATATATGTTAAATGGCAATTTACCGTGTGTAAAAAGGATTTGGTTGTATGGGTTAAGAAACTATATAAAAGGGATAAGTTGAAGTCTGAAAACTAGTTAAATTTGAATATATCTTAATGGATTGATGTAAATTTGAGTCATTGGGGGAACTAAGAAAGGGTTCCTTGTTTGGTTTGACATGTTTTGATGTTTTGAAACTTGTTTGGTACATGAGAGGTTGTTGTATTTGAGCAGTGTACTGGAGCTTTAAGGTGATTATAGACACTAGATAGGTGTTCGGTACCTTATAATACCCATAAAGATTTATGTAATTTTATAACTACAAATTCTTTAAATGTGTGAATATTAAAAGCATAAGGGAAAAGTAAGATGCAACGACAAGATTAAGGGATTGATTGGCCTTTATTGGGAATGGTTAGATTAATTGGCATTGATGTGGGATGGTTAAATTGACTGGCATCTGTATGAGATGGTTGGATTGTTGGCAACCATAAGGTTTTGCCAGATTGATTAGCATCTGTGTGTGATGGTTAAATTGTTGGCAACTGTAAGGGTTCACTAGATTAATTAGTATCTATGTTAGATGGTCGAATTGTTGGCAACCATTAGGGTTCGCCAGATTAATTGACATTCATGTTGGATGGTCAGATTAGTGGCAACCATAAGGGTTCACCGGATTGATTGACATCCGTGAAGGATAGCTAGAATATGGATAAACCCATGAAGATGAAGGTTAAAGGTTAGATTGGTAATGGAAAAAAAAAAAAAAGCTTGTGTAATGACTTAGAAAAAAGAGAGGAAAAAACATGACAAGTATGGTAAAGGAATGATGGTGTTAGTCAATATTGATACCATGATTTAATTAGTTAGTAAACCATAAGGGTGAGGACCAATAATGTTAGGTACTCTGATATTGAGGATGGATGGATGACTGCACATTGTAGTGATGTATTTAAGATTGAATTCAAAGGATGTAACAAAGAAGGAAAGACTTGAATATTCTATGAAAAGTTATTAGAAAGAACAAAAGAAAGAAATTGAGTTGTGTGATAATTATATGTTAGAGGATTAGGTGTAATCCACAACATTACATGGATAAGTAGTTTAATGGTGATGCTAAAAATGGTTATTTTGATAAAATGGTTATGTGTAAGTGGTAGCTGTTTCGACAGCATGATCATAAAAAGATGATGGATATTTTTGACTAGCATAACAAGGTTTGATAAAGATTGTTTTGACATCCTTGTACGGTACAAGGTAGGGTTGTCTGATATTGTGAAAAGGCATATCCAATGGTTGTTTTGACATTTTAGCAAAACATGTATTGGGGTTGCTCTGATAGCGTGACATGGAGTATTTAAAGGTTGTGTTAGACAATCTTATATGATATCTTATGGAGTTATTTTGTTAGGAACTGAGATGTTTTGGAGAGCGAAATAAGGAATGTAACTTCGGGAGGCTTTAAATGAGTGAATGAGAAATCAATGAGGGTTATTAAGGTGATTTACATATATTATGAGATGGCCTATATATTAGTCCATAAGTCATGGATAGTCTATTGGTAAGGTAATTCCAAATAAAAAAGAAAGAAAAGTTATGACAAGGGATGTGGGAAAGTGTGAACTTTAAGGTTATAGTAAGTGTGTGCATGTAAATGTATGAGTTATTATATGAATAGGAAATATTTGAACAAAATGATGGAGGATGCAATGTTGAATATGGATTAAAATATGAAAAAAAGTGATGACTGAATAATTAGTGTGTATGATTAGATAAAAGCAGTATTGATGAATATATAGGGGTATTGCAGGATAATACAAGGAGTATAATCCATTTTTCTGAAGAGCGTACTGGACATAAGCACTAAGAATGAATTCACCTTGTTTCAAGCATATAATATAAAGATAAACATGTGGACATGAATATGAATTACATGAACCTTGGAGGTAAGGATTGATAAAGCAAATATCTTAAATAGATCCTTAAATAAGATGAAATTCTTAATTATTTTGATAAGAAGAATGAATTGTATCAAAGAAAAGTAGAGATTAATGTTAACCGATGAATGGACAATAATAATGCAACTTGAGGAATGGAAAGTGAGGTATGAGAATTGTAAAAGATAGAAGTAACATGGTTAATAAGTGTACTTGATAATAAATGTGTTGCTTATAGCATGATAAGAATTATTTAGTATGGACTGAAGAGTCTTTTTATGTAAGAATGTTAATTTCTGACCAACTGGTTTAATATTGAACCTATATTTTCGGGGGGTTTTTCATATCTCTATTTGCTATTGATTGAACTTATCAAATGGGTAGCACTTAGACGGATTATTGTACCAAAATTGTTGTAACAAATTAAGTTATCTTTTAGACATGTTTTTTAAAAAATAATTAGATAATATAAGTAGAATTTGGACAACCTAGATTTTTAGTTGTGTAATTAATCATAAATGTAAAGTTAAAAGTGATTGTTTTATATGTTCAAATGAATACTTAAAATGTATATTTTGTCTAATATGATGATTGTTTGATTGAGAGGCACGATGCCAATACTTAAATATGATTTGTTTGTTTACGAGATTTAAGACCCCAATTGAATTTTATTTAGGTTATTAAAAGAAGAGAAAAATTAATTAATGACACGAATAAAGAAAAATTTGTTGAAATTTTGGTAAAGATCTAAGAGTAATAAATCATAATGATTGTATGATTATATTATTTGAATTGTAAGATTAGTTTTAAATTAAAAAAAAAACTACCTTGTTTAAGGCTCAAAGTTCCTTTATGAATACTATGAATTAAAGGGTGTTACAATTACCTTCCTAAAGAAATAATTTGTTTTTGAAAGGAGAAGTAAGAGGAAAATAGAACTTGAAGAAGTTCAAGAATCACAAAATGATATCTAGAACCTAAGCCTAAGACTACAACATTGGATGTTCAACTTAAATCTCAAAAAATATAAAAACTCTATAGATTTGGTAGGACATGTCATGCACCAATGAGAAACGGACTTCTTATAGAAGTTGAAAATGACGAGTTATACTTGATGAGCCTACCAACTACATGAAAGCAATATCTAATATTGATTCGGAGGAATAGCTTGAGGCCATAAAGTCTAAGATGGGTTCCATATATATATCAACTAGGTATAGATCTTAGTTGATCTATCTAAAAAGATAAAACCCATTGCATATATATGGGTCTTTAATAAAAAGATTATCATGGATGACAATGTACAAGTATAAAACTAAACTAGTGATATCTTTTGATCCATTCATGAGTAAAACATCATAGAGTTTGGGACAACTAAGTTAGGTTCAATTAGACTTGCCTTGACATAACCTGAGAGAACTAAAGATTGGAGAATAATTGATATCTTTAATACCTATATCAATTGTAAGGATAAAAGTTACAAGATCATCATTGATAATGAGATTTGTATCAATACAGTATTTTTAAATATTATAGCTTTCTTAGGCTTAAACCTTGTTCCCTATCTTAAGCCACATAATGTGTTATGGGTTTATAATACCTCTATAGTACTTAAGGAGATATATATTTCCCCATCAAATTCCTAGACTATCATAATGAGATCTGGTGTGATGTGATTATAATAGATGTAGGATATGTTATTTTGGCTAGGCTATGACTATATGATCTGGACGTTACCAATTATGATCGATCAAATTCAAGTTCTTTCACTTTTAAATGTAGAAATTTCCAATTTATCTGCTTATTTTCAAAGCCTAACGATAGGAATAAGACATAAAGGAAAAATACGAAAGAAAAAGGAATTGACATAATAAATTCAAATGTGTTTTGGAATAAGGCTTAAGAAAAATTTGTTGTGTCTGTTTTAGTTGTAGAGGAAGTTTGAAGAAACTCTCTAGTGAGAGTGACTAAAGAAATAATAGAGGAGTCTCAAAATAGTTGTCCTTATGAAATCCATAATTCCTTAATTCTTATACTCTGCATCCAGCATGTCATAAATTTTAAATGATATGCTAAGGTCTCTATATCCTTACCTTTTATACATGATTAAAAAAATAAGGATGATTCCAATTTACTAAGTTATGTCAGATCTATATCTACTCATATTTTGATTAGTGTTTGTCCCATTTTACAACCTCAATCATATAGTGTTCATGATCACAAACCTAAGAGGTATACACATCTTATTCTCGTGTCTCCTCACACTCAGATGTCTAAGTTACTTGAGTCTTTTACATGTACAATTCTTGATTTGTGTGTTGGGATGCAAATAATGAACAATACAAATTTCAAGTTGATTTACAAAAATGTTATAATAACCTAATTTTGACCCCTCCATTTTTTATATATATTCCAAAAATAGAAAAAAAATCTAAAAAGGCCTTTTTAATAAATTCAGTCAATTCTAATAATTTTGTTTATTTTTTTCATTTTTATTTAATTTTACGTGTCAAATTAAGTTTTAAAAAATGAAAAATATATATAGTTAGGGGTAAAATTTAACAAATAATTGAGTTTCACAAATTAAAAATTGATTTTGGGAAATTTTAAAAAATACAGGAATGGTTTGGATTGTGATTGTGGACTCCAATGAAGAGAAATTGAAGGGAAATGGCTTAATTTGGCTAAGATTTGAAAAATTAAAAAACCAAGGGTGAATTTGATACAGATGGCCAATTTAAGGCACACGATTGAAAATAAAAATGGGATTTATGATAAAATTGACCTAAAATGCATAATTTTGGGAACCAAAGACTTAAGTGGAATAAATTCACGGTCTGTTTAATTTATTTAGGGATTGAATTGAAAAGAAAATCTAAAATTAAAACTCTAATTGAATGAAAATTGAAAAATCTAAAAAGACAAGGATTGTAATGAAAAAGGTTGAAAATTGTAGGACATGATTGAATTGTTAGCCTTTCCAAAAACAACAGCATTTTTATAAGTTGAATCCAAAAAACAAAAGAAGAAAAAAGAGAGAAGTGAAACGACATCTTACCAAAAAACAACCCCTTTTCAAGCAATCTTTAGCGTCAATCCTCAGTTATGATTGATCTCCAGATAAGATACAATCATGTGGAAATTGGTTTTCAGCGTTCCAAATACGTTTCTAATGGATAAAATCTTGTTTTAATGCCATAAATCATCCCCACAATCCTTGCAAAACACCAAACCCGCAAAAGATTCTGAAACGTTCCAATGGCCTTTAATGGGATACTTGAGTGATTGTAGCCCTGAATTTCTTCATTCCTTATGCATATAAATAGTAAAGATGAGAATAAGAAAGGGGCACAAAAAATTGAGAGGGGAGAAGAAACAAAAAATATGGTTAGCAAGAAAAGAAAGAAGATAGGAATTTGACAATAACACTTATACTACCCTAATTTGTTCCAAAGTTCTTATGGAGAAGTTTATTGTAGGGAAGAGTTGGAAATCAACTTAGAAGTCTTGCTTGAACTTAAGAAAAAAGACAAGAACAAGAGAAATAAAGATAGAAATAGTATTGGGACAGTAGCAACAATGTCAAGATAATTACAGATTTGGCGACAATTTCCACAACTTCAATTCATTATCATCCAAAGTTCTATGGTCACACCAGAGGCTTTTAGTTCTACTAAACCAGGTATGAGTAATTTCTTTGATGATAACATGTTACATATGTTGGTTTTATCCTTAAATTCGTATTGTTTCTTGGTATATATGTGCATCAAATTAAGGATATAGTTGTGTCAAAACAGTATCCATTTCTCCACCACAGTATGTATGTATTTCCAAAAATTTATAACCAATGTCTCCTTTGTATATAAACTTGAGTTTGTTGAAGTTGCTTTTTCTAGTAGCAAAAATAAGCAGAAAGATAACATTAGCTGTTAGTAAAGGCTAACAGTGCATAAATTTTTTTCTAGTCACCAAAATTTTTAGTTCTCATGACAACAGAAACAACACTGATATTGTAAGTTTTGGCTAATACATCATTTGTCTTTCTTTACAAAATTTAATCTTGAATATGTACCATCTCCTCATTACAATTTAGGAAGAATATATCATCATCTAAGTAGCTTTTCCAAGTCTGCAATATATATATATATAATTATGAATAAACACAGGTTTGTTAGGAAGTGTCTTTGATCTAATGGCAATCCATGTTTTGTCCAAAGATTAATTGCTGCAATCCTTAAACAAGCTATTAGGTAATTCATGAACTTGAGATGTTCAAGCTAAGAGTGACTTGTTATTACAATACAGGGTTTTTTTTATTATAAAAAATCAATAAATCTGCAATCTAGTGTTGTTTTAGGAACAAAAGCAAGATTATGATGATGATGATCCTTTGTTTCCTTATGATAGTCCATCTTAGTACTTGATGTGTTTCCATGGAGTAAATGATGTTTATAAATCTTGATTTTTTGTTTTGTTCTGGAGTTGGAATGTATAGACGTTGCATATTCATCTCAATCAGAATGAGTTGTTCATTTTCCTGTGTAGTGATAGGCATTTTACAACTTGCACTATCTAGCAGTTATTACCACATCTTACTGTGACTAAAAACTTCTCAAAACTAGAGAATTGTTCCGTGGTGTGTGTTGATAAGATTAAACTGAATGCTGTCATGAGGGAAGCACAATTGATGCTTGTTATAAAAAAAATAATAACAATCCTTTGTTTCTTTAGAGCTTCTCTTTTCTAAAATCTTTCCATGTCTGCAGAATGTAAATAGGAAAATACAGACCAAACCTTGGGTATTTTGGTCTTCATTCATGTGCTTAAACCATTTACATATGCTTGTTGATCCAATAATATCATAAGTTTGTTTTATAGTCTTTTAATTTGAGTCCAGGATTTTGTTCACTTCTTCTTAGGGTTCTGATAATAAA
>Ga0325411_1005968_pt1 | contig 13412 bp, 11 predicted proteins | sample PopdelMetagenome_13_FD_206181 | JGI IMG/M metagenome (GOLD analysis project Ga0325411, IMG submission 206181) | Populus deltoides microbial communities from Bellville, Georgia, United States - Xylem-PdIQD-R4 | ecosystem: Host-associated > Plants > Phyllosphere > Stem > Wood/Secondary xylem... | reverse complement strand
CGCGAGATAGTTTGAATGCTTTTATACCAAGTTTTTGTCTGCACGATTCGTTTTGTTTTCTATTATCTTCAGGTTGTTGTGGTTCGGTGTGCGAAATGACAGCAACATTGTTATGGTTTCTAACCTCAATCCCACTCGGTTTTCACTGTTACTGCGAGAAACTGAAAGGCAGGTCAGAGTCCTTGTCTTTCCGACTTTTTAAATGTGTTTTTTTTTAATATGCTGATAAAAAAAATAAAAATTTATTTTAATTTATTTTCAAATTAAAAATTATTTTAAAAAGAACTCTGCATTATAATTTTAAAAACACATATTTGTCTGTTTTTCAAACTCAATTCAGTCTAATAAATCAATTTAATAATACGTTAATTTCAAATCCAATATAAATCAAATTTTAAATTAAAGTGAATGGAAGTTGATCTAATCAAACCAATAAATTAATTTATAAAATAATTGATCGGTTAGAATCTGAATTAATATTTTAAAAAAGTAACTTAAAAAATTAAAATAATAGTATTTTATATTAATTTGAATCTGATTAATCTATCAAATTGTAACTTCACCCTTAATAATTTTGCCTCTAAAGTCTCGGTCAAGGTTCAATAGATTTCTTGACGAGAAATTAAAAAAAAAAATCAGTTCTCCACTTTTAATTATCTTGGATTTAAATTTAAGAGGAAGCCAGAAGAAAATAAAATAAAATTTATTATGCATAGAAAACAATAATATAACATCAAAAATAATATTTGGAAGTACTTGTTGTAAATTATAAATATCATATTTTATTATTATATAAGAAAAAAGAAATGGGAATTATTGTTGGCATTGAAAGTTTTTGAGTTTATTCTTAATTGTGGTTACCTTTGAACAATTTTTTATTGTTTTATTTTGTCTTCAATAATCTCAGATTTAGTATATGCTTGCTACTAGACATGATGTTTTGTGGCATTTTAGTCCAGTTCATTTTGTTTTTTTTTTTTTAAGGTTCTTGTTTCTTGTTTTTGTCTTTCCTCTCATGGGTCTTTATACTGCAATGAAAATTTCACGCAAATTATTAATTAATCAGTCTTCAGATCCCTTATCTGGGGGAAAAAAACAAAAAAGAGTATTCTCTATATTTAAATAATCCTCTCTTATATCTTGATTGGTTTCGGACATTAGATATAGAAATCTTACCTTTTTTAAGCTATTTTTGAAATTTATTTTCTGGAAACTATTTCTTAAATTTTCATGTGTTTATTTGCCATTAAAAAAGTTGGTCGACGGAAAATACTTACCAGTTAAAAAAAATTTTTGCTTGATTTTCAAAAAAGTATTTTCCTAGAAAATTTAGGTAGAAAACACTTTCTGAAATTTGTGAAAAATTTAGAAATATCATATTATTTGCTGATTATATCAAATTTGATCCTTAAACTTTTGATTGCTATATATATTTTATTTTGAATATTTATTTTTCAATTTCATCTCTTAAAATTTAATTTTTATATTAACTTTAGTCTTCATTTTTATAATTGTTATTTGCTTTTCTCTTATCATTTTTTTATTGAAATTTTTTATATATCAAATTTGGTACTCATTCTTTTGATTGTTACTTATTTTATTTGAAATAATTTATGAAATATTAATTATTATTATTTTAATTTCTTCATCTTTCATTTTTTTTAGATTTAATATCTATTATTTTAATTATTATTTATTTTATTAGAGATAATTTATGAAATTATATATTTTTTTAATTTCATTCTCATTCAACTTTTTAATTATTTTAATAAACTTGAGAAAAATAAAACATTAATAAGTTATTTTCCAACTCATTTTTCATGACATAATCAAACACTGGAAAGTGTTTTCCAACTTATTTTCCATTACACTATCAAACATCAGAAAATAATTCATTTTCCTAGAATTCATTTTTTAAAAGAAAATTACTTTCCAGTAAACAAACGGGGCATTAGTTGAATGAAATTTTTAATTTTAAAAAATTATTATTGACAAATTTAAGTATATTTGAGTTAAGTAAGAGAAATAAAATAATAAAGAGTTATCACTTTTATCATGAATTAATTATAATAATTTAAATTAAATTCAATAGTTTAAATTTAATGCATGCTGCAAACAACAATCTTAGTATCTTAAATGATAAAACCAAAATGATGTTTTTAAAAGATTATTTTTATTTAAAATTATTTTTTTATATATTTTTGAATTATTATAATGTACTAACATCAAAAATAATTTTAAAAAATACTATTTTAATATATTTACAAGTAAAAAACATTTTAAAAAATAATCGTTATTACACTCTCAAACACCATTTAAAAACCTCAGCTTTCATTGTTATTTAATAGACTAAGATAATGTTTATTTTTGTGGTAGCACAATGTTTTTTTTTTAAATCCTTTAAATTATTTTTTATGTTTTTAGATAATTTTGATATATTAATATTAAAAAAATTTAAAAATAAAAAAAATATTATTTTAATATATTTTAAAATACAACCATTACTTTAAATTAAAAAAATAAAATAAAAGACCAAGTCGTCCAACAATATCTCATAAAACAAGTTTTCTACGTAAATAGAAAACATTCCGATACTTCAATTAATAAAATGATATAGAAGAGTGTGCATGTGAGAAAAATAATGAAAAATGCACGATTGCGCTTGTTGAGAAAGTTTTGTGCCAGAATATGAATATTGAATTGTTATTCTGAATCAAGTGATTCTTAAAAATTTCTCCACTCACGGATCTAGAGGAAGTTTATTTTGTATTTTAAAAGTATTTTTTAAAAATTAAAAAAATTATTTTTTTAATTTAAATTAATTCTTTTATATTTTTAAATTATTTTGATATATTAATATAAAAAATAATTTTTAAAAAATAAAAAATTATTATTTTAATATATTTTTTAAAAAATACTCTTCAATAAACAATTATATTTTCAAAAAAGCGTTGTCATGAAAGAAATCATTGCAACCGATGACTTTACAGTTACCTCACCAATAAGTTAATTGTGTATTCCACGTACTCACTAATAAAATAAAATTAAAATTAAAATGTCCAAGTGCAAGTCGATGACTGCGTAAAAGATCTGTCGACGCACAACTAACTAATAATTCGGGTTGTACGACGATAGGTTGTTAAAAACTATGCGCCATACTGATAACTATTAACTTGAATGGGAAAAAGCGACGTCCACGACGCCGTACTGATATTTTAAGCGGCGTGGCATAATCATTAATCGAAATTATGATAACAATTTAATTCTAGCTCGATAAATATTTTGATCCATCCTGAATAATAACTATGTTTTAAATTTGATAAATAATAAGTATAGTATAAATATTCCTAATTTAAATATATTTGTAAAATGTTTAGATTTTTTTAATACAATATAATATTACATATCTTAATACTAACATAACACACACACACACACACATATATATATTAACTGTTTTATTTTTATTTATTAATAAATAATAATAAAAAATGAATATGCTTGGAATATACAAAAACTAATAACAAAACTGCCGACAGAGGACTGTTACAATTTATAAAACCCAAAAACTAGCATGTCAACTAGGGAGTTTTGATACGGTAGTCATCGAAGAATGTCGTTCGATCTTCTGTTTTTAGGCCGTGGCCCATCATCCAAGAACGAACAGGTGCTTTTCGATCGTTGTTGTTTGGGCCTGGCCCGGAAAGCCTCTCTGTTCAGTTTGTAAGGCAGGTGTTGATCGGTGCGCATGTAATTTATTTGTTTTTATATTTTAAAAATATTTTTTAATATTTTTTTAATTTTTTATATTATTTTAATATATTTTTACTGCCCCGTCACTTTCCATACCATATATGTATTTACAACCATTCACTATTTAATAAAATTTATTTCGTTGGATACCGTTCCTTTATGATTAATTTTCTTCCCCTTTTTTTTTTCATGGATTGATTTTCTTTCTTAAGACCCAAAAACCGAGAGTTTTATATTTTATTCCACTTTACTATCCATATGAACTATCTTCGCAACATTTAATGGCATCATCATCATCACGTGGTTAAAAACATTTTATTTATATGACATGAAAATTATAACATGAAGTTGAATCATAAAAATAAATTATAAAATTATAAAAAATTTAAAATTAATTATAAAAACTTGAAAAATAATGAATAATATCAAACCTATCAACTCAAATTATTGGGTTAAAAGAAATTATCAATATGTTTTTTAAACATAAAAATATATTTAATTATTTGGTTTTCAATATCCTTAACTCTTAAGCAATAATGAGATGTTGTGATGTGAATTAAAAATGACTAGAAACAAAGATTCAATTCCTATCTAACAAAGATGAAGTTTAAAAACAAAAATTATAGGAAAAGATTGAGTTCCTATCTAATTATTCATGATTTTATATTAAAATCAGCAACACAAACCCATTATCTAAATTTACATAGTCTCATAAAAATAAAAAATCAAAGGAAAAAATAATAATTTGTAGGTGATATATACTTGATTTTATGTTTCTTAAAAAGACGACACTTTATTTATAGCTATAAGTTTCTTCAATTTGACAAGAATAAGAGCCACCACATCTAACTATAACAAAAACAAATTAAACAAATTAAATAATATATTAAGCAATGTCACCAATTAAAAGAAAAAAAAAACTCTAAATTTCTTTAGTTCAAGCAATAAAAATTACGATTGAGTAAAATCTAATATATAAAAAATTATGAGATCAAACCAGAATAATATCTAATTAGGCCTTGTTGATGATCAAAAACAAACAATAATATACAAGAAAAAAATCCTTTACAACCATTGTTTTTATATATATCCTTAGAGAAAACTGGAGTTTGGCTACTCAGTTGTTCCGGACTTCTAGCATTTTGGTGGCATAAGGGTTTTGTTTGGTTTAATTAGGGTAGAAAGGGAGTTAATTGGAATAATATTTATATTTCATATAAAATCATGATTTTACCTAATTTTAATTCAATTTTATTATATTTTAATTTTTTACATTATTTTACAAGTTAATTCGTGATTTTAACAACCTTTACAATTTTCATTTAAGATTTTCTTCAGCTAGATGGATAACCCAATTATTATAATTGATTCAACAAAGTTTGTGCATGTCCCACTCTATTTTAGAATTATTTTTAAATAATTCGATCAAAAAAATGACTCCTTATAAACGCACTTTCTCTTTTTTATTTGGACATGTTTGTTTTTGTATTTCAAAAGTATTTTTTTTAAAAAAAAGTTTGCACTCAAAAGCACCCATAAAAGATGTTGAGATAAGAAGAACAATTGTTGGGTTTGTGATAAAGATGACAAAAATAACAGATGCGAAAGAGCAATAAAAATATTTGATAACAAGGTATATGGAGATAAAGTTTGATACATATCAGACAATTATTGGTTCAGGTTAGTTTAAGTAGTGTAGAACAATGTCCATACCCAACCTAAAACCTCAGCGAGTTAAAACATTTCCTACCTATTAGTATAATGAGTATCCATCAAATTCACGTAAAATTCTCATCTCTATCAATGGATGTAAATCCAAACCAATCTAAATGGGTGGAGTATTTTTTTTATATATATATATAATTACATTACCCAATGTGTAATGAATACATATAGATAATTTGATCCTAATTCAAAACTCAATTCAAACTCCACACAATTTGTATGCATGCATGCATATACACACAAATGCATAAATGGAATATTTAGATTTTTTAATCCAATTTAATATATACATACCCCAATGTTGACGTAACACACACATATATGTATAACACTTGTAACTTAATTATTTAATACACAAACAATCATACATTGTTCTTTTATTCTATGTTGAATAATAAACAGTACTCGAGTAACAAATACTCAAATGAATATCCAATAGATATGATATAAATATCTAATTTTTTTATTCAATAGATAATAAGTATGGTATGAATATAACAGTGACGATGTTTGAAAAAAACCTTAAAATATCAAAACCTTTCCAAAACTAGTAACAGGCTAAGAAGTTATAAATGGATTAATGTGCTTGATCAATACTCAGATTCATGAGTACTTGCAAACACAAGTCTCTTGTTACATTTAATGGACCCTTTCATACTAAAGTTAACAAGGTTATAGAAGAAATGGAGCTTAAATGTTGTGGAAATGTTGGTGTTTGAATAAAAATGATGATGAATAAAATAAAAATATTGAAAAATATAAAGTTGTAATCATGCTTACCTCGTGGTTCATAAATGTTTATATAGCCATGAATCATGTTAACTTGTATATGGATAGAAGTAGAATAAAGAAAAGACTATGAAACTTGATTTAATAGAAATCATTTAAGGTTATTTCCCTTAAATGATTGGTAAGGCTTTATTGGTAAAGCTTTATTAAGAAGATATGACTTTGCTATGTGTGTTATTTAATAGGCATGAACATGCCTAATATCATTTTATAGGCATATATAGAAAGTGGTGAATAATTTTAGGGCTGTCTATTCTTTGTCCAATCTTGGTTGCTTTCGAGAGTACTTAGATGCATGGCCTTATTAGAATTTGTGGAGACCTTAAATTCATCATAAGATCTTTTTTTTTCATGGGCTAACTATGTCAACTTTGTTTCTTGAAAGTCATGTCACCTTATTTAGGTCTAGTAGAGCATTAGACTAGGTAATGTGACCAAGTTTAAAGATCATGTTCGAGCTTTGTAGATTCAAGTGCACACCTAACCTATCAGCTTTTGAGCTTGAGTCATGCCTTGTATTTGATGTCTTGGGCTTAAATTATTCTTATATTCTTTATTTTGAGCATTAAATAAAAATTTGATAAATGAAAATCTATCATCATTCCTGTCTATCATATTTATCAGATGAAATTAGAATCATTATAACAAGAATTACATATTTTCACATGTAAAATCCATGTACATGAATTTTACAATAATAGTCATTAAGGGTGTGTTTAGTAATAAAAAAACTATTTCCTCTATTCATTTTCCTTTTCCAATGATAAAAAATAAAAAACATATTCAATTGATGTAAACGAAAATAATTTTTCTGAACAAAAAAGAAGAAGAAGAAATACATCAAAATTATGACTATTTTTCATAAAAATATCTCATAAAGAATTAGAGCTATAGTTTATAATATTCATCTTAATATTTTATATTTATGATAATATAATTGTAGAATATTAATTTTATTTTATTTAAATTAAAAAATATCATGAAAACTTATATTATTAACTAAAAAAATCTATATTAGATTTATAATAAAAATTAAATTTACAACACTAGTTGAAAATAAAAATATAAAAAAATAATTTAATCTTTTTTACTATTAAAAAGTGCATGTTTATAAATTGTATTGATAATTTTTTCTTTATATGAAAAACAGCCTGTATTTAAAAAATATGATGAGTTTCTAAAATATTATTTTCAAAGCACACATTTGAAAAAAAATAAAAAAACTAGTTTTTTAATTTTCTAGATGGAAAAACTGCATTTGAACAGCAACAAGTTCCATTTTTATTATTATTTTTAAAAATTAAATATTGCTTTATTCACGCAAGTATCTGAATATCACTCAAAATATTCTCCGCGGTCTTGTAAGAAAAAAAATGTTTTTTTTTTTAACGAAAGGTAAAAAGAGTTATATAAAAAAAAAAGGATGTCTCCGTCCCGACAAACAATAATAATAATAAAAAAAAAAAACTTTTCCACGATCCAAAAAGTTAAAAAAATAAAAAGGGAAAAAAAGAGAGAGTTTCGGTCATGTTTTCAGCATTTTGAAAACAAAAATGTCCAAAAAGGATGGGTCCCCCCAACTGCCTACCCATTTTCAACCCCTCTTCTCGGTACTTGCCAATGCCGCCTCTTCCCACGTGGTGCTCGCTCGCAAGTCACAAGACTCCCCGACAGTCCAAAAAGAAGAATCAAAGTGCCGCGTTTGACGCCTCCCTCAATGGTCATTTCCCCTTATCTCTCTCTCTCACCTCTTTTTTTTTTTTTTTTTTCCCCTCCCGGAACAATATTCCTGTGATGACCTCAGCATACTTTTCTAGTCCCATTAAAAGCATATATTATTTTTGTCAACGTTATTTATTTTCATGGATTGTAAAAATTACGCATTCAAGATTTGACTTTAAAATTTAGACAATATTTTATAGAGTGCATAATCTGTATTAAATAGTAAGCTATCTTCATTTGAGAAGATAATGCTTCCATGCCTTAAAGATAATGTTTTTTTTGTGTTATAATATGTTTTTTAAATTATCTTTTACTTCAAAAATATTAAATTAATATTTTTGGATGTTTTTAATATATTAATAAAAAATAAAAATTATTTTAATTAAAAAACACATGATAGTAACTACAAACTTACTGTCTCTCTCCATCTCAACCCTGTTGCTCATATACATGAAAGAAAAAAGAAAAAAACAAAAAGGGAAAGGGAATGCCCTGTCACATCTCCACCCAAGTCTATTCTCATGGGCTCCCACTAGTCCTAGCGGCCACCCTCTCCTCCCCCCCAACCCCTCCAAAAATCTCAAGAACAAAACCTAGGGTTTTTATCTTTCTCCTACTGAGCAACACAATCACTAATTTCTCGCAATTCAATTAATTCAGCACATGCGACAACAGCAAGAAGACTACAGACCTTCCATTCCAGATGGGACCGAAGAAGATGCGCCTAAACTTTTTGATAATTCCTTACCGATTTCTGATCCTATGAGCATCGATCAATGCGAAACAATTCCACAAATGGATGGTTCACAGCTCCTTGGAGCTCCAGTCACCGCAGCTACTTCTGACGTGGACTTGTCAGAGAGAGAATCAGTACATACCGTGCCCGTCGTAGAGGTTACAAATGACTCGAAAATTGCGGAAATCATTACGGGCAAGCGAAAGCGAGGTCGGCCGCCTAAAATTCAAGGGAAATTAGGGCCGCCTGCTTTCTCTGCGCAGAGGAAGAAGAAAGATGAAGAAGATGTTTGTTTTATTTGTTTTGATGGTGGTAGTCTTGTTCTTTGTGATCGCCGGTGAGCTTGCTAATCTTGAATTTGTTTTTTCTGTTGTTTCCAAACAAAACTATAACTTGAAGCTTTGGTTGAGAAAGGAGGAAAGCGTTTGGTTTCGATTAAATGTGCTCTATTTTGTTTTCAATGAAGGGATAAAAATTGAAAGTTTGTGAGGTTTGGGATTAAATGGTGGTTTAGTTTTTTTATTGACCGTGTGGGTTTGGTTGTAGCGATTGACTTGGTTTAACTGTTTCCCGTTGATATGTAGGGGTTGTCCGAAGGCATACCATCCGGCTTGTATCAAAAGGGATGAGGCATTTTTTCGATCGAAGGCTAAATGGAACTGTGGTATGTTTTAGTAAATATAGTAAGTCTCATGGAATTTATTTCGCTTGTTTTTGAAGGTTTGTTCCTGTGTTGGCGAACATTGCATTAATTTATGGATTTCAATAATATCAAAGTAAAACGTAGGAGGCAGTGTGTTTGTGGGTTATAATTGGACGGGATGAGGTTTTAGTTCAAAATGTATGACTTAATGTTGCATGTGCATGCAATGGGCGGGTCTTTATTGGCAGGAATGATGTTTTAGTTCAAAAGTAAGAATTTCGGTTTGCCTACATGGGTGAACATATTTTTGTAGTACGACACTATCCAACTCAACCTCGACATTTGAAGCCCAAATGACTAAAATTGTTTGTTAATGAATGGTAATGTTGATTTTCCGTTGTAGTTTCCATTTTTGATCAGATTCTTGTTTTTTTCTAAAGTAGTCACGGTTCATTAAACATGTTGATTGATGCCTGATGCATGCAATGTTTGGCTGCATTCATGTCTTTTCTATAGTAGAAATGGTTAATAAACGTGCCAATCCTTGTCTTTGCAATTCCATATGTGCTTGGATTCTTGTTTCTGTAGCGCAGTCATGGTTAGCGAATGTGTCAGTCGATGTCATACGCGTAACATAATCTTTTTTTTTTATAGTAGTCATGATCACAATCCATCTTGTACAAAGTTACCATTTCTGATTTCCACTGTTAACTTAGTCCCACCAATCCTAGAGCCTTATCATTTATCTCATGCTTTTAATATGGCATATTTTCAGGGTGGCATATTTGCAGCAGTTGTCAGAAGGCTTCACATTATATGTGTTACACATGTACATACTCTTTGTGCAAAGGATGTACAAAAGATGCTGATTATTTATGTGTCCGAGGGAATAAAGGATTTTGTGGTGCATGCATGAGAACTATAATGCTGATTGAAAATATTGCAACAGGAAATCAGGAGATGGTATGTTAGTTGCTAAATGCTTCATCTTATTCTAGTTTAGCTAGCTTTCTTGTCTTAATTGCATTGTGAAAGAGCATTAATGATAAGATTATATGAACTCTTCAGTGTCTTTTGGCGCCTCGCTATCCTTTGTTTTGGGTTTATACTGTTTCCTTTGTCTAGCATGTATATTGTTTATAATGGTTCATGTTTACATTCTTCTGCAAAGCTGTGAATGGAATTTCTTTTATTCACTTCAAATGAGCAATGGATCTTAGATGAATTCAACTTTGAACAGCACAACTCCTATTTTTTCACTGTGTCGTCACAGTTTGGTTGTTCACGTCCTTTGGGCAGGGAGAGACATGGTCTGTAGTTAATAGTGGTTTTTTTTTTCTTTTTTTCGTTTTTGCTATCTGATTCTGTCAATTTCTGGTATTTTCTCTTGTGTATAACCTATGCAGGTTCAAGTGGATTTTGATGACACAACTAGCTGGGAGTATCTCTTCAAGGTCTACTGGATTTACTTAAAAGCAAAGATATCTTTAACAGTAGATGAGCTAATTAAGGCTAAAAATCCTTGGAAAGGAGATGAGCTACCTAAAGCTAAAAACTCCTGGATTGGAGCTGGTTCGATGGCTCATAAGCAGGAGCCACCAGGTGAATTTTGGCACGGTAGTGATAATAAAGGCTCCTTTTCAAACAGCTACTCTGGAAATGTGGAAGCGATTCATGCCAAGAGAAGAAAAATGGACCAAACAAAGTTGCACACTGAGGAAAACTCTCTTTTTATGGAAAAATCATGTGTTGACAAAGTCACACATCTGCCTGAAGGCACATTATGGGCAACAAAGGGGCTCTTGGAGTTTGTTTCACACATGAAAAATGGGGATATGTCTGTGCTTTCTAAGTTTGATGTCCAGAGTCTTCTGCTAGAATATGTAAAAAGAAACAATCTTCGTGATCCTCGCCAGAAAAGTCACATTGTTTGTGATTCAAGGCTTATAAAGCTCTTTGGAAAAGAACATGTAGGTCATTTTGAAATGCTGAAGCTTCTTGATTACCACTTTCTTGTAAAAGAAGAATCTCCAGCAGATGATGAAACTGCTGCAATGAGAATTTCTGATGCTGTTGGTGGCCAGGTTGAGGCTGTCAGAAATAATGACAGTCAACTAATGTCAGGTAGTGATCGACGGCGTAAAACACGTAAAAGGACAGATGAGAGAGGACCACAGATTAATTCTAATCCAGAGGAATATGCAGCAATTGATGTTCACAATATTAGCTTGCTCTACTTAAAGCGTAGTTTGATGGAGAACTTAATGGATGATGCTGGAAAATTTCATGAAAAGGTTGTTGGATCTTTTGTGCGAATCAGGACTTCTGGTGGTGATCAAAAGGAAGATTCGTATAGGCTTGTCCAAGTTGTAGGTATTATTCATATCACCAGTGCCCCAAATTATCTATCAAGAGGAGGCAAAAGAACTGGTTTAATATAATATATGCTTGACAAATTAGCAAGTCACTGATGATTCCTTCTGCAGGTACCAATAAGGTTGCTGAATCATACAAATTTGGCACAAGAACAACTGATATCATGCTTGAAATATTAAATTTAGATAAGAAGGAGGTCATATCAATTGATGGGATTTCAAACCAGGAGTTCTCAGAGGTGAGTAGGTGGCTAACACACCACCCCAAATACGTGTTTCCTTTTCTAGTTCTAGACACTCTTCTCTTTTCTTTACTGCTTACAGTTTGTATAGTTTTTCTTAAACCATTTCGAGTATTTTCTTGACATGCAATGCTCAATGATGAAATTTTTATATAGAATTTTGTGGATGTATCAATGCTAATTTCAACCTTGGAATTTTGAATGAACATGACTAAGGGTGTCTTTAGGGTTATGTAAAGGTGTGTTTTTTGAAACATGGTATAGCTGCTTGGGGGAATAACAAAGTGTGAGGGGACTGCTGATGCAGGAAAGCTATTGAACTTAGGTTTAGGGCTGTGAACAGTAACGTGAATTACTGTAGGTGTGATTTGATCTTTCGATGGTTAATTGCTGTGTAATTGGTTGAATATGAATGCGGGGATGGTTAAAGGGTAAGAGATGATTGCTTAAAGGCTTGAATAATGAAGTTTCATTGCTGGAATTTGTGAGTAAGATGAAAGGAAGGATTTTTATGAAACACATCTGAGCGCAGGATAGCCTAAGCATCCAATCTAGGGTCTTAGGAGTTACACCTAAGATTGATGTAATCACAAAATTATAAAGCACTATTGCTGGAAATTTCTTTGAAATGATTGAATTGATAATTAAAGACCACTTAACTAATTTTTAGAGTTTTAGTACTCCTAGTCCTGTAAAAATTTAAAACTCCTAGCAAGAAAACATAATTAATTTTTAGACTAGGAAAACTCTCAATAAACTTAATTATTTTAGGACTATTAAGGTACCAAATATAAAATGAAACCCAAATTTCTAAATTTCTAGCTAACCTGGAAATTTTAGAACATTTCAGCAGATTTTAGAATATAGAAACGCCCCTGAATTATAGAACCAGATAAAATACACAAGGACCAATCATTTTCCGGATTCTGCATCAACTTCTCTTCAAGTATTGATGAATGTGCAAAAGCCTAGTTTCATGGTTTTTTTTCCCTGGATTATCATGCAATCTGTGAGGAATGGTTTCTTTCCGATCTTTACCTATCATAAATGTGAGGAACAGTTTTTTCTGATGTTTACTTGACTTCATAATAGCTGGTGCATCATTTACATTCCTCTTTTGATTTTGAATGACACAGTAATAATGTAGTCTATACTTCAAAATTCCAGTTTAATTAGACAGATGTTTATATCAATTCCGTAGGAATCAATAAAAAAAAATGCAAACCCCTTACACCAGGTTTGGCTTGGTTATTGATAGAGTGAGTAGATCTGCCATTTCTTGACACCTCTTTTCTGATTCAAAATCATGTTGTAATGTGTACCCCCAGCCGGCGTTAAAAGCCTGTTTAATGCAACAAATATATATATATATATATATATATATATATATATATATATATATATATATCAGTTGATAAAGTGTGTGT
>Ga0325411_1005966_pt1 | contig 13413 bp, 6 predicted proteins | sample PopdelMetagenome_13_FD_206181 | JGI IMG/M metagenome (GOLD analysis project Ga0325411, IMG submission 206181) | Populus deltoides microbial communities from Bellville, Georgia, United States - Xylem-PdIQD-R4 | ecosystem: Host-associated > Plants > Phyllosphere > Stem > Wood/Secondary xylem... | reverse complement strand
ATTTATTAATTATGTGTTATTTATTATGCTTGAATTAATTATTATTGGGTATTTTATTTAGTGGGTTATAAGCCCAATTCTTTGTTCTAGTAAGGGTTTTAGTATTTGTATCTTATTTTTCTAAAAGCTAGCTAGTTATTGATGAATTGAATAAAAATTGCAATGTTGCAGACTTTTCTAACCCCCACTCTTCTCTTCTTCAGTTCTTTCTTCCCTTTTCTTCTACTTGTTTTTCTTAGCTTTTCATTTTCTGTCTTTTTTTCTTTCAAATCTCTTTAGTCCCGTATCAACTTTGGTATTAGAGTATGATTTTTTTTTAATTGTTCTCATAATTAAACAATCATGGGCTTATTCAAATCCTGAAATTCAAAAACCATTCATAAACCCTAGATTTTATGGGAAATTTTCATCAATAATGATAAAGAATGTAGCAATACAAAAAAATAATTCATCTTTCTGTTTTACGTTCCAGATCTGAAAAACAAATACTCTTACGCAGCCATATCAGCGCCACTTCATCACACTACCATGTCATCATAATGTCATATCAGTATCAAGCCAACCAGCGTTGACACGTCAACTAGCACATCCTCAACAACACCATATCATCACATGCCGCCACATCAACGCCACATTAACATTCTTTATCATGTCAGCAACAATAACTTTTAGCATATTCACACCAAACAATCTAGTCAATAATAGAGCTTATCTAAAATGGTGGAACAATATGATTTTATTTGATTAATCATTTACACTTAAAGGTCTAGCAGTGCATACTTAAAATTTTTCTAGTATTTTTTGTTCTTGATTAATCTCCACATTAAAAAAAAAAACAGAATTAACTTTGTTTTTGTATTGTGATTTCACTTGTAAGAATCGTAAGTTATCTCAATTTCATTCTTAACCTAGTGTTGCATGTATTTGTGTAATCATCATCTAATTTCCAAGCTTATATCCACACTTACCGTGGACCTGACCCTTATCAATACTCTTAAGACCATTTAAGAGGAGTTAGAAACCCAGATGACAAACATCTAAAGGAAGTGAACCTATGAAATATCATAGGAATAACCATTGTAGGTAAGTTCACCTTGAGCGCCACTAGTATAAATATCATTTAGGTTACTCTAAACATGATGACCTTGATGAGCGAGTCATGAGCCCTAATAAAATAGAAGCCCCCACTTTTGATTGTCGTCATGGCTTTTAGATATTCGATATGTGGATTCATGACATAGATTAATTCTTTGAGTGACACAACTTGTCTGATAATAAGAGAGTTAAAATTGCTAAGATAATGCTTATTAGTAAAGCCTGATTTTATTGAGGAGATGTTGAGGATTGTTTAGAGAGGAGAGGTAAACCTTCCATAATTAATTGGACAAAAACAAAACAAAAACTATAAGAGAAGTACCTACCCCAATCTTATAAGAATAAACTCTTAGATCAATGAAACAATCTAAGGCAAGGGACCAAGTCTGTCAATGAGTATATAACATAATTAAATTATTACATGATGAGATGTACTATAAGAGAGATTGAAGCCATGAATTTGCGTAGATTTTGTAAAGGTTTGAATAATAATTTTATAAAAGAGATCAGGCTCATATGTGTTTTCACTCTTAACTAAACCTATATTGTAGTGCAAGATTATGAGTTAATTATAAAGAGTTAATGGATAAAACATCAAAACCTTTGTAATACCCCTTTTAGATCTCAATTTAGGAATGATGGTTCTTTGTTAGGTTCTCCATCATATAGATCTAGTCCTAATAGTGCCCAAATTTATAAAGAAAATAAGGGGAAAAGAGTCGTTAATGAAATGTCTAGGATGAGTTTAGAGGTTCAGTGTGCTAACCGTCAAGGTTTTGAACATATCGTTTTCAACTACACCTTTAATCCTTTAGTCATCTAAGAACATACGGATATAAGTGAAAAGAAAAACTATTATGTGCAAGTTTATGAACCAAACCCTAAGAACTTTAGTGACCTAGATGAAGAGAATGTGTAAGAAAAGAGAATTAACACTATAAATTCAAATGAGTCTAAAAATAAGGTTAATAAAGAAAATAATAATTCTTCTTTAGTGGTAGAGATAGAAGTTTTAGGAAAAACTTTAGTAGAACTTCTTGAATAGATAAATATAGTCTTATAAAAGTCTCATGATATTAGTCCTCTTAAACCATTTGATTCCTCATTCATCATGCTTGACATCCAACAAGTAAAAGGTTTAGAGCAACATGCTCCTCATCCCCTTATACTTGATGTCTAACACATCATAGGTTTAGAGCAACATGTTGAGTTCCTTGATCCCTTACCTCTGAAACGTGATGAGGAAGATGAAGATAATCTTAATTTATTAGGCTGTGTCCAAATTATATCTATTAAGGCTTTGAATAGTGTTTGTTCTACTCCACACCATCAGTTATATATTGTTCATAGTTACAAACCTAGAACGCTTGTAGATTTTCTTTCCATGTCTCCTCACTTTAAATTATCTAATTCAACTGAGTGTTTTGTACGTAGAGTTTATAATTTACATGTTAAGATTAAAAAAAAAACAAATTCAAAAAAGTAATGAACAATATAAATTTCAAGCTAATTTATATAAGCATCATAATGTACTTAATGTTGGAGATTATTTTGTAATATAGATTAGCCTTGAACGATGTCCTTTGAAAACCAATTACAAATTTTAAATGAGTAGTGCTAAACCATTCAAAGCGTTGCAAATGATTGGATTAAATAGTTATGTCATTAAACTGTTATCAAACTTTGATAATTAGCTCTATTTTTTACATGAATAACTTCGTTATATACAAAATACAAATCATCTCTAATGCTCCTTTTGAAATTAATGCCCCATTATCCTTATCTTTGATACAAAAAGAACATATTAATGTTACTTTAGATGCATGAGTTGTTTTTACCAAGGATAGTAAACTTCAACGAATACAAATATATGAGATAGACAACTAGATACAAACTATACTTGAATTATCAGTGAGATATCACAACAATTTGATCATAATTTTTAAGAGCATTATTGGAGCCTCCTTGAACTACAGTCGACGGGGTCAAGTTTCTCCAACCCTGAGAGAGGTGGTGAGGACACCGAACGTGATACACTGATTACACACTCATATTATTATAGACGATGAATGATATCTTAAACCATTGAGATGTTGAACTTTAACTTATGTTTTAGATTAATTTATTTGAATTTTTATTTGAGATTTATTAATTAAATTTTATTTGTTGGACTTAATTTAATTATTGTCATGTATTTTATTTAATGGATCATAATCCCAATTATTTATTATAGTTAGAGTTTTAATATTTATATCTTATTTTCAGCTTTTTCTTTAACTAGTTCTTCTTAGCTTCTTTTTTTGTCCATCTTTAACTACTTCTTAGCTTCTTTTTTCTCTTTTTTTTAGCTTCAAATCTCTTTGGTCCCGCGTTACTAAATTTGAAGACTTTCAGCTCCAATTAATCAACACATTAAATCATAGTGATTATTAAAAAGACTCATAAAATCATGAAGGAAAAAAAAAAACACAACTCAGATTACAAAGATTAAAATCTCTTGAAAGAGGTAACAAACGAACAGAGAAAAACACAAACCAGGCAGTTGAGAGTGGCTTCCAGTCCACCAGCCGAGAGCACACTTTGAAACTTATGAGGCCCATGAATAATAACATCTCCTTGCTGAAAAGATCCTGTACTTTCTTCACTGTTACCACCATAACTAGCTCTAAAAACAGATATTCTGACCAATTCAGTCACGGTCTTTGACAGAGCTTTATTCTTTGATCCAAAAAAATCTGATTTCGAAGCTGGAAACCGGAGGAACGAAATGGGTTTTGCTTGATTAAGCATAGAAGGGCCACGAAGCAAGGATTTGGAAGTGGGTTTGGGGAGAGTAGTAGTTGTTGACGTCATTTTTTGTGAGAAGCAATGGCAGCCAAAGTTTGGTAGGAAGTATAATGGAGAGGAGCATTTCTTGGAGATTTTATAACAAGTGGGAAATAATTATCTATGATGGTGGAAGGTATAAATTGGGCATCTTGAAAGGATTGGTAAGCCATGGAAGAGCCTGGACTTCCATTTGTTTTTATTGACGATGACGACTTCTACTACCTGCTCACATGCAGGAACCTCGTGCTAATTTGATTGTGTCATCTCTGGACTCTGTCATTGCATAGGGTCCCATTTGTTTTTCCTTTTTTATATTTAAATTATGAGAGTATCATCCGAGCAATTTTCCTACACCCAGTTTCATGATAGTTAAAACTTCCTCGGTCCTAAATTCTAAATTAGTTTCTGACCCGAGATGCCACGGATTTTCTTAAAATAAATTTTTATTTAAAAGAATTCAAGGAAAATGTATTTTTTTAATTAATTTTTTTTTCCTGTTTATACATCTCTTTTTCAAAACATTTTTTTTTATTAACAACTTTGGTTTTTCAATAAAAAGTAAAAATAAATATTTACAAGAATCTCAATAATTTAGATTTAGAAGGAAAAGTATATTTTTAAGACAAAATCCCATTTTCCTTATTCACTTATTTTTTTATTTCAAAAAAAATCTTTTTTTATTAGGAATATTTTTTTTAGATAAAAACTTATCATGCATAATCTATAATCTAAAAGGAAAGTTTTTTTTTTAAAATCAATCTTCATAATTTTTATACGAAATAAAAATAAAAGAAATAATTAATTCATGAAAATATAAACAATTAACTATAACAAAATATATTGTATTGTCATTAAATATACATGTGCAATTTTCATTTTTTTTTTTTTGTTTTTCATGTCATATTCATATATAATTATTCATAAAATGATTACTAATATAACTATTAAAAATCTCTAATCTTATTTGAAAATAATGATATCATCCTATGCTTTTTAAAATATCAATGTAATTTTTTATATTTTTTTATTTTAAAATATTAAAAAAAAATGTCAACAAAGCCAAGGCTATATGCACTTTGCCTTTATAAACAAAAAGATAGTCATGATTGGGCTAGTAGGCCAAACTGTGAGCCTAGCCACACTTGGGCTTGATAGGTTATACTTACATGTTTTTTTTTTTTTAAGTACAAAGATACAAAATAAATTTTAAGGTTTTAATTATAAAGCAAATTTAGAGATCGGTATTTTTATTTTGTTGAACATTGAGTTTAAGGGTAGATTGATATTTTTTTTTGTATAGTGTAATGATTCAAATACCATCAAAAGCAAAATTCAAATAACTTGTGTAGGGGTTTTTTTGAATTTTTCATTTAAAAAACATATTAAAATATCTACATTACCCTTCAATGCAAAAATCTTATAGTTGTTGTCCGGGGGTTTTTTATTTTTGTCTTTTTCTCTTGGATTTTTAGTTATTATCAAATTGGGTAAGGCCAATTTGATCTTTCAATAAATGCAAAAAAAAAAATGATGGTGCAAGCAACGCACACGCCAGTGAATGGAAAGAGCTCATGCTCTTCTAAAGGCGTGTGTGAGCTTCTCTGTCAGCCAAATACTGCCTTCTGTTACAGTGTTTATAGTGGCTCACCAAGATATTTTTTATGAATGGGTGCATGGTGGTGACGAACAACCAATATGGCTTTGATGAGCTTTTTAATTCTCCTTCCTCTTTTCTCTCTCTTCTCCTTGAAAAAATACACAAGTTTCTTTTCACTTGATTTTTTTATCCAATTCGGTCTTTATTCTTTAGATTATTATTTGTTTTGCTTTTGAAGCTTATTAAAGTTTTTTTTTCAATTTCATTCCTAAAAATTTAATTTAATTTAATTTTTGTATCTAATTTGACCCTCATTCTTTTAATTGCTATCTGTTTATTATTTTTTATGTTTTTCAATTGTGCGCCTAATTTGATTTAATTTTTGTATTAAAGTTTGGTTTTTATTATTTTGATTGCTATTTTTTTATATTTTTAATTTATTTTATTTTTCAGTTTAATCCTAATTATCTTTTTTTCATTTATTTTTTATACCAAATTTGATCCTCATTATTTGATTGCTATTTATTTATTAATTTTTGATGATTATGATTTTTTCTTTGCTATTTTTATACCAAATTTGATCCTTATATCCCGGATCATGGGTTAGTTAGGTTAACTTTGGTTGAAATCAAGGTTTTTTTTTTATGTTTCTTCTTTTTTAAATTTCATCATTTGAGATTAAGTTATTGGATCTTTAGCTATGTAATTGTTTTTGCTTGTTTTCAGTGGGATTATCCCGAGTCATGAGTTAGTTAAGTTAACCTGAGTTAACATAATTTTTTTTATATTTTTTATTGATTTAACTTTGGTATTTTTTTTCAGGTTCTTTTATTAAACATTAAATATTTTTATCCCAATCTCATACTGTATATTATGAGTTAGTCGAGGTAGCCCGAATTTACTTAGGCTTTTATTTTATATATTTTTTGAAATTGATTTTTTTCATCCTTTGACATTTAGTTATTAAGCTTTGAGCTTTGTGAGTTTTTCTTTGTGGGTTATCATGGGTTGCAGGTTAACTAAGTTAACCTGGGTTAACCCAAGTTTTTCTTCAATGCTCTTTTTATTGATCTAACTTTGGTATTTTTTTTTCCAGACCTTTTTTCTTTAAATTTAATTTTTTTATCCTGATCTCATATTACATGTCATAGGTTAGTCAAGTTAACTCAAATTTTATTTTGTTTTATTTTAAATTGATTTTTTTTAATCTTATTCTTTCATGTTAGGTTATTGAGCCTTGAACTTTGTAATTTTTTCTGCTTTTCTTTATATGGGGTTATCCCGCATCACAAGTTAGTCAATTTAATATGTGGTGACTTGACTTTGTTTTTCAATTTTTTTAATAGGTTTAACTTTGTTCTTTTTTAAAAAGTTTATTTTTTTTAATCTTGGTCTTATATCGCAGGTAATGAGTTAGTCAAGTTGATTAGGTTGACTGGGTTATTATCACTTGGATATTCTTTTTTCACATTAGAAAAAAATATTTAACCTAACCACAACACAACACAAGTCACCTATCTAGTATGCTTCTAATAATTTCTCAAAGTTAGGGCAATCTAACCAAACAATATGGACATGGTCTAACAGGCCCTTGATCATGACCAATTGGATGGCGAACTCCTTTGCTTTAGATGTCTTTCGACTACGTCCTTATAATCCTTCCCATATATTATATTTTCCTTTTTAGAATATGAGACTTTATTCAAAATTATTAACAAACACCATGCCTTGTGCTATTTTCATTGTAGCAACATTTATTATTCACTTTTTCATAAATTACTATGGATTGGAACAATTATTTTTTCTTTAAATTTTCAATTTAGTCTTCAAACTTTTTCTCTAAATCTTTTTAGAATAAAAAGTTGAATTGAAAGATAGGGGACTAAGGTGCAAAGCGCAGGTAAAATAGATGGCGTTTTAGAATTTCAATTGAAAGTTAATTTAAGTCCCTCATCTTTTTAACCTATTTGGCAGACGATTCCTCTAGTTTTTCTAAATTTAATTTTGGTGTCAAACTTCATATCCCTCATTTTTCAATTATTTTTTGTTAGAGTAGAGAGCGGTCACCAGATTCCAGCGTAAAGAGAGAAATTCATTGTTGTTGACAATTCTAGAAGAAAAAAGGTCAATTTTTGTATTAATGAGTTTCATTTCATGAGGGGAGTTTGACTTAGGTGTTTTTATTTCTTCTCCTTGCCCGATATAGGAGATCTAATCACGGGAATACTTTTAGCTTTGGGTTGATTTGATTTTTCAAGCTATGGTTTTTGGTTTTTTGTGGCTATAGATAGATTTATTAAGGTGTTTAGGGTGTTTTCTGAGTGTTTTGGGTAAAAAAAATAGCAGAAAGAAGATGATGTGTCGTCTGCTATCTTTTTTTTTTGAAAAAAAATGAAATGGAATCGTCTGGCCCTTTAAGAAAAAAAAAATAGGCCTAGGCGTGTGGGTTGGAAGGCCCACTTGCTTGTGTTGTTTGCTTTTTAATGCCCAGGTCCACGGGACTAGACTCTATTTTTTAATGTTTGGTTATAAAAAATAAAAAAATATATCAATGAACTCAATTGAGTTCTTTATTCGAGTAGCAGGTTTGATGAGTTAATCAACAACATCTAGGCTACTATATGTTTTTTTTTATTTAATGCTTTTTTTGACGCTCAATTAAATATATATATATATATATATATATATATATATATATATATATATATATATAATTTCACCATTTGTTATCGATCATCTATTTTTTTTATTTAACTCAAACCTAAAAGAATAGAATTTAACCATTTATTGTTCATATTTACCTGTGCTATCTCGACCTGATGTGCCTATCACTGTTTTTTTATGTTTAAGAAATATGTTGTTTTATACAAAAAAATATCATGCACTTTATTGTTATATAATTAAAAAAAATAATCTTTGAAATAAATTTTTTTATTGAATATGATAACATACATGACTTGTGACTACAGTTGGCTTGGTTGACTTGGTAGACTTGAGTTCACTTTGGTTTTTTAATTAAATTTTATTTTTTACCGATGTTGTCTTTCAATATTGAGAGCCCGTTTGGAAATGCTGGCCAACCCGTGTTTCCAAAAAATTCAATTTGTTTTGCTAAAAATTAAAATATTTTTGTATATCTTGGATTGTTTTGATGCGCTGATCTCAAAAATAATTTTTTAAAAATAAAAAAAATATTATTTTGATGCATTTCGGCATGAAAAATATTTTAAGAAACAATTCCAATCACACTCCTAAACAGACCTAAGAGTTGATTAGAGATTGATTTTTTTAATTTGTTTTTTTCAAGATTATCCCTACAAGTTTCATACGTCAGCCCATGTTAATCCAAATAAATTAAATATTTTTCTATCTCAAAATTAAATTAAAATATCATTATTAAAATCTATTTTTTAAAATTACATGTCACTGATACTTTTTTTTTTTTTTCCTAACCCACGGCATAGCCCACGATAATAAACTTGTAAAAACTACGGAAGCTCAGGCCACTGGGCAGGAGCATCAGATGCAATAGTTGTTGCCAATCCACGAGGAGGAGGATTAAAATGCCGACTCCCGAGGAAAACTAGAGCAACTTGCAGCTTCGGCTATGCAGTCTCAGCAGCCCATATATGAGGCCTTCCTTCTTTGGCATAACAAATTATTGCTAACTAGTCTGATCTTGTCCAGAATCCTGTTAGCTGGATTATTGAGGTTCAACGTGGTTTATAATGGGCTCTCTTTGTATTTCAAAACCATTTTCTTGTTCCAAAGTTTACATGGGCTGAGAGGACCACATGCCAGAATTCGAAAATGACCGAAAGAAAGTTGCATGGTTTTTATTCTCTTGGTATAGGTAAGAGCTAAAAGCTTAAAGCAGGTGGCAAAAATCTTCCACAAATAAGTTTTATGGCTGATCCCATGTTGGATCCCTGTCATCGTTACAAGTTAAACCACGTACATGTAAATTATTAAGTGAAGAGAATATTGTCAATGTGGCCACATGTCATATGATATATAGTTTGAGCCTCACACCTGAATATGGCATTCGTTTAGGTCACCCCATAAAAAAAAAAAAAGAAGAGAGTTCCATTGATCGGAAGCAGCAAGAGGGCAATGGCATCTTGACGTTGAGCTCGCTTGGATAATCTATTACTCCTCCGACAAGCAAAAACAAAATCACGCATCATGTACTTGAGGGTCTAGCTGTTATGGTCAATCGTGTGACTTGTTCTGCCTCCGTCCCGGGTTCGACCCTCTATATGCACGCCTGTCACCCCCGTGGTGCCTTACCTGTTCCTGGGCTTGCAGGATGTCCAGTGGGCCGTGGGGAATAATCGTGGTGTGTGTAAGCTGGCCCGGATACCCCACGTAAATCAAAAAAAAAAAAATCACGCATCATGATGACTCATGAGAGCTAACCCTAAGCTAAACTATGTATTTCTGACAACCCTTACACATATTCTCCATGGGCTTTAAAGGCAAGAAAAGTATCATTATGTTCTTTAAAAAGAAGAGGAGGAACTGCCTGCTTTAAATCAAAATCTCTTTCGAAGACATGATGTTGAAAATCATTTCCCAAGCTAGAAGCACGGAACTTTAATTGACTGCGGATTCCATGGAAGCAATTTTCCACCACTACACTACCCTTTCTTTTACCTTTTGAATTTAAGTAGCTATTTCTTTCCTTTTCATGCTTTTGGGATAATGTAAATTATATGGTAAACACCTCTATAATTGAGATTTTAATATACCAAAAAACAAGGGAATAAAAAGAACAAAGCAAGTTGGCAGAACTTCTATGGAACAAAATGGAGCCCATGTATCTGTCAAGTTTATTGGAGTGAATGACGTCGTAGTGGAGACGATTCAGTATTAATAGACATGTCTGATAATTAGTGGCTGGGTTAGCGAGGTTTTTTAATTAATCACCCACATAGCTTAATTTGGGTTTGGCTATCACTATAACCATGCTTTTCAATTCCGTGTAATAAGCCACATAGCTTTTGTGACAGGATATCTTTCTATTTAAGCCATTTTACGAAGCATTAATTAAACAAGAAATTTAATTAGTGGTGCTGTTAAATAATAATAATAATAATAAAATATTTTAGGACTGTAAATGATTCAAATTGAAGTTCAGTTTATTTATTTTTAGCAACGTTTTATCTTACTAAAGCTTATAATTACGGGTTTAAGGTACATGAATTCAAGTTTTATTTATTTAAATTTTATTAGGCTTTGACCTAATAATTTTAGAAGGTTTAAGGTTCAGATCTTAAACTAATAACCATAAAATACAAACGTTTCATTAGTTATTTAGTTCCTACATAAGTTAGTCGCGTTCATTAGCTTAAACAAAAATAAATTTACTCTTGATATAAAAAAAGTAACCCTATGATCATTTAGTCGTAAAAAAGAAAAGAAAAAGAAATAGAAAAAGAAAAATTGGATGATCAATTTACTAGTCTATTAAATGTTTTTGTTTTTTACTCAAAAGTATATTATAAGTACTAAAGCCATAATCATAAAGTTGTAACAAGGTGTGGACATTCACTGTATGCTGTGGGCTAGACTTTTTTTTGCATTAAAAATAATGTTTCAAGCATCATAAATGTTTTCAAAGAAGGAAAAAAAATTCATGACTCGAGTCATAGTTCCGACCAAGTCAAATAAATTAGTTTTATTTTAATTAGACGATAAATTAAAAAGTGTTTATGATAACCTGAGAAGAAAAAACACTTTTTTAAAAGGGTACAAACAATATAGCTTGATTTCAAACGCATTAAATATGGAAGGATAAAATTAGATAAAAAAACAAAAAAAAAAAACTTCAAGTCAACCCAAGTTATTATGACAAACCTGTAACCCGGTAATAAGGGGCTAGCCAATCCTGGTTATCTTGCCAAACCTCTTGTCGAGGTCATGAAATCAAAATAGCTTGATAGAAAAGAAAATGAAAAAAACTATAACGCCCATTAAAAAAAAACCAATGTCAAATGATAAAAATAGAAAAGAAAATAAGTAAAAAAATAATGTCAACTTGAGTTAACTTTTAAACCTATAACTCGAATTATTAGAACGGAAGCACTCTATCAAAAAGTAAAATTGTATTCAAATCTTAATAGGATCAAGGTAGTTTTTCTATTTTTTTTTTCTTTCAAAACTTCAATTGGTTGTGCTAACACAACTAATTGAATTGTGGTATATTTCCAATAACGCATCTTGGTCGCACTACTCTTAATAGAAAAAACAATAAAACTATATTATATCTCAAAAGTTTGACAATACCACAATGTAATTTTATTATCTAAAGAGTAAAGTAAAATGACAATGTTCTTTAGTTGTAAAGAGATGCTTGATTTTATGCCACCACCAGAAAAAAGATTCTTATTTATATATTAACGATGATGATGATGTTAGATTTATACTTTTTTTTTTTGTATTAAAACCTTCTACTTTCTTAATATTTTGGCATTTTATTTATGTTGAATTATTTTAAGCTAATTTTTTTTTTGGTCTTGACTCTTAACTATTTATGAATGTTTTAAATTATAAAATTATTTTTAGATGTTTAACATTATATTTGTATTGCATAATTTGAAGATAATTTATCTTTAAATTTAAATTGAAATCATGTATGTTGAATTAATATTTTTAATTATATATATAAGCTAAAGGAATGAAATGCTATGAAACCAAAATTTATTGTTCCAATATAAAAAATAAGATGCCAACAAAAATAAAATTGACTCCCTTATTAGAAAGGCTGAAAGCCTAATAACATCGAATCATATGTTATGCCCAAGTAATTCAATCATTAACATGACTAAATCCTACTATATGCAACATATAAAGAAGTAATTTATGTGGAAAAATTGAGCAATTAGCATGAAAATTATAAAGAAATGGTGAATCACCACCACAACACAAAGTTTTCGCATAATAGCACACTTTTGAAGTCGCAGTTTAGAACCGCGACATTTAATTAATATCATGGTTCAGAAACACGACATATAATTGATATCATGGTTCTAAAATGCAACATCAATGAATTTTTAGTGAAGTTAAGTTTTTTTCTTTAATAAATGGTTCAAAAAAAATATCTGGATAAACTAGTGATATGTTAGGTCATATTACCATACTAGTGAATGCCATCATAACATAATTCTATTTTTTTTCATTCAAATTATTCTTGATATGTTGAGTCCAACTTACATATTCTTTCATATCACAAATCAAATTTGAGCCTTGAAAGTTCATAACACATCTTCATCAAATTTGTTTAAGATGAGTCTTTGAATTTATGATTGAAGTTGCTAACAAAATATCGGGCACAATACCGATAGTATCCCATAGGTTCACACCAAATTTCTACTACTCTACTTTTTATGTCCACATGTCTATCTGATATTATACATGTACTTGTTCTATCAATGATAACGTATCTCTGTAAGCTAAGCAAAAACCATCTCTAATTAAAATTATTTTCTTCATCAACAATTACAAAAGCTAGTGAGAATATCGTATTATTTTAAAGAGGGGGTAGAGGCGACGATGACAACGATAGATTTTAAAGAGGAAAATGTTCTAGGATGCTTGAAGAGTAATATGAGCTCGATTTTTTGGTGTTTTAAGAGAAAAAAACAAGTAATTGGTGGGGGGGGGGGTTTAGAAAGACAAGGGACTGGAACGTTAATTTTGAGAAAGAGAATTGTTGTGTCTAATGTGTTCTTTGATCTGAAAATGGTTTAAATTTCATGACATATTGCACTTCTGAAGGTTATCTTTACTCCTTATGAGGTTATCTTTTATGACCTTATCACCAAGAAGATGATTGGTGAAGGTTTTCATCTGAATGGTCTCTACTACATCTTTCTTGACTTTTGAGTTTT
>Ga0325411_1005959_pt1 | contig 13430 bp, 5 predicted proteins | sample PopdelMetagenome_13_FD_206181 | JGI IMG/M metagenome (GOLD analysis project Ga0325411, IMG submission 206181) | Populus deltoides microbial communities from Bellville, Georgia, United States - Xylem-PdIQD-R4 | ecosystem: Host-associated > Plants > Phyllosphere > Stem > Wood/Secondary xylem... | reverse complement strand
TGATCAGACTTTTAGCAGTAAAAATGATGAGTTTTAGCTTGATGTCTGCATTGGATGTTTGCATTCTATTGGGCTGAGTTGATTCTAATTTATTTCTGGAACAGATTGTGCAGAATTGTCCCGCAGATTTTCTTGAAGCAGAAGCTTTAGGTTATCTGGTCGTGGAACTTCTCTTGGCTTATATCTTCAATGTTTTTCAGAGGTCATGCCTTTTAAAAATAGTATTAGAAATTAATTTTTTTTAGGCATTTAATTAAGTGTGTTCCTTAAGAAACACCTTTAGCTGATACTTTCCAACTTACTGGTGCTTAGAACCTATGAGGTCCTATCAGATCACTCAAACTGTGAGGAGTTGATATCTCCATTGTTTATTACAGCAAAGACACTTGTGAAGCGTTGCGAACCAAAGGTGGGTTAGGTATTTCAGTTTAGATTTTTCTTATACTTAATGTGATTTACTCTGTGGTATATTATATCTTTCCTTGAGGATTTACCCATAAAAATGTTCATCTATCATTGCTAGTATTATCTTATTATTTACCATTTTAAGCTGCTGTGTGAATTTTCCTTGAAGTTGTGCCATAATATGCAGAAGCAATTAAAGTCTGTGGTCGTGGCCTTAGTGTTGGTTGGTTACAAGTGTATCAGAGAAGCTTTGACAGAGTTAAGCTTTTCAACAGTTAATGACTTTGTAAAGTGCGTGATTCCCTTGATGAAGAAACTTGTTGATGGTGAGCATTCGGTACTTGACATTGCTGCAATGTAGCTGCTAGTGAATTCATTCTCTTGTGATTAATCATAAACTGAACCACTCCTGTGGTATTGCCAGTTTTTCACTTCACTTGTGTTCTTGGAGACAACATTTTACTCCCCTATGGCTTGCTTCTTACTTTTTCCCTAAAAAGAAATTACTTGAACTGTTTAAAAAATATAGGTAAATCATTTTAGGAAATCCCTTGGCAGAAAATAATGTAGGGAAGGTACCATGCAGAATAGCGAAGGGCTTTGTGCACTTGTTCTTTCCACGTTTTATAAGTAGATAAAAGCAGTCTCTTTCTCAGCTAACTAAACTCAGAAGTTCATTTGACAGGCCAAACAGGTATTCTGAATGACTCCATTATAGGGAGAAATTTACCTTTCATCATAAAAAACTGACAAATAAAGAAATTCAGTTTGTACTGCATGTTGTGGTGGTGTGTGCCTTCTTTCTATCTATCTCTTTCAGGAAAAAAACCGTGCTGTGATGCCTCAATCCTGATAAGTAAATGTGTTTTCAAATAATAAATGCTTCATAGGAAGTTAATTGAATTTTGTGTTGCAGACTCTGCTGAACATGGTAATAATAGCAGTCATCTGAGGGCAATCCTGGGAACTTGTCTGAATGTGATTGCTGATTTGATTAAGGATTGCATCAAGGGCATTCACCTTCTGGAGAACAAAAGATCTGACTTACTCAAGTTACTGCAATTGAAGCTTTCTTTCTCTATTGAGCAAATGATGTTATTTGCCAAGCTAGTTTATGAAAGTGAATATGGCAGACAAGCTGAAGACAGCAATACTATTTGTCTTGCTGTGCTCAAGTATTGCAGCAAATACATCCAGACTGTGCTGAAAGATTCAAATGTACAGGTAAGCTGATATTCATGCAAGCATTTTTAGGAATGGCCACATTCTTTTCCCAACATTGAAAGACACCTGGTAAACCTTGTGTACAGGTTCAAGCAATTGGATTGCAAGTGCTCAAAACCATGACTCAGAGAAGCACCAACATAGAAGACAGTTCTTTCTTCATATTTTTTAGTGGAGAGCTTGTTACAGAAATTTTCCACATAATTCACACCTCGTTGAAGGTTTTGCTTTTAGTTGCTAATTAAAATTATGGTACCTGCACTTCTAAACTTGAATGCTGCCATTCTAAACAAATTATAATATTCCATTGTTACAGAAACCAGTAAGTAAAGAATCTGTGTCTATTGCTGGTGAGTGCTTGAGATTTCTAGTGCTTCTACAAACACTTTCAAAAGCAAATGAATGTCAGAGAGGCTTCATGAATCTGCTTCTCAAAGCCATTGTCATGATATTCTCGGCATCAGAAGATGATTCCTCTCAGGTTGACAAATCTTGACAGCTTTTTAAGTTTTAATTAAGAACAGGATTGTCTAAATATTTATTAACATTGCCGCACAATTAATGACAGGAAGTCAGTGATATAAGAACCAATGCTGTAAGGCTTGTTTCTTCTCTTGCTCAAATTCCTTCATCGGCAGTCCACTTTAAGGATGTCTTGTTATCAATGCCCGTGTCACATAAACAGCAACTTCAGGTTACTACTTTTATATAGTTTCCTTTATGTAGCTTTTTTTTGCTATGTTTCTAATATACAAAGTTATTTCATTTGAAAAAGAAAAAAGATGCTAGTTGTGCTTTCTTATAGTTTGTTAGACAGGCACCACTAACCCAATTAAGACCCATTATTCTTATTATTTGTCATCATTGTCAACTGGATTCTGTGTTTCTCATTGTTCGCCGCACTCCGTTTTAAACATGGTTTTAATATTTTCTAATTTCATTCCTTCAATCTGCAACTTTTACTTTCACCTCAAGTGTATGGCAACTTGAAAGGCTTCCTGAGCCAGATGTGACTTGGACAACAAACTGTTGCATCTCTTCTCAGAGTCCGGCTTATAACAAAAGACTGAATTAGAGTGCCATTTACATGTGAAGGGAGTGGCTTGAGTGCGTGCGTGCTTTCACATAGACATGCACATGTAGGGGAGTGGTGAGGCATGAGAGGATTTGGAAAGATTTGTCTATTTTCAACAATTCTTGTTCCTGGTCTTTATTCTTAACAATGGTGGAAGTCGATTATAGTAGTTTGTGGGTTTTCCTTTTCAGTGCTTTTGCTGTGGGAATATTATATTTGACTTTGGGCTTATAATGGAACTTCCTTTTTGACCTCTCATTTTCTACTTTCAGGGGGTAATCCGTGCTTCTGTGGCACAGCATCAAAATGCATCACCAATGAAAACTGTGGCATCATTAGAAATAAAATTACCAGTGCCAAAAGATTCCCAAACATCATCCACATCAACACTGCCGATAGAAGGAAGTAGACAGAAAAGTTCTACCCCATCATCCCCTGTTCACTTTGACCAGGTCAGCATGGAAGATGACCAAGAGGACGAAGATGACTGGGATGCTTTCCAGTCTTTCCCTGCTTCAACTGATGCAGCTGGTACTGTTTCAAAAGCAGAAAGTGCTGCACAAGAACCAGACCTGGTTGAGAAATCTATTTCAGAAAGTGAGTTTCAAGACTTTTCTACATCCAAACCCGTCAACAATGAAGGTGATATGAGCAGTGCTGAGCATCAAGAAGTGATTTCTAATGACCTAGGACATAATATCAAACCCGAACCCTATAATGATCAATATCATAATAGAGAAGAGGAGGGAGTGGCATTGAACCAAGAAAATGTAAAAATCTCAACTGATCTTCAACTTATCGACGAAGCACCGAGCCACAAGGATGAAGAGGGAGCAGTGTCTAGCCAAGAGAATATAGAAACCTCACCTGATCTTAAAGTTATTGAGGATACAGAAGGGTCGATTCAAGTGAATATAGTGGAAGATTATGAGCAGACAACGCATAGCCCACGTAACAGTATTGATCATCAGAGTCAAGTATCACCAGATGATCTTCAACCTGTTGAAGTTAAAGAACAGGTCGAAGCAAATATAGTGCAGGACCATGACCAGCTCAAGGTTCCTCCAGATCAGCAAAATGTTGTTCCATGATCATCGGATGCTCTGCCCACAGAATTGCTTTCTGAACATGAAACTGAGGAAGCAGAGGATGGAGCAAGTAGCGAAAGACATGTTGAAGCTGAAAATGCTTTGGGCAAGATCATGGATGAATCTAAGAGCAGTGAGCAGCAGCAGGATAACAGTGAGAAATTGAAATTACCAAGATAACAAGATCGGGGGGAAGCAGTGTTGGAATCTGATGGTAAACAGCGTGCAGAACCTGAAGATACTGTGAACAAAACGATGGCCGCAAATAAGAGCAATGGCAGTGGTAAACAAGAATCAGTGAGATTGACAGAACATAAAGTACTTATCGTTTATAATGCAGATTTTTTTTTCTCTTAATCTAAGCCTTCCTGTAACTTGAGGCCTAGGCAGGCCATTGACTTTTGTCGTATTAATTTTTATATAATGGGTTGGTATTTTTTTTCTTCTTCTTAAACTGTGTGGGGAATGAGATAAATGTTGTGTGGTATATCTCAATAATTGCGATACCAACTTAGTCTAGTATCTCTTTCATTGCAGGGAATGGAATGAATTGTGCAGTAATCATGTTTTTTTTTTTATCATTGTTTTGTTAAAAAAATAAAAAAGAATTCACAAAACTAACAATAAATTGAAAAAATAAACAAGGCAACCTTTGAATGATTCGTGAAAATAAACAATCAGTCAAACATTATTTTCACCTTATAGATGCGTGATTCTATTTGAAATCGAAAATCACATGAGCGACTTCCAATTTATCTACCCAGAGGGCTCCCAGCATTTGATCAAGTAAAAGTAGAGTGATTGTGTACCATGACATGGCCAAATATATGGTTGCTTGGTGTACGCCTTGTAGGACTGAAACTAGATAATTTTCTTGACATAATCATTAATGATAATGTCAACAATATTTTGAAAAACATCAAGTTCCAGGGAATTATTTTTTATATTATTATTTAATACATTTCAATGTATTAACTTGACTATTTACCTAGCTTAAGTTTGAAAATAAATTGTGTGGAAGTTGCTCCGATGTGATCCAGTCAATTTGACAAGTTCAAGTAATCTAGATGACCGGTAAAAACATAACTTGATTTTAAAAGAAACTCAAGATGATATTTTAAAAAATATATTAAAAAATTGTTTTTTTAAAAGTAATATTGAGACAGATATATTAGATCGATTTGAGCTTCATGACTTAACCCACAACCTAGGTCATGGATTCCATTAGGTTTAATAACTTTTTTTTTAATTGTTTTTTACTTAGTTATATGATAACAAAAATAAAAAAATTCACAAAATCAATCATCAATCCAATATTGACATATTTGTTTGAAACTAAGATACTCCCCTGAAATAAATTATATAACTCAATTTGTAATCAATTAAAGTTATGTTGTCAAATTCATGATTTTAGTCATGGACTCCACTGGATTTTATAATTTTTTCATAAAACTATTTTTATTTAATTATATGATAATAAAAATACAGGCTCAAAAAATTAAACATCAATTCAATGTTAGAATGTTTGTTTGAAGCCACCATAACCTTATAGAAAATAAACCAAAAATAAATTAAGAAGTCCAATTCAAAATAAATCAAATTTTGAAGGATGAAATTGAAAAAAAAACAATGTTAAAGGATAAAATTGAAAAACAAATCCATGGAAAAAAAGAAAATTCTTTTTATTTTCATGACTTTATTAACCCAACCATAAGAAATTGTATAGAAAATCTATTAATATAATCATATTTCTATGCATAATTATTTTGAAATTTTCCTCCCCTATTTTTGTTATAAGAAAATTAAGGCAGATAACGCATTGTCTACATGCTCAAAATCTAAATACTATAATGGTGGACAAATAATCATAGGGCTATTTTTTGGGCCTAAGAATTCATTTTTCAACCCGTTTTCATCCAAAAAATCTAATAAAACCATTGGAACCTTAAAAAAATAATTTATCAATCTAAAACCAACCTCAAAAAGGGTTTAAAAACACAAAATCAAATATGAGAAAAATTCTCTCTTAACCCCCATATATTTTTTAGGTAAGATAAAGATCTAAAAACACCTTAATGAAACTCTTATCATCGAATGGAACTCATTGATACTAAGAATGATGTGTTTTATGGTCGAAATGTGGCCAATCAACAACTCTCTCTTCTTTGCCGTTTTCTAGCAATTTTCTATCCCATCTAACAAATTCAGAGATTGAAAATGACAAAAAATAAAGTTTTGGACCAAAACTGAAATTGCAAAAAATAAAAGGATTGTAAAAGAAGAAAAATGAAAATAGAAGGATGAAAAAGAACTTTGTCCTCCAAAAATTAGATAGGTCATGTGGTTTCTCTTTATTTTACACTTTGATCCTTTTTTGTCGAATCTTTTCTTTTCTTTACAAATTTTAAGAAATTGGTTATAAAAAACTACAATTGAAAAAAAAAATGGTATTGTAGACTCCTATAATGATTTACCTAGCCTTTTCAATATATTTTGTATTTGTAATATTAGAATCCTTCAAAACAATGTTGTCGTAGTGCATAAAACAAGTGAATTACATGGAATTCATTGGATGACATAGATATAGAAAATCAATTGGGAATTTTTGGAACTTTCACAATTCAATGTAGACAAAAATTCATTACAAATATGTTGTAGTATGGAAATTAAAACCTTTTTTTTCTTCACAAAAGAGATCTTCGAATTCAAAATCTCGTAAAGAGATGAAGACAAAATTGTCAATGAAGCTACAACTCTGCCTACGCAAATAAAAGGCAAAGAGCTTATTCTCAGCAGATGAGAATTGAAACTTCCTAGCCTATGATAGCATTCCCCCATCATCTTTTTGGGCCATCTATCATTCGAACTGGTAAGTCAAAACCTTATATATTGAGTGCCTTTGATTTCTAAAAAACTTGTATATATCTTCACTCCAAATCAATTCCTAGATGTTCTAATATGACGGTTAGGCCTTGGATAATTCCTACTTCATAAAAAAAAAAAAAAACTAGCATATGTAATAGGAAAAGCAATACTGACCTCAGTAGAGCTAGAATGCTTGGAATTGGAAGTGGGATGAAGATCTTGTTCACTCTTGACTTTTGATGGTCATAGTTTTCTTGACTTCGATGTATGTGCTTTCTCGGATGCTTTTGCTTGTCTAAAATTTGGTCAGTATAGTGGTGATTGAAAAATTATGGGGTCATTTTTTAGGTTTAAGAATCTATTTTCAACCAATTTTCATTTAAAAACATCTAATAAATACTCTTATAACCTAAAAAAAAACCAATTTATTAACCCATAATGATCCAAAAATACAAAAAGAAATCGAAATTTTTTCTTTCTTTCTTGATCCTGATATACTTTTTAGGCGAGATGAATGTTTAAAAACATTTCAATGGAACTCTATTCAACTAATAGAACATGTTCACACCAAGAACACCTCTTTTCATGGTCAAAATATGGTCAACCAATAACTTTCTTGCTCCTTTATTGTTTTCCAGTTACTTTCTCTCTAACAAACCTATAGATTGAAAACAAAAAGGTTTGAGAATGAAATTGAGAAGAAAAACTTTATGATATATGAACTGCTATAATGATTTACCTAAATTTTCTAATATATTTTGTATTTGTAATATTAGAATCCCATCAAAACAATGTTGTGGTATGCATAAATTAAATGGAATCCATGGTCTAACTCAAACTAAAGACTTAGGATTCTTCTTAGGGGTTCATTCAGATCTTCTCATCCTATCAATACTCCTTCCGCCAATTAGAACATTGTCCTCAAGGTCCAGATAAGAAAACTGATTATGTAACAATGTTGTGTCTTCCCATGTAGCGTCTTCAATAGGCAACTACTTCCACTTCACCAAGCTCTCTTCAATAAATTTATCAACATGTTTAATCTAGCATGTATCAAGGATATTTTTTGGTTATCTAGAAATTACACCTTTGTCAATAATAGGTGGGAACTCTAAGGTAACTTGTGGAGGACCCCCAATATATTTCTTTAAGAGGGAGAAATGAAAAACAAGGTAGATCCTTGTGCATGCTGGTACTTGTAGTTGGTAAGCAACATTATCAATTTTCTTCTCGATTTGATAAAGGTCGTAGAACTTGTTTGAAGGTGGTTTGTTAACGATAAGGATGTAGCTTTAGGAGGACCATATCACCTACTTGAAACTCTACAACTTGCCTCTTTTTGTCTGCTGTTTGTTTCATTTTATTAGTTACCATGTCTAAATTTTTCTTTAAGTGCTGGAGCAATTCATCACAATCTAAGAGGCTTTAATCTACATCGTTAATCCAAGATAACCCAGCAAAATAAAAAGGAATGGAAGGAGGAAATCGACCATACAAGGCTTGGAAATGTGTCATCCTCATTGAACTGTGGCAGGTGGTGTTATACTAAAATTATGCCCAAAGTAAGTAACTATACCATTTTCGTGGCCATTAATGGACGAAACAACTAAAGTACTGTTTAACACAGCAGTTCAATCCCAAGTACAATATATACATATTGGAGCAGTACAAATAATGGTAAAAGCACTATATAGAGAAGGAATAGATACACTTATTACAATAGGACTCTTAGATAATAGGATTAAAAAATACATAATGGTAAAAGCACTAATTTTAGTGTTGCTGGTACTACAGAGACGTACACGAGTTGTTTTATATCAAGGGTGTGTAAAATGATAAAAAGGTCATATGGTAGGCGAAGCGCAATTTCAACTTGGTTCTTAACATAGTAAAGAATTCTTACTAAAATTTGATGATAAAGATGGGGTTGCGGTTATTAATGATTGATTTTGGCATGCCATGGAGTTTGATGATGTGCTTTACGAATTATTCAGCTACAATCTTTGCATAAAATAGATGAGATAATGCAACAAAATAAGCATACTTGCTAAGTATATCTACGACCACCAGAAAAACCATCTTTTTCGTGGGAGGGTGAAAGGCCTTCAATAAATTCCAAACTGATATCATCCAAAACTTGATAAGGAATGAGTAGTGGCTGAAGTAATCCCACTTGGGCAAGAGTTTCAGTTTTGTTTCTTTGGGAAACTTCACATTGCCCAATATAATCTTGGACAAATCGATACATAGATGGCTAATAAATTATTGATCTAACCTTTTGAATGTTCTCAATACGTCAGAATGTCGTGCCATTTTGTTGTAGTGAAATTCATGTAGCAGCTGGATGCAGATAGCTTATGGAACAATTACTCTTTTTTTTTTTTTTGTAGAAATAGAGACCATTTTGCAATGAGTATGGACCTGTGAGATCTGTAGTTTATTGGTGGCTCATTTACTGTATATATGGATCATCTTTTGCTACCATTCTCATAGCATACCAAAGTGTAACCTGTGGAACAAATAAAGGATTAAGAAGGGGGTTGTTAAGGCTGTAGAAAAAGGGCATTAACTGCTGAATTTTCACATCTTAACCTGTAAAGAATTTCATAGTTATAACCTAAAAGCTTTGCTACCCCCTTTTGTTATTCGGGAGTGGCCACATGTTGCTCCATGAAATATTTGAGACTCTTGTGACCAGTTTGAATAAAGAATTTTCTACTTAAAAGATAGGGTCGCCATGTTTGATTTGCTTTTACAACCACAAACATTTCCTTAGTGTGGATAGATTATGCTCATTTACTAATTCCCAAAGCGTGACTCATGAATGTAATTGATCGGCCCTGCTGAGTAAGGACAATGTCGATTCCGTCACTTAAGGCATTGGTTTCAACAATGAACATATTTCCGGTAATAACCTATCAAGCTTAAAAATCCACACAATTCATTAATATTATCAGGTTGTGGCCAAGCTACCATGGCCTCAATCTTTTTATTATCTACCTTTACCCCTTGATGTGTCACAATATAGCTCAAATACTCCAGTTCCTGTTTTCTAAAATCACATTTGCTTGCTTTAATGAAAAACTAATGTTGTCTTAGGATATGTAATGTGGTTCTAACATGTTCTATATGTGATTTTCAAGTAGGACTATAAAAAAAATATCATAAAAAAGGACCAGTATAAACTTGTGAAAATAATGATGGAATATGGAATTCATAATGGCTTAGAAGATGGAAGAGGCATTACACAAGCCAAAAGGCATAACTAGATACTCAAAATGGTCATTATGGGTTCTAAAAGGCAGTTTTTGGAATATCAAGAGCATGTACTCATACTTGATGATATCTAGCTCGTAAATTTAGTTTGGTGATATAGGTTGTCCCATACAACTCATCTAACATATTGTCTACGATAAGGATGAGAAATCAATCTTTGATGGTGGATGAATTTAATGCCTGATAGTCTGTGCAAAATCACCAAGTGTCATATTTCTTCTTCACCAATAAAAAGAGAGATGAGAATGGGTTGGTACTGGATCAAATGACTCTCAAATTGAGCATTTCTTAGACTTGTTTTTCAATCTTTGCTTTTTAAACATATGCTTATCTATAGGGTCGCATATTGATGGGTTAAGCATCTTTTTTTTTTAAGGGAATGTGATGGTCAATATCTCTTAAAGGTGGTGGTGTGGTTGGTTCCTTAAACACATCTGCATAGTCCTTCAATGTCTGTTGCATTTTAGGACTGGTGTCTGCCTATGTGGACTTCTTGGCAGCTTGTATATAGATGGCAAACAACATTTGACCTTAGCGCATTTCTTTCATAACCGACGCCAATGATGTTACTTGAATAGGCTGGTTAATTCCTTGTAATCCTTGTGCTTGATTATCCTAGTAGAAGTCCATGGTTAATTGTTTGCAATTACAGACCACAAAACCTAGCATCTTCAACTATTGAATGTCTAACACCATATCAAATCCTGCTAAGGGTAGAGAATAGAGGGTAAGTGAAAAAGTAATGTCTTGTAAATTCACTTATACCTTATCAAAGCGACCCAAATAGAATAGTCGTTCCTCATTTGGTATGCGGACAACAAATAATTTTATTAGTACTATTGGAAGTCGAAGTAATCTATTATTTTCTCACTCAAAATTTTTTTGAGTGGATCCACTATCAATCAACACCATCATGTTTTAAGACCCAATAGTAGTTACTACTCATATGGTTCGTGGGGATGTCTAGTCGATTAGTGCATGTATTAATATTTCTAGTTTGGTTTGATCTTTTAAAGTATCTGCCATCTGCAACTCTTCGCCCTCCATCTCATATTCTTTGATTTGGCATTTTAAAAAAAAGTAGTTGAGGTCCTTGACACTTATGTCTTAGGGTGAATCTATTGTTGCAGTTGAAACAAAGCCTTTGTGCTCTCTGTTTTTACATTTCATTCCAACTCAATCTCTTGGGTGTTACTGTTGGGGTAGAACGATTTACTAGAGTGATGGTGGTAGGCACACAGTTCAACAATGGAGGTCGTGTGAACCTTTTTGTTTTGGCGATCTGTTCATGCCTCATTTGTTCTAAGCTGATGGTTTCCTTTAATTTTGGGCTTGAACATTCAAATTCCATCGGCGATCTCAACTTTCAATCCTCCCATGAAAGTGCCAAGGAAAGCCTTCTATGTCCAATCGTGAACTCGATTGCCTAGCCTTTCAAACTTTTTTTGGTAATCACGAAGGGATCCAACCTGATGAACTCTAGATAGAGCTTCATCAAAATCTTCATAATCTGTCGATCCAAAACGAGCTAACAATTCCTTTTCAAAGAACACCCAGGTCACCAAACAACCTTCCACTTAGTAGGTTCGACGCATCCATTGCCATTAATGATTAACTTCTCTTTTAAGGTGTAAAGATGCTAAAGATACCTTCTAATTATTGATTGTGCCTTAAAATTCAAAGAATTGAGTTACCCTGTTAAGCCATTCAGTCGGATCTTCTCTAAAGTATTTTAGAAATGCCAACTTCACCATATTGGAAGAGAAAATCTGTTTATTGCCATCGTTCTCCTCCAGATGCGAATGGAAAGATCCGTCTCATCCATGGTTGTTGTTGCTAGAGACTTCTCTAGTTGAAAGAAAAGTTTTTAATAGCTTGTTGATGGTTTTCTCCAAGTAGTGCAGCTTATTAGTTAAACCTAACTTCAATCATTGCATTCCATCCTGAACTCCAGTGAGTTCAGACTTCAAAGCCTCGATCCTTTTTTCGTTGGATGCCATTGTAACCGTGCTTTGATACCAATGATATGTCCTAATCAAGCAACATAAACAATTTTGATGAATACTTACTGTATTTGGGTGAAAGCTAAACCACAAGTATTTGTAAGAAAATTATTATTCTTTATTCATTGCTAACGTTCAAATAAATAGAGTTAATCTTAACAGATTAACTTTAACTCAGGAAACTAATTAGCCTTATTTCAAGGAAATAAGTTGTAACAACTTTGAATGAGCAGAAGTGCAAAACAACAACATAGAATAAAATAAAAGAGAAGGTTTAAACTTGGTCTAACTCAAACTAAAAACTTGGGATTCTTCTTAGGGGTTCGCTCAAACGTTTTTTACCTATCAAACTTCAACAATTCAATTAAGACAAAATTTCACTAAGCATATGTTATAGTTTGGAAATAATTTTTTTTTACAAATGAGATGTTTGAATTTAAAATATCTTAAGCCTGTGTAGAACTAAATTGCCTATGAAATTAAATTCAATTCCACATGTGATTCAAATTTAATCCATCAACTATTATAACTTTTATGTCTAGAATAAAATATTAAATTACATAATTAAATTTAATTATACTTTTTGGAATACATGTGAAAATTAAATAAATTATTAATCTAAACTTTTTTGCCTTTAAATCATTAGGAGCCCAGTGACATTTAATTATTTGGTGTTTAAAGTTGCATAAGTTCATAGTTGAAAGAAAGATATGTGCAGTTCTAAAAACTTGAAAAACAATGTGTTTTATTATAAATGTTGACCGATAATATATATGAAGTAATGTTGGTAAATGTAGCCCTTTCCTGGACCAAACCAAGATTTTTTATTATAGCATTCCTTAAAACTATCCAAAATTCTAATTCAGCAATACAACACTACTCAGCTCTATTATCAAACTGCAAGAACCTTTAAAAAATTGAAATGTGCACCTCTAGAGTTCACATTCTTGCGTTTATTCCATTCTATTTTGATAAGTATTCAAGAGAAACTTCTCTTCACTCCTACGATGCATTTCCACTAGTTGATTGAGAACAAATGTACGATACTAACCTAGCCATAAAACTAATGCTAGAACACCTTATCATTTGAATTTAATTGATAAATAAGTTAATTCACATATTTGAAATAGATAAAATTCTATTTATTTTATTTTTTATATTACTCTTATCACATTCATCTTATTTCTTAAAATGTTTTTCTAAAAAAAATTAAAACTATGAATATTTTAAAAAATCTAGTTTTAATATAAAATTTGTATGTAAATTAGAAGAGTTAATATCCAAATTATTTTTATAGTATTTTTAAAAATTAAATTTTATTCAATTTTTGATACTTAAAATAATTACAAACATATATTTAAATTGAATTAATTTAGAGATTAGAAGGTTTTAGAAACCTAAGAAATCTCACCCATAAATCCATCATTTTGGCCAGGGCATAAGATCCATACACAAATTGAAAACTGGGTCCAACGCGGCCCACAATGATACCCT
>Ga0325411_1005958_pt1 | contig 13433 bp, 12 predicted proteins | sample PopdelMetagenome_13_FD_206181 | JGI IMG/M metagenome (GOLD analysis project Ga0325411, IMG submission 206181) | Populus deltoides microbial communities from Bellville, Georgia, United States - Xylem-PdIQD-R4 | ecosystem: Host-associated > Plants > Phyllosphere > Stem > Wood/Secondary xylem... | reverse complement strand
CCACAACCTAGCTAACCTTCCACCACCACCACCACCACCACCACCACCACCCATTTTGCTAGCTAGCTAGCTCTTTGCAGATACCAGATATTGTTGCCTAATTAAGATCCCAGTTTTCCTCATGTTTCTCTTTCAAATGGGTTCTCAAAGAAAAAACCAATGCTTAACAATGACAATCTTTGTTGCCATTGTTTTTGGACCATGCTCTCAGCAAATATTGGCAGCTAGGCCATTTGAAGGAGAGCAATGGTTAAAGCAACATCTTGGGAATATTCAATCTCTTCAAAGGGCTCCGGTTTCACCAACTGGTGGATCTCCATGCACTCATATTCCTGGCCATTGCCCCTTGGGTGAAATGAATTTTGCTGGCCATATTGTTGCTCATGCACCACCCGCTTTTCCTGATGCCATCGTAAACATTGCTGCAGCTTCAGTGACTAATAATGAGACCCAAAAACAAGATTCAAGCTCATGAATATCTTAGGAGTTAAATTATACGAGTAGGTTTTCTCAAGGAATGTGAAGATAGTTGAAATAAAAGAAGGATGGAGACGGTACTGAACTTCAATTTCATACTTTTTTTCTTCTTCTTGTTTTAGTGCAATCACTGTAAAAAATAAGAGTGGTTGTGAAACAAATGATTTTTTTCAGTTAATTTTATGTTTTCTTGTTTGTAATTCTTTATAGAGTTATAAAAGGAAAAAAAATCCAAGAAATATTTATATATTAAGAAGTATATAGTACTTTTTTCTTTTTATCTTATACATGGTTATGATAGCAACAAGTCTGAGTTAAATAAAAAAATAATATGGGTTTTTAGCTATCTATCAATCTAATCTTAAAAAATTTCTTAATTTTTGTTAAAATAAAAATTGTTAAATTAATATTGTTTGATATTTAAAAAAAATAAAATTAACCTTGATTAGTTGCAGACAAAAACTCAAATGGTATCCAAGATATTCCAGTTACATCAAGATATTCCAAATTCATTCTCGATCAAGTCAAAGCCTTTAATGGAACGTTTGGGAACGCGGTTCAACCCGCGTTCCCAAAAAATTTGAAATTTTTTTTTTTACTAAAATTTAATATGATTTGTATGTTTTGGATCGTTTTAATGTGCTAATGTCAAAAATAATTTTTAAAAAATAAAAAAAAATCATTGGCATGCATTTTAACACGAAAATTTATTTGAAAAGCACCCGCAACCACACTGCCAACCAAGCTCTAAGTCTCTGACCATGCAAAACCTATATTAACACACTAATTACACGTAATATTTTTTTGTTTTAGTTTTCTTTTTTATAATATTGATTGTCAAATTAACACACTAATTACACGTAATCTATGCGTGGTGTATGTGGTCAATTTGACTTGGTTTTATTCTCACTCAATTTTTTTAAAAAAGTAGAATATGGAAATGGTTTGCCTTTGATTTTTAATTTATTTATTGTTTGACATTATTTATATAATATCATCTTTGAAACGTTTATATTTAAATAATGTATTCACTGGAAAGCAAAACCTCCTTTGTTATAAGATCCTTAACATAAAAAACAGAAGAGTGAAATTCAAAGAAGACAAAGTTTTCATGGTAGAATTGTTGAACATTTTTTTTTTTAATTTTTAGAACATGCAAGACATTAGACAATGAAAAACTCGTTTAGGGGTACGTAAAATATTATAGGCTATATTAGATATGACAAGTCCCTTACCATCACCAACATGCAATTGGTCATTACCGAAATAAAGTTTTGCGTGTTTCATACCAGCAATATCCGGAGTAACATGTTGATTTGCGTCGGTGTCAGGAAACCAAGTGACAGAATTTGTTGTGGACGCGTCACTGAATGAGAGGTTGGCGGAGGCATGATTACAATGGTGCACAAGCTGGGAGCATTGTTATGCGGAGTGCCCAAATATATTGCAAAGTTGACACTTCATATGTCGCTGCCACTGACCAACATTACATGTTCTGCTCTGCTGCCAATCTGGGCGATTCTGTTGCCAATGTCCACGCTGTTGCTGCTGGAAACAGCTGTTGTGACCTCTAACAGGCTAAGCACCATACTGAGTTGGGGAGCGCATATTCCTCCACCCATTACGTCTGCCCCTGCCCCTTTGAGAAGAGGAACCACTGCCATTAAACCCAGAAAATGAACGCTGGGTAGCAAAGGCAAAGGGGGGTTGCACAGGTGTTGGTAGTAATGGTGAAGCTGTAGGAAGAGGATGAAGGGAGCTCCTTTGTAAAAGCTCATGAGTAGATAAATGACTATGCAGCTCAGAATATGATAGAGAATCAGATTTCATAGATAGCCTAGGTAACCAAGTCACAAAATTCATTGTGAAGGCCTCGAAACACATATAGATTGAAGTCAGTGAGGGAGATGGGATGGCTTGTTGTAGCTAGTTCATCAAATAATCTCTTAGCCTTCTGCAGATAGATGATGACAGGATCATCACCTTGATGAAGGTCTTGAAGGCAGCCATGCAATTGCATGATTCAAGAGCTTAATGGAGACGCAAGGGCAAGTTCTAGCATGCTCCACACACTAGTAAAGGTTGGACAATCCACCACAAGGTGAAGAACGTATGTGGACAGAGAGGAGAGGAGTGTGTTGAGGATGAGTTGATCTTGTTGTTTCCATGTCAAAAAGGTAAGGGACAAACCAGAACTAAAGGCAGGTGAAGTGGCAGAAACATCACTGTGCAAAGAAGGACACATCGTCGAGCTATTGATAAAGGAAAAAACACCTTAACCGATCAAATATGGTTTCATCTGCATATGCCAAAATAGATAATTTGTGTTGGTAAGTTTGAGATTGATGACATGTTATGTGTTGGAAAGAGGTTATGATGGCTGGTGGTGTGGCAGGAGCTGAGGAGATAGATAAAGCTGCATTGTGTGCAAAGATATGCACACTAGCGGAAGCAGGGGCTACAAAGGAGGATGAGGTAGGAGAGGTCAAGCTGACATTGATGCCAGCTGCAGTAGCAGCAGAGGAATCCATTGGTGAAGCTGGAGAAGTCGGATAGCTGCTGCTGGAAGGAATCTGCAGTAGAGTCTCTGTAGAGGGAGCCAAAGTTGACTACTGATAGCTGCCGAGGAGAAAACCTCTGCGGCACAGGTAATATTTCAGAACTGAGGCAGGTAAGGGGAAAAGGAAGAAAGACATTATTTTTCAGAGGAAAAACGTCTGCAGCAAATTCCTTTGCAGAAAAGGGGAGATTGTGCCGATTAGGGAGAGAAGAATCTGTTTAGATATTTTCGGCTCATAAGCTATAATTGATTGAAGGGCATATATAATCAGTAGCCATCTTTTCTATATATATGACTAGGGTAACATACAATAATTACTGTGTCACATATTACACAGGATAAATATATATAGAAAAATACAATATTTTCTATATTACAACACATTCCATGATATGAAAGATGGGGGAGGAAGATGGGACCTATACTTATACATGCAAGGACACGTGAAATATGTTTTAAGGCATGGTTTCCTGATCTTGGCGTGTGGCAAGGCTTGTGGCCACGGTTTGAAGTTTGAATGGAGAGAGTCTAAATTATAGACAAAGACCTTGAAAAGCAAACGAGAGCTTACTTTTATACGTGAAGTTTTAATCAAAGTTGAAGGAGTCCTCCCATTCTTGGATATTGTAATGGTGGGAGGCAAAATTCTGTCTCAAAATTCTGGGTGTTGGTCTAATGCTGTTTTGTGTCCACACTCATGTTTGGACGGTGCGCACTTAGGTTTATATAACTAGACAAGTTTATAACCAGACATGTTGCCTGTATTTCGTTGCGGTGTAATAATAATTTTTTTATGTAAAAAATTAAACAACCAGATACTAACATAATTGAAGGAATACCAGAACAATCACCATAATCGGCCACACGCGCAGCCCTAAGTTAGCGGAGCGGCTGAAATGTGCTTTGTATGTATCAATAATTTTTTTATTTTATTTTTTTGTAATTGTATAAAACTAAAAATGCCTCTAAGACCAATCAATAATCACTAACAGACTATGAGAAAATTATTAGAAAGCCCTTGAATCCAAAGCTAAAAAAATAGAATGGCATGAGTAATGTTGTAATTCCACTAGTGACTAAACATGAAAATACAAAAATACCCTTATGCCGAAAGTATTGTATTATTTTATTTCAGGGTTACATTTGTTATTTTACCGTGCATTAAAAAACACAATTGTCAAAATAAGTCACTCAATTCCTAAAAGACATTCACATCATGAGAAAAAGATCATTCTACCCCTGAAGCAAAGGTAAAAAAAAATAAATAAGGATAATATAATAATTACACTATTAAAAGAAATAGTATATTATTTCTTGAAGCTCAACAATATCACTATCAGCTTTAGCTTTTTGTTAATTTTTTGTGCACCGCATAAAATTATTAAATTTGATGGGTTAGCTAAAATTTATTTTGTCAATTTCTTCTTTAATTTAACTTGAAAAATTAATTTGGATTAAATTTGAAGGTATAATTTTTTAGATAATTTATTGAACTAGATTTAACAACTATCATATCATGTTCACCTACCACCATCATTTTCCTATTATTGTTCCACCACCACCATATTGGTGAAAGCTCTCTGTCATGCATCCCGAGAAAGAGAGCCAGGCAGTGTTCGTTGTTCGTGTGGACTTGGAAAAGGCAACAATCTGACTCAATGTTCGTTGCCGGTTTGCTGAGCAATGACGTAGCGGTGAAGGGTTCGCTCGCAGTTGTAGTTGGGGTATGGGAGGAGTCATTCACGGCGATGCGACCTTCTAGCATTTGACGTCCTTGAACGAACGCAAGCCGCGAATACAAATACGAGAGATTCAACCCGATAGGAGAAAACCTAGAGCGTCAAAGCCTTTAAGGTAAGGAAGGGGGGCGTTCGTCAGTGCTTTACTACTCCAGAAGGCCTCTCTATCGGGTTCACGCACGAAGTATACTAAAATGTATTGAAAATTGCCTTTTATGTGGGACTACCAGCCAGGTGAGCCAGACGCACGTGAATCGTCGAGTAAGGTTCCGACCTACATTGACCATTTCGCCTGGACCGGAAGAGGCATCTATGAATTGACTACCATAACGTAAGAACCTACTTAAAGATTGAAGCATCATGGAGGTGGTGTAACCATAATGTGATGATTATTGATTTACATACAGTTAGGATAAAGAAAATAGGATAAGCCAGATTCTTCATTGTGATGAAAGCTGATATGGAAGCAGTGATAAATGGTGTCCATAGAAGTCCCGAGGGGCCCTGCCCTTTCCATATGCTTCTTTTTCGTTATAGGTCATAGAAAGTAGTCAGGTAATAAAAGATGGCACCCATACTAAATGCTTGGAAGCGAGCATCCGCGAGAAAATTTGCAAGGCACTACAGTTCACTCCGAAAAGGCTTAGTAAGGAGTAGCACACTCTCCTATGAAGGATTTCCCCGTCAACCCACTATCATCATCCCACCACATCGATATCACAATCGCCGTCACTACCGTCTCATCACAGAGTCCTCCGACCAAACAATGCATCATTTATGGGCTTCCTAGATACCCAATCCACGAAGGGGATGATTTATTTTAATGCTTACTGTCCCGTGATCTCGTCACATGCATATATTTTGTTGGGCTCGTATCGTCATCATGGGCCAATCTATTTCTAGAATTGATTTATTCAATTTCCTGGACCTAAAATTTCAAATGAAGAATCAACAGAAAACTTTGTTCCCTTTGATTGTCGTGTTATCTGACTTCCTACCTAATTAATTCTCGACAGATGCAAGCTTCTTTGAGCTTGCAAGACCACTCCAATTTGATTTATCTTATAGAGAGAACAGTATTTTGGATTCTTGTTTTGTATTATATTAATTTTGTTTGGAGTGTTGACGAGGTTCAAGAAAAACCTCAAACGATCAACGTCTTTTTAAAGTTGACAATAAGATGAGACAATGGAAATGAATTATCATGCTTAGAGTCAAAAAAAACTATCTTAATCCTTATTAGGTGAGAACATACAATAAATTTTATATTATTTTTTAATATATTTTTTCAAACAAAATTTGCTCAAATTTATTACTATTTTATATTTAATTTTTATCGAATAAAATAAAATGATAAGTTTTTAATTTATAAACACTTAATCAACAAACTTCTGAAATTATATTAAAGAATTTGTAAAACTAAAATATATCATTTATATTATTTTTTAACTTGAAAATTATAAATATTTGTAAAATAAGTTTTTTTTTTTAGTGTCTCTTAATACAAGTTTAGAGATGATGGTTAATATGAAGTTAAAAATGATGGGGATGTATGAAATTATAATATTTGAGGCTTATTTAAGAATATATTATTTAAATATAAAGGTTTCAAAGATGATATTATATAAATAATGTCAAACAATAAAAAAAAAAAATCAAAGGCAAACCATTTCCCTGTTCAACTTAAAAAAATTTGAGTGAGAACAAACCAAGTCAAAATGACCGCGTACAAGAACTCATAGATTACGTGTAATTCATGTGTTAATTTGGCAATCAATATTGGGATACGTAACCCAAAATTATAAAATAGAAAAGAAAAGAAAACTAAAATAAAAAAATATTTGAGCTTGGACAAAGTTTTGCATGGTCAAACACTTAAAGGCTTTGACTTGAAGTTAAGAATGAATTGGAGATATCTTGACGTAACTGGTATAGGTACATATTTTTTGACATTCAATAATAAAAGTGTTATTAAACTAGATAACATTGGAGTTATATGTTGGAAAGTTAATATTTTTTTAATATCAAATAATATTATTTTGATAATTTAAATCAATAAATTTTTGGCCAAAAAGGATTAAATTAAGAAATAATTAACGAGTCAATCTAAATTAATTTTTTTTCTGCACTCATACTTGTTCAACCCTAAATCTAGCTATTGAGTTTTTATAACCATGTTTAAGATGATAAAAAAAAAAAAGAGTACTGAGTTACTTCTTAATATATATAATATTTCTTCTTTTTTTATATATATAACTCTCTAAAAAATTACAAACAAAAAAACATAAAATTAATTGAAAGAAATCAAGTTGATTCATTGAAATAAATTGAATAAAAATCAACTATATCATTTGTTTCACAAACCACTCTTATTTTTTCCAGTGGTTGCTCCAAAACAAGAAAAAAAAAATTAAAAAGTTTAGTACAATCTCCATCCTTCTTTTATTTCAACTATCCTCACCTTCCTCGAGCAACCCTACTCGTATAATTTAACTCCCTAAGATATTCATGAGCTTGAATCTTGTTTTTGGGTCTCATTATTAGTGACTGAAGCTGCAGCAACATTTACGATGGCATCAGGAAAAGCAGGTGGTGCATGAGCAACAATATGGCCAGCAAAGTTCATTTCACCCAAGGGGCAATGGCCACTACCATGGTCAGGAATATGAGTGCATTGAGATCCACCAGGTAGTGGAACCGAACCCCTTTGAAGAGATTGAATATTCCCATGATCTTGCTTTAACCATTGCTCTCCTTCCAGTGGCCTAGCTGCCAATATTTGGTGAGAGCATGGTCCAAAAACGATGGCAACAAAGATTATCATTGTTAAGCATTGGTTTTTTCTTTGAGAACCCATTTGAAAGAGAAACCTGTGGAATATTGGGATCTTAATAAGGCAACAATATCTGGTATCTGCAAAGAGCTAGCTACCTAGCAAAATGGGTGGTGGTGGTGGTCTTGGGGACGAAGAAGGTTAGGTGTGGTATATGGAATAAGGGGGAGGAAGATGGGATATATACTTATATACATGCAAGGACACATGAAATATGTTTCAAACCATGGTTTCTTGATTTTGGTGTGTAGCAAGATGTCATGTGTTGACTTGTGGCCGCGGTTTAAAGTTTGAATGAATTATAGACAAAGACCTTGAAAAGCAAACAAGAACTTGCTTTTATACATGAATTTTTAATCAACGTTGAAGGAGTCCTCCTATTCCTGGACGTGATGATGGGAGGCAAAATTCTTCGTCTCAACCCACTGAGGGAACCTGCTATTTTTTGGGCTAGGTTTTGGAAACATTCTGGGTGTTGGTCTAATGCTGTTTTGGGTCCAAACATGAATTGGTATCGCAGGTTCAACTTAAATTCAGGAATGTTTGTGATAAATGTGCTATGTTGATAGTTACGATGATAACCTTAAAAATTGTTATGATTGTAGTATTTATGATATTAATAATATTGATGGTAAAATAGTGGTTATAATTAAGTTTATCATCACAATTTATATTACACTATTGAATTATATTCAGATTTTGACAATATAATAAATATTATAAATTATTGTTTTGTTTTATCCGATGATAAAAATTATTTTGAAGTGATGTTTGATTTTATTAATTTTAAAAAATTATAATCTTTTAAAAGATCCTGAGATGCTGCGAAATTTTTATATAATTTATTTTATGATATGTATGCTATGAAACTTAGTGTAAATAGGGTGTTCTTACTGTTAAATTAATTCAGATTAACATAAAAGAAAAACAAACATAAAAAAGGAGGAGGCTGGAATTCTCATTAATCTATTTATTCTGAAATACTGGTTTTAACCTAAATACAAAGTGATTATATATAGGATAAACTGAAAATATTATTCTACATGTAATAAAGAAAACAAAATAAATATATATTTCTTAACATTCTCTCTCAAACTCACGATGCAGCAGATACAAGCATTGAAAGTTTGCCAACTAGAGAATGAAAATAAGAAATGGATTGCGACTTCATAAAGAAATCTGCAATCTGCAAGGAAGAAGAAACAAAAAATAGAGTAATGGTGTCATGCTTAAGATGATGACGAGTAAGATGACAATCAATCTCAATATGCTTAGTTCGTTCATGAAAAATCGAGTTGTGAGCAATCTGAATAAAACTCTGGTTGTCACAATACATATGAGTAAGATGAGAAAGGAAAACTCTCATGTCCACAAGTAACCAATATAACCAAACAATCTCTTTGGTAGTAAATGTCATGGCACGATGTTCTGCTTTGGTAGAGGATTGAGAAACAATAAATTGTTTCTTGTTCTTCCAAGAAATAAAAGAATCATCTAAAAAGATACAAAAACCAGTAATAGACTTGCAATATGTGGGATCACTACCATAATCAGCATCAGAGTATGCACGCAGTTTCAAGAAAGAGGTGGATAAAAGTAAAAGATTCTAAAAGACTGTACCTTAAAGATATCACTAAATACGAAGAATTGTTGCCCAGTGAATAGTAGTAGAAAAAGCAATAAACTGACTAACAACATGAACAACATATGTTATATATGGACGAGTAATGGTGAGATATATCAAACTCTCAACAATAGTATGATATAAAGTAGGATCTGTCAAAGGTAAACCATCAAAAGAAGAATACCTTGCGTTAACTTTAATGGGAGTATCTACAGTCTTGTTATCAGTAAGTCTAGCCCACTCAATAATATCTGCAACATATTTTGAATGGGAAAGAAGGTAACCTCTAGGTGAGTAAGCTACCTTAATACCTAGGAAATATTGAAGAGAACTCAAATCTTTCATTTCAAACTGTCTAACCAATTTTGTCTTCAAAACTGAGATACCATCAATGTCATCACTAGTATTAATCATGTCATCAACATATAAGGATAAAATGATACGAACTACATCAGTGCACTTAACAAACAGAGCAAAATCATGACTACTAGAAGTAAATCCAAAAGATGAGATCACAATAGAAAATTTCTCAAACCAAGCCCGAGGTGCTTGTTTGGGACCATATAATGCTTTCTTGAGTTTACAAACATACCCAGAGTCATGTGAAACACTATGAGGAGGCGCTATATAAACTTCTTGAAGATCTCCATTCAAGAAGGCATTTTTAACATCAAATTATGAGATATGTCATTGACGAACCGAAGCTATAGCAATAAGAGTATGAATAGTAGTCATTTTTACAATAGGGGCAAATGTCTCATCATAATCCATACCATACTATTGAGAGTATCCTTTTGCAACCAACCTAGCTTTGTATCGCTCAATAGACCCATCAGAATTAGTCTTGAATTTATACACCCAACGACAACCAACAACACTCTTACTAAGAGGTAGAAAAACCAGATCCCAAGTATCTATCTTATGCAAAATAGAGAGTTCCTCATCCATAACGTGTTCTCAAAGAGGATCAAGAATGGCCTCTTTATAGGAGGAGGGCTCAGAAAGACAATGAATAAAAGTTAAAAAGGAAGTAAATGATAAAGAATAACAGGAATAAGCAAAGTCTGGTAGTTTTGTGGACTTACGAATACATATGCATTGATGTAGAGGTGGATCCATAATCTCAAACAAAGCTTGGGGGGCTTTAGATGAGAATAGAGCTTCAAGTGTGTGAGAGAGTAAAGTGTCAGTACCTATAGGATGATGAGTACAAATTGATCGAACATGGAAAGGGGTATCTGAGGTACTAGGAACCTGAGATGATAAACTAATAGAATCCTTAGAAAAGGGATCTATACGAATAATATCAAATCTAGTCAAGGTATGAGTAGTGGATGGAATAGAAAAGAAAGGTATATGCTCGATAAAGACAACATGACGAGACACATAAAGTTTTTGAGTTATTAGATCAAAACAATGATACCTCTTTTTACTTTCACCATAACTCAGAAAGACACAAATAGCAAATCGAGACAACAACTTATTGAGTTCTGCATGAGGACGAAGAACAAAACAAGTACAACAAAAAACTCTAAAGGATGAATAATCAGGGACAAACCCATATAACTTTTTAAAAGAAGACAAACCTGAACTATGAGAAGATGAAATGGTATTAATCAAACTTACAGCAGTAAGGACAGCTTCTCCCCAAAACTCACTAAGAACAGAAGCAGACAACAAAAGAAAATGAGTAATTTCAATAATATGCCTATGTTTTCTTTCAGCAACACCATTTTGCTCAAGAGTATATGTACATGAAGTTTGGTGAATTATTCTATCTAAGGCAAGTAACTGACAAAATTTATTATAAGTGTATTCCTCACCCAAATCATACCTGAAGCATTTGATTACAGCAGAATGTTGAGTTTTCATAAGAGCTCGAAAGGTTGTATATATCTCATAGAATTTAGAACGTTGTTTCATTAATTAAACCCAACAATAATGAGTATGATCATCAATAAATGAAATATAATATCGAGACCCTTCTTTTATAGCAATAAAAGAAGGTCCCCCATACATCAAAATGAATCAAATCAAAAGATGAAGAAGAAATAAAAATACTTAAATTAAAAGGTAAAGCAGAAAAATTTGTTAGTTACATCCATTACAATCAAAAATATCACAAGTGTTTAAATTTTCTCAAGCTCATGTGGATGCTAAAAATCTTAAACGAGAAGACAAAACATGACCTAGACGAGAATGCCATAAATAAAAACTAGAAGGTGAAGGACTCAAACGAAAGGAAGACAAATCAATAGTAATAATAGTAGCAGCAGTGGCAACTAACACTTTAACTCATCCAAAATATATAGTCCATTCTCCCGACGGCCTTTTCTAATCAGCTTCTGAGACTTCAAATCCTATACACAACAAAAAGAACAAGAAAACATGACTAAATAATCACTAGAGTCACATATTTGACCAACAGAAGCAAGATTCAATTTGAGTTTTGGAATAAGATAAACATTAGAGAGAGACAAATGAGGTATGACAACAGAACCAACACTTGTTAAGGGCATGAGAGTGTCATTAATAGTCATAATAGGAATGGAGGATGAAGGGGACACAGAGGTAAAGGATGAAGAATCTGGAGACATATGATATAAAGCACTAAAATCCAAGACTCAATCAGAATGTGACATACCTAAGGAACTATGAGGCAATTGACCTACAAAAAAAGAAGTGGACATTGCTTGTGGCTGCAATGAGAGAATGCTCAACCAGAGTACTAGGATCGGTGATAGGGCCTGATGAAGCTACTGCTGCAGTATTGTGGTGTGATGGTTTATAACCCTGAGGTGGTCTATAAGCATTAGATTGGGACTGGCTGTCATGCTTCCAAGCTTGATTCTGTTGTCTCAACTTGGGACACTAAGCCTTCAAATGATCTTTCTACTTATAAAAACCGCACGCGTCGAAGCCAACCCCTGTGAAAGGCTTATTTTGATGACTAAAGAATGGCTTAGAAGGTACTGCTAGTACAGAAGGATTCAAAACAGAAAGAATTCCCTTTTCAGAATAAGATTGAAGGTGTATTTCTTCAGCCAATAACTCACTGATAATAGAGTCAATAGAAGGCAGTGGAGAACGATGCAAAATTGAACCTCTAAGTCCTTCAAAATCACTATGAAGTGCCGTTAAAAAATGTATCAATCGTTGCTGCTCTCTACGTTCAATATAGGCACCACATGCCTTTAATTCTACCGATTATGCAAGAGCTAACTGATCCGAAATATCTGTCATAGCATAATAAAACTCCTGAATAGGCATATTATTTTGATGAAGAGCTCGTATATCATTCTCTAACTGATACTGCTTTGTAAAATTTAATTGCGTGAATAACCTTTGTAGATGATCCCAAACCTCCTTTTTTGTCTCATACTTCGCCAACTGCGTACCTATGGAATGCTCAACAGAATTGTTGATCCAAGTAATAATATTTGCATTGTTTGCTTCCTATATATCTATCAGAACAACATCCCCTTCCTCAGTATTCTTGGGTATCATATAAGTTCCACTAACATATCCCCACATCTTCTTACCCTTAAGGAAATTTCTCATTACATAACTTTAGTATGAATAATTCTTTCCATCCAACCTCACACTCACAGACTAAAGCGAGTCATCTCTTTCAGTAGCCATAATTAACAAACAAAAAAAAACAAAATGCAAAAGCAGCTAAAGATATAATACTAGATTGCAGAAACTGAATAGATATCACAGATACTCAACAAATATCTTCTCAAAATTATACAATTACTCCAAAACACAACACAAATTGCTGAAGACGAAATACCAAAACAGTTGCAGAGACAGTACAGAAATACCAAATTGCAGAAGCTGAAGGAAAGTTGAAATACCAGATTTTATAAAAGTGGAAGTTGGATCCGTGAAAGCTATGTTTGGGATTAAGTCTTGTTCCATAAAACCAGCTCTAAATTTTGATTAACATAAAAGAAAAAAAAAACATAAAAGAGAAGAAGACTGAAATTCTCATTAATCTGTTTATTCTGAAATACTGGTTTTAATCTAAATACAAAGTGATTATATATAGGCTAAATTAAAAATATTATTATACCCTTAATATATATATATATATATATATATATATATATATATATATATATATATATATATATATATATATATATATATAAATAGAGACAAAAAAAAAAAAAAATGTATATATATATTTGTTTG
>Ga0325411_1005956_pt1 | contig 13434 bp, 4 predicted proteins | sample PopdelMetagenome_13_FD_206181 | JGI IMG/M metagenome (GOLD analysis project Ga0325411, IMG submission 206181) | Populus deltoides microbial communities from Bellville, Georgia, United States - Xylem-PdIQD-R4 | ecosystem: Host-associated > Plants > Phyllosphere > Stem > Wood/Secondary xylem... | reverse complement strand
GGCCCAGTGGGAATGTGGTTCACAGTGCTTTGGTAATAAAGCAGAAACCAGGATAGGCCTTGACCATGAAGTTTCAAGTGTAATGACGTGCCTCCCATACCAATGTGAAGTCCTTGCCTCCTTCGTCAATGGGAAAGGACAATGGCAACACAAAAATATCCTGAAACTCTCAGTAGCAATCATAATCAAAGCAGGAATTTACTTTGGATTATCAATTCCATCATTAATTTTCTGTTCTTTTGTTTCCTCTTTCTTCATTGCATTTGCCTTTCAGTAATCTTGAGTCACTGGCAAATATAAACTGAAAATAATAACAACAATAATAATACCATAATTAATGTCAAATTTTGAGTCCAAAAGCTGAAGTGTAAATGGACCAAAGCATAGATATATAATATTGTAATCATAGACCTATACAGCTACATCAATAATTCTTGTAAAAACCACCGTCCACCATACAACAACAATAGCAAATAAGCTAGAATACAATATTGTTCTTCACATTTCTCTCCATCTATGATTATGAGTCGGTGCACAGCAACATAGGTGTCCAGGTTGCTTCTGAGGTGATAGTTTTTTAAGCAAATAAAGAAATCAGAAGAGATTAAAAGACTGCAAGAATAAGTGGTGATCTTCGTTTTAATCCCCCCAATCACTGTAAAATAAACAATGCAACCTTAAGTTTTGACTACTCTTAAACTGAACACCAAAGCTAATAGTTCTTAGAATTTGTTTAGCTGCTCTTAAATATATTTCACTTGGACAATGCATGAAACGGGAACTCGTAGTATAGGCAACCAATCATGCTTTTGAACTTTTCTTTATCAAATCTATTGATTCCATCTTCTTTGCTAAATTTTTTCTTTTGATTCATTGGAGTAGTTGTTGGTTTGCAATTCTCCATATAAAAGTTCTTCAGATTTTCATTTGCATACTTCTTCTAGCAAAAAAATATTTCATTTTTACTTTGCTTGATTTCCATTCCAACAAAATATGTTATGAGGCCAAGATGAATCATTTAAAAAGCTTGCATTATTTTCTGTTTGAATTCTTCAACTTGTTGTGCATCGCTTCATGTCACTAGAAGGTCATTAATATAAAAAGATATGATAAGAATATTACTATTATTTTTCTTTACATAAAGAGTTGCTTTAGATAAATTATTTTGAAAGTCGAAGCTTATAATATAATCATTAATTCTGCTATATCAGATTTTAGGTGTTTGCTTTAATTTATATAGAATTTTCTTTAACAAGTAGACTTTATTTTTTTTTTCACAAATCATCTCACTGGAATACTTTCTAGTTTTTGTGTGCAGTAAGAGCAAAAGATATAATTTTAATCAAAAGTTAAGATTTTTAACCCATCTCATGGCTATACTGACACGCACGGGATCCTTTCCATGCTTCACTCTTTTGTTTTTTTGACAAGGAAGAAATTCCTGGGAACAACTCTAAAACACTGATAGTTCCAATGGCTCCAAAAAGAAAAATGCAGAGCATTTTGCTTTTCAAGCTGCTTCTCTTAAAACTTTATTGTTGCAAAGCTTCTATTTGGACCGCCTGGGCAATCTATCAAATTAATAACACAACAGCATTCTCTTGCTGGTTACAACGATGCCTCTTATTCAATAAGATTATGATATGTAGCTAGACCATGCCGGTCTCAGGATCACAGAGATTGAATTCTAATTTGAATCAAAGTCTAATACATATTGTTTTTTAAAATGGTTTTTGTTTGGAAATGTATCAAAATAATATTTTTTTAAAAATTTATTTTATAAAATGTTTAAGATTTCTTTTTGTTTATTTTTTTTATATATTTTCAGATCGTTTTAATATTTCGATATCAAAAATAAATAAAAAAAAATTAAACAAAAAAAATCAAAGCTGCAAAATGACTTGCTTCCCGTCACTGCTTTCATTCCTGAGCAAACGGAAAAAAGGCCAGATGATCACATAATTAGGATAAATTTTCCTTTGTCTTGCTTTGGTTATCACATACTATACATCTAGGAATATGTACGAGTGTCCGGAGACGAGTTTAAACTTTAAACTTCTATCAACCCTGCCTTTTCTACTCGTATTTTTCCCAAAGGCTTCTACATGAGAGCATTTTTATCTCCAATGAACAGTGTCTTCATTCAGATAATTAATACAAGTCATCCCACGGAGCAACTTGAACGCTTATCATGTTAATCTGATCTGGGATTGTATAGCACCAGTCATTATATTCTCATATTAACGACAGAACCATTGCGGTATCCGATAGCCCAGATTCCATTACAATTCTTCCACAAAGGACTCAATTCCCCCACCATAACGATGTACTTTCCATTCCCCACTTTCAAACTACACCTCCATGTTTCAAAATTTTCCGTCCTTCAATCATGTAGCCATACTTGCTGATTCTGAAAGAAACAGTTCTTGATGGTCGTTACAGACATCAATGACGAGAAAATCAACACCAAAGCCATATAAACTTAACGCTCGGCACATGAAAAAACAACAAACAAACATCATCAATTCCTAGAGTTCAGATGACAAATAGTCACACACATTCATTGACATAACGCTTTGACAGTTTGGAACAACGTTTTTTTACACAAGTGACCAAGATAAATCAGCTCGATTCAGCAGGAGGCTTCTCTTTTGGATGTTTGGAGGCATAATGATCACCTAGTTGATTACTATTCGCCAGCTGAACCTGAAAGTCAAAAGGCAACTTGTGTTTAGTATAAACCAAATCTATGAACCAAAAACACAAAGATCAACAATAACTACCATAAAAGGATTAGCAAAAACCTTACAAATTGCTTGTAATAAAGAAATTTGTAAAGGATTGATGTGCAAAAGAATGTTCTCATGAAGAACTGCTAATGGGGCAATTATACCGTCCCTCAAAACAACCAAAACACAATCTCAGTTGATCACTGAAAATGAACTCCCAAAACTACACATGTGAGATTAAACCTTGTCTAAATTTCTTATCATCTCCGTTGAAGATATGACCAATAATATGAACCTGCCATTACCTGTTGGCTGTTCTCCTTAAATTGTAGTTTGAGTAAAAGGCAAGTCTTCTTCCATAAAGGCCATCATGACCCCACCAACACGTAGTTAATTGAATAAAAAGAGCGAGATTTCATATGTACCAAAATGAGATATATGCAGGCATTTCTAGACAAGAACACACTTCGTGTGTGTTCTGTACTGTGGTACACGGTACTTTTCAAAAGTGTTTTTCACTTGAAAATACATCAAAATGATTTTTTTTTTCAGATTTGTTTTTCATTTTTGACACTAGCAAATCAAAACCATCAAATAGCACTAAAAGAAAGCATCAATTTGATGATTTTTCAAGTGAAACATGCTTTTGAAACGCACCCAAAAGCAGAAGCTAACGCACTCCTAAACACTCATTTCTTAATTTAGCAAGTCCATGTTAGGGATTGTGGTTCAGTTTTTCAAGTTAAAATGCAGGCTCATAATCCCAAATGGGTCATTCTAAAAACCATAGTTCGGAATTTCAAGCCACTTAAAACCATTGCTTTCAAAACCCAATCCAAAACACTCCTTTAAGTTCCTCAGATATCATAATTTTTAAAGCCTCAATCCTTGATGGTTGCATTCTAAACAAGAAATTAAAACCTTTAAAATATTTATATATTGCTTATCTCAATTTCTTATTACAGTTTTGTGCTCTTGGAAGTGAATTTATGCTTTTTTTAAGACAAGTTTTTAGGCAAGCCTGTTTGCACATGGATTATTCAATTTTTGTTAAACATTACTATATGAGTTGCTTTATATTAATGAATTATATTCAAAAAATTAAAAAAAAATATAACATCCATAGCTTAAAATACTTAAAAATTAAAAAAAAATCAAAGTCTTTTATTTCTAATAGCTAAAAATATTATGGAAATGATAGAAGCCCTTTTTTTAAATTATAGACGGGCTGCTGAGCAATGTATTCTTCTTTTTATTGTTTAATAAGTGGAAGCCATAAAATTTGGTGAATAAAGAAAAAAAGGGTTTTCCTAACATGGATTAAGGAAAAAAAAAGATTCTATGATGTTTTGATGCACGCTTAGAATCAAAGGTTCTACTACAAAAGTGCTCGGGAAAAAAAGTTTATGGTGTTATAAAAAAGGCTTATTGAATGTGTTATATAGAAACACGAGATCGGATACTAAATTCGAAAAGGAAAAGGAATATAGGAAACATGGTATAATTAGAAAAACAGGAAAAAAAATATATATAGGAAACACAAATTAGAAAAAAGAAAAATAAATAGAAAACACATATTCAAAAAGTAATATAGAAATATATATGTATTAAATCAAATGTATATAAAAGGCATTTAAAGATATTATAGACTTTCAAAAGTATTTAAGGGTAACATAGTTAATCAAAAGTTTTTATGCACCTTCTGCCCTTATATATAGTTATAGATACATGCAAAAATATGTAAAAGAAAAGCACTAGGAGATTATTGATCATTGAAATCTTAAGAAATTAGTGGAAATAAGTTGTTCAACAAATTCTTTTCTTTTTTTTGGTTAAATCTCACTAAAACACAAGGTAGTTTCAACTAGTAAAGTGAGAGCAGTTTATAGCACCCAATTTCACAAATGTTGGCCAATACAGCACTTGGAATAGGAACAAGGTATAAAGGTGGCATTTGGATCTTAGCTCGTGAAGTGACTGTTTATAATGAAGTAATATGAAAAAAAAAAAGTGACATAAGAGTTTACAAAAGGTTATGGTGAGAGAGTAATGACACTGTGTTTTTACTTTAAAAATTTGCGTTAATAGTTAAAAAGGATTACAGTCAGAGTAAAACCACAACGTTTTTAGTTTGGAATGGCAAACTTTGGTCTTGAAGGAAAGATAAACATACAAACCACACCATATCCAGATTGAAAACATAACAATCAAGTGGTAACTCTAAATAGACCACCATAACTTTGATCCAAAATTAAATTTTACAATGACATATACGTTGCAGCTTCTTCATTGTTTTCTGCTACATGTGTATATAATTTGCTGCACTGAGCAGCACTACAAGCAAGCATCAATTTCAGAAAGAACCCACATCAGTTTTTATGTGAAATCAACATGTAAATCATCAAAGTCCCTATGTAAAATAGTGCATCTCACAGTCCAAAGTGTGAATCATATTCAAAATCTTGTCTGGACCATCTGGTTTATTGACTAACCAAAGACAAGCTTGTAAGAGGATTTTCAACTTAAAGCTTCCAGAACAAGTAAAACCCTCGTGAATGAGCAATAACCTTACTGAAAAAGGTCGTCTTAAATAAGAATGCCGTCAGGCAGACCTCAAATTCTCAACTTCTAATTGAGAAACTAAATACACAGAGAAATCAAAGCCGTACCAAGAAAAAATGTTACATAACCTAATGACACAAAAACAACAGGACAAATAACCTAATACAATCATATCTCTTCAAGTTCGTCTCTATACCCTCCAAGTGTTTTTTGGTAAACAACAGCAACTTGGGAGCTCTCTATCGGATAATAGGTTTACAATATCACCAATCTCCTCCCCCTCCACTATATTAATACTCAATAAATATAATTTCAAACCCACACCATGTTATCTGAAAACGTACCATATTGAAAAGGACACTCACAGTCTTAAACGACAAAGAAAGAGGGGAAAAGAACCCAAAATTTATCAAGAGTTAATTTCACGATTTATAATCATTCCAACAATAAAAAAAAAGCAGATCAGATTGAAAAAATAAAAGTGTATGATGATACGAAAGAAAAGAAAAGAAAAGGAGAGAGTAAAGTAGTGATAACCTTACAGATGGAGCAGGTAACCTTGAGAGCAACAGCTCGGGCTTCAAACTGAGATCCCTTAGATTTCTGATTCCTTTCTGCGTTTTTCCTCTGGGCTTCGATCTTCTGCTTTCCTCGAGTCATTTTCTCTCTTCTTCACAATCTATTCTTCTGGTTTGATTCGATCTGTTATTAAGGAAAAATAAAAAGAATGCTGTGTGGTGGGTCCTCTCGCTTTGTTTATGTGACTCTGCGCGCGTGGGCGGCCATTGGTTTTTTCTGGCTTTTTGCCTAGCCATGCCATGTGTCTTTTTTATTATATATATATGGGCAGGATAGCTGTGCCTTTTTCTTCGTTTTGAAACATAACACTCGAAATATTTTTTAAAATCTATTTTTTATTTAATTATATAATAAAAAATTTAAAAAAAAATTACAAAAAGTATATTTTATATTCTGAATTATCTTTTTTATTTATATAATTTTTATTTTATTTTAACAATAATATTTTTTTCATTATCAACATAGTTTATTGAATAAAAAATAATAATAATCAAAAACATATTTGTAAAATATTTTTTTCTTATTCATGTATTTTTTGTCTTGATAAAAAATATTTTTTTAATTAAAAATTTATTATGATCATAAAAATAAATCTTAACTAAAAAATAAAAAAAATATGAATTGATGATTTGGATGCATCTAAAAAATATAAATATAAAAAAATATTTTATTCTCTCAAAATTAATGAGAATATTTTTTAAAAAAACTATATACATGTCACATAATTATTTATAAAATAATTTTTAATATCATTATTGAAAGTTTTAACCTTGACATAATTGGACAATCTCTTAAATACTCAATTTTTTTGGCACAAAAAAATTATATAGGTGTTGATAATATTTTTTCTAGCAAAAACAAAAACATACAGGGGTTGACTCGGTCTACTTAGTGAGTCCAAAAATAATTCAAATAACTCATAAAAACATAATTTGACTAAAAACATTTAAGAAGACATCTTTAAAAAAATTTGAGATAAAAACATATTAGATAATCCTAGGTCAACTTGTAAAATCCATAACTTTGGTCATAAAGACCATGATTATTTTTTTGGTTGAAATCAGGTTTAAACGCCCAATTAAATTAAACACGGCAGAGTTGATCCAATCATATCATAATACAAGCTATAGTAAAAACTTGTAAAAGGGTCATTAAGGGAAATAAAAGATCTATTAAAAGAGCTCCTGGTTAAACCATAATTAGCCAGCCAATCTACCACTGAATATACTTCTTTGAGACATGGATCACCTAAATATCCCATTTTTTTGCTAATAAATCTCTCGCCTACATGATTAGTTTATATTTTTTGTCAATGATAATCTTAGCTTTAGTGATTAAATCAACTCGGATTCCAAATTACAGAATCCTTTGGACCAAGCTAATTGCAAGCCATTGGTAATTGCCCATAATTCAGCACTTATTGACATGCAAATCCTGATATTAATAGCGAAACCAACAATCCATCTGCCCATAGCATCCCTAATGAGACCATGATAACCCTACATAAAATAAATCAAAATAAATTATTAAGTCTAATTCTTAATCAACTCAATGTTGAATAATCAAATTAAAAAAATAATAAAGTACTAAAAAATGACTCGAGTCAACCCTAGTTAACCTATCAAACTTGCGACCTAGTTCATGAGACCAAGATAACCCCATAGAAATCAAATAAAAAAATATAAAATTCAATTATCAATCAATCCAATGTTGAATGATAAAATTTAAAAAAAATCAATTAAAAATGACATAAAAAACTCAAGTTAAGATAGGTTATAAGACCAAGATAATCTCATAGAAATCAAATAAAAAAATATGAAATTCAATTATCAATCAATCCAATGTTGAATGATAAAATTTAAAAAAATTAATTAAAAAATAACATAAAAAAACTCAAGTTAAGATAGGTTATAAGACCAAGATAACCTTATAGAAAACAAAAACAAAAAAAAACAATTTAGGCCAACTTACCAAACCCTAGACTTGGGGCATGAGGCCAGTATAACTCCATATAAAGAAAATTGAGATATATTATGAAACATGATTCCTAATAAATTCAATGTTGAATTATAAGATTAAAAAAAAAACATCAATTTAAAATGGGACTAAAAATAACTTGAGCTAACTTGGATTAACACATAAAACTTGTGACTTGAGTCATTAAATGGGATAACATCATAGAAAGAAAATAAAAAAATTTATAAAACCTAATTCCGAGTCAATAAAAAGTTGAATGATGAAATTGAAAAAAAAATAGTCAATTAAAAAGAGAAAAAAAAAACTTGAGTCAACCCCATATAAAAAAAATTAAAACAAATCATGAAACTCAATCTCTAGCAAATCAAATATTGAATGATGAAATTAAAATTAAAAAAATACAAAGGACTATTGAAATAAATAGTGCTTTATAAGGTAGTGTATGGTAAAAGCATCACCCTTCAAGTGTTTCGTAAATTTTAATAAATTTATTTAAAGAGAATTTTATTCCAGTTGTTTTAGAAAAAAAACACTTAAGAGATATTTAACAAAAAGTTCAATCGCAGCTAGGCCTTAAAAGATGGGTATGTGACTTTGGATTTAAAAATAAAGCCCATAAACGTATAAACGTATAGGCCTGCATTATAAGACCCACATGTTATTTTTTTTTAATGGATCCTAATTTATCAATAAAACAAACAATGCATCATTTTATAGCTCAAATTTTGGTCCTTTTTTATGGCTGAAAACTTAGATTCCAAGTTTTTGGACTTTAGAAGTCCAATTTTCAATTTGTTTTCACAAAAAACATCCCATAAACATAATAGAAAACTTAATCAATTAATTTTTAACCCCTAATACATCCTATAATTACTCTCAAAACAAAATTTCCAATCGAATCAAAATAAATTTATAGTCCCGATCTTTTTTTCCAGCATGTTTTAAGAGAAAATCCATCTTTATTGAACTTTTATCTTCAATACAAACTCATTGACATCAAAATTAATTTTTTTATGATCGAAATGTGGTTAATCGAACCTTTTCTCTCACTTTCCCTTTTTTTAGCTCCTTTTGCTATCATTTCTCATCATTCAAGGACTAAAACATTAAAAAAAAAATTGAGGATTGAAATGTACAATGCTAAAACAACATGGACAAAATTTTAAAAATAAAAAAATTAGGGTCATACTAAATTTTTTGCATCCTATGATTAATAATAATAATAAAAAGGTTTATGTGTTTTTTTAATGTTAGCTTTGGTGCCTGTTTTTTTTTAAATAACCTAAAATTCTATTTTGTAATATCAACTTTTAATTTAATATTTTGATGTTTCACAGCACCTCAAATATACCAAAGTAAAAAACCAAAAACTTAAAATCATGCCAACATAATATGGGAGGATGAAAGTAAAGGAAATAGAGTCCAACTATTGTTTACTATATAATTTTAAATTATTTATTATGGCCCCTCTTTGGATATAAGTCCTATATAATAATATTGGAGTATACTCACTCACCAAAAAGGGTTAGTGGCATAATTGAAAACAAATGATATAACAAAGTATGTTATAAGTCAAAACTCTTAAAGATTAAGAGTTTTATAACTATGAGAAGACACTTAAAATATTTAATTTTTAATTCATTAAAGTCTCACTTATGAAATAGCTATCACAACTTTTTTTATATAGAAAAAAAAAATAAAACCCCTTTTTATTTTAAATGGAAAAATAAAATAGGAAAAAGTTTTCCCTTTAAATAGGAAAACTTTTAAATTGAATAAAAAGAAATAAAAAGCAAAACCTCATCAGTAAAAAATCATCTTTCACATTGAACGCATCCTTTACGACCTTCAACCATGATAATCATAGAGCTTAGTTATTGAATGTAATGCTTTTGAAGAAGAACCTCCGCATTTGAAAACCAACTCCTTTACTATGAACATGTTTCCTCTGCTTTAATACTAATTGATGTTGTAAAAAATAAAGGATAACGAAGTTTGTTATAAATCAAAACTCTCAATTGAAAATTATCCTCCTCCACCACGAACATGTTCTCCTGCTTTGAAATCAATTTACATTGTAAAATTAGGGCGGATCGAGGATAATTTTCTAAAGAGGGCCAAAACTAATATAACAAGACATGTAAATTTGTTTCTAATATATCATACATGAGTTATAAACACAAAAAGACTGCATGATTTAGTTTTGTGCCAAGAAAAACATAGAAAGATACAAAGTTTACTACAAACAAGATAAATAATATAAAAATTTACTAAAAATATAGAACGACATTTGTATGGGCTAAGAGGTTAAGAGAAATACTAAATTGAATCAAAGCTATGAATTAATTTAATTTTCATAATGCATCTACCACTTTAATTTTGTTAGTCTTCATACCCATCAAATATAAACATACAAAGTCTATAAAAAATATTATCTAAAATAAAACATTATTTTTGTTAGCTAAATTTTTGGAAATAAAGTATAATAACAATAAAATAATAAAGAAATTTTTTTACGTATTTATTTTAATTGTCTTCACTGCTCTCTCATAAAACAGAAATCATTGATTATCATATTTATTGAGTATTTTTTGACAATCTCTTTTTTTATATATAAACAATCAAATAATCTGCAAGAAAATCATCCTCCATTAGATTACTTGTTTTAACAATCTTTATTGCTGAAAAATCTCATTTAGTGGTTTTTGTTGAAATAGAAAGAGTCACAATAAACCAAATTAATCTATCAATTAGTGGATAAATTATTGATTTTTCACTTTTTACCAATCTCTAGCATAAATTAGAAATTGGTGATAAATTATTTAACTCTAGATGATTGGTACTTTAAGCTCATAATGTTGCTACTAGAATCTCGATTGATTTATTTTTTATCAGAAAAATCTTCAGGATAGAACTTATTAACAAGCCTATATATATCTTCAATGTTGAATATTTGTAGGCATCCAAAGCTGCGCTTAACATAATAAGCTCGTATGTTTGCTCACTAAATCTATTATTTAGCTCTTGTAGTTATTGATCAATGGTAGCTAAAAATATATTAACTCAATAGTAATACTCAATTGTTACTAAATTTTTTTACGATGAGATCATCCCACAATAAAAAAAACAAGCATCCATATTAGAAACTTCAATGTTTTAATGCTTACAAAATGATGTCACTTCTAAAAGAGTTTCCTAACTATCATATCTTAATTTTTGAATCAATATCTTTGTGGTATACACCAAATGTATAACATTTAAAATGTCTTGGAATTTTTGCTGCAAGGCTTGGTAAAATAGATCAGTAATTCCGATAGCATTCTTCATTACATGTAAGATGAATGAAAAATCAATTTTTTAAAAAACTTAACTGTAAAATTTGCATCACCATGTTGAGAATAAATAGATGCATCTGAAACAATTTTCTCAAGAATCAAACAAGTTACCCCATATAATTTTAATAGATTATAAATCGATTTGAAGTGTGAACTTCATCTACTATCTCTGGGTCACTACAAACCACTTACTTGATTAACTCTTTTACCCATTTCAATCTCACTAATAACAATTAAATGTTCAATTTAAGCTACTTGAAAAGCCTGTAATTTATTATTGCGCTTGCAAGAAGCACTAACAATGGTGACAATAAAAATTAAATTCTAAAAAAAAGTGTGAACATCAAATACTTCTCTAGCTGTAAGAATAAGAGCAAATTATAATTAATGGGTTAGACAATGTATGTAATATGCATAACAATAATCTTTAATGAGTAAAGCTTGTAAATCATTCCACTCTCCATGCATATTACTAGCATCGTCGTAACTCTTCCTATAATATTTTAAATATCAAGATTATGATGAGATAAAGCATAGGAAATCTCTACTTTAAGAGTTAAAATAATTGTATCTTTGACATGCATGATATCCAAAAATCATTCTTGTATAAATTCACTTCTATAAACAAATCCAATAACAAGGGTCATTTGTTTTCTTTTAGATTCATCTTCAGCCTTATCAATATTAAATTTTTGCATCACCAATCTCATGACGAATTAAAGGCCAAACACTTCTAGCAAGGACATGTAAAAATTCCTTTTGAGTTTGTTATGAAGTGGATGATGTGTATTTAGCTTTGCATAGAACATTACTCAAAACAAGAGCACTTATTTATTCATTGTATAATGCTTAAAGTTCCATCATTTCAAGAAAATTATCCTAGTTTTTTTTTTTAATTATGGTCATTCATCATGTTCTCTAAAATCACATGCTTAAAATATGAGTCAACAAATAATATCTATTAAAGCTTTAACACACAATCGATTATTTAGAATTTCTTGAGAAGTTTGCCTTTCAATCACCTTCTCACTATGACATGACTGGTTTTTTATATTCTCCAAGCATCTAACAGCAAATCTATAAGTTGAGTTTGAATCTTTTTTTCATACGAGTAAAAAAACACATTGTTTCTCATCATTAACTTTCTTCCAATAATTTAATTCTTTAAAAGTAAATATGGTTGATCATGGCTTTCCAGTTGGTTTACTTGAAAATAAATAGTAATGAAAACAAAATACAATATTTTTCTCTGTATATTCCAGCTAAAAAAACTCTTGAACCAATGAAACTGAAATTAATGAGGATGTTTTTTAGTAGTCAACGAATATTTAGACATTAAAGGTTGACCTTATATTAATATATGTCATTTAGAATTTTATCTTTATTTCTAAATTTATGATCGATTATCTAGATCTTAAATTAAATGAGCAATGCCAATATTTTCATGTTTAGTTTTTATAATTCTAGTAGAAGATTGTTCAAAAATCAATGCAGGTTCTTTGTAAACTGAAGTAGGTTAGGGGTGCTTAACCACCGATTTAACATTACACACTAGATTTGATTCTTAAGCTATAAGTTATTAATATTTTTCATTATTTTTCTAAAAATAATAATTTCTTATTGTTTTGTTCATGGTTTAACTTGAAATCAAAACATTAACATAAAATAAAAAAATGTAAATTTTCACTACTTCCTCTAACTAGGTTTAAAGAATCCAGACTATTCCGCCCCAAAATCTCTACCAAGATATATTGATTTTTAAAACATGTTGATGCTTTTTCAGCTTATTTTAAATGATTTAGAAATCAATTTTATAAAATACCTCTCAGCTCCCTAGTTCCATCATGGATTGTAAAAAATAAAGGATAAAAAAGTTTGTTATGAATTAAAATATTTAATTTTTATTCGTTCTAGTTGTACTAGTCAAAAAGCTTTTACAGATCTTTATATATATATATATATATATATATATATATATATATAAAATATAAAATCTAAATTAAAAAAATAGAAAAAAATATTTTTTTCATAGACTAAAAAAGTGTAATAATATTGAATAAAAAAAATTTCTTAAGTTAAACAAGAATAAATAAAAATAACAAAAATATATTTATTTTTTAAAAAAAGTCTCATATTTGTCACACCAATTGACGTTAAAGACACATTAATAACCTTGTTTGGAAAGAAACTTTTTAATAGAAAGGAAAGGGAATAGAGGTTAATTTGTAACCTTCATTATCCTCCAAGTCTTG
>Ga0325411_1005955_pt1 | contig 13434 bp, 8 predicted proteins | sample PopdelMetagenome_13_FD_206181 | JGI IMG/M metagenome (GOLD analysis project Ga0325411, IMG submission 206181) | Populus deltoides microbial communities from Bellville, Georgia, United States - Xylem-PdIQD-R4 | ecosystem: Host-associated > Plants > Phyllosphere > Stem > Wood/Secondary xylem... | reverse complement strand
AAAAAACTATATTGATAATAAGAAAAGCAAGAATTATACAAAAAAACAAATTATTCTTTTTTAAATGGAATTGAAATTATTATTTTTCTTACAAGAAATAATTTTAATAAATAAATAAATCTTTTTTGAAGAGTTCCCCACGCAACATGATCATATATCTTAATCATAATTTACTGTGTTGATCTATAATTAACATTAATTTTTTAATACTTATTAGTATATATAATTTTTAATATATTTTGTTATATATACATGCATAACATCTTTTCAATACACAATTAATTTTTTTCTTGATCGTTAAAAACGCATTGCATGCTAACAACTGCAAACAAGTGTAAATCACTAACTCTCATACAAGTGATGGTGGGTTCAATCTATACTTTTTTTTTTTTTAGATTTAAGGAAACTTCATCCCCTGAAAAGCGTATTTTATGGCTTCAGGTAAGGGAGTAAAACCCCGTCTGTTCCAGGCTCTTACAAGAAATGCACGTCCTGACTCGAATTCAAAACCTGCTATGTAAATCTCAAATTCTTTATCATCACGCTACGTTACTTGAGGATGGGTTAGATCTATACCTCTCCACTGATTCATAATATGACTTCGCTGACTCCGATAGTTTGACAAATTCATTTTGCTGGCCTTTATCGTGACCATAGACTTGATTCCTGGGATTCTTTAGAAGGGATATATAAGATAGAATGGGAATCAATTACTATAAAAAGTTTTTTATTTTTTTTGATGATATAAAATTGATTCTTAAAAATATTTCGTTTGTTAATAAATAATTGAAAAGTAAATTGTTAGTACTGAAAGGAAGAAAATAATTAAATTATTAGTAATTAATTATTGATGAAAAATAAATAAAAAACCATTTGATGTGTAAAAACACGAAATATGTAAAATTTAACCTTCAAAAGCACTAATTTAGGAGCAATTATTATACCCTTAATAATTCACCTTGCCTAAAAATGAAACAAACATACATAATTTAATTTAGAAAAAATATGCTCCTTTTATTTGCAAGAAAACATAGTTATGTGTGTACCAACTATATACGCAAACATATATATTTAAACCCATTTTTCCTAGTACAATCAAACAAAAAAAATTTCAAAAAATCATTTCCAAAAAAACATAAATTTATTTTCCTGCAAATATTGGAAACCTGGTCATTGGTTTTTCTGTTTTCTCTTTTAAAAAATGTCAAAAACTGGATTAAAGGATCGCATTAAGATTCCCAAAGCAAAAGATAAACAAATTCATAGAATTTGTAAGGGAGAAAAGAAGGGAAAAGGGAAACCCGATTCTAATTTATAACTTCATTCTACACAAATAGAAAAAAGTCCATTCCTCCTCTCAATCTCACCTATACATGATGTGAAGTGGATTTGACCCCAAATATCTTAAAATATACAATTGACAAAAAAAAAAAAAAAGGTTTAGTAAACCATCTAAATTACTGTAATTAAGGCAATTTGTTATTTTCACGAGGAAGAACATAGCGAATATGCACATTTTTTTTCTTCAAGCATGCCTTTGTTCTTTTACCTCTTTCTCTATCTTACATTTCCTTTCTCTTTTACTATTATATAGTGAGCATTTAGTGGCACACATCCTTGCCATTATATATGTATATATGTGCTTTGAATGGTTACCACTGGAAGTGGAGAGTGCATAAACCAGATGAAGATCGAAAAGATTTTGAAGTAACCTTGGAATGACAGGGATACCTCCTTTTTTGGATTTGGAAATGGTCTAATCTCACAAGCAGCATGCGGGAAAATCTTGCTCTGCAGGATTCTCTCTACTTTAAACACATTTTATATTGGGCATAAAGGCTGTAGTGATACGTTCACATTTCAATGGTGTGTGTGTAATTAATCTGCAATTTTAATTTATTCATCCCCTTTTAAAAATATTCTAATCTTGTTTATAATAATTTTTATAAAGAAAACAATGTCTAAGATATCCTTATAATAACTAGGATTTTACACTAATATTCGAACCAGAATTTTATATACTTTCAATTCTTTCTTCAAGACAACCTTTTGCTGCCTCGAACATATTGTAGATGTTGTACTAGTAAGTATATATGGTCCGTAAAGTTGTGTGAAAATATTGAAAACATCATAATTTTTTTTTTGAAAGTCGACCCACAGTACACATGTATAATAAAAAATAAAAATACCCAAGAAACTATGATATAATATAAGGAGAGAAAAAAAAAAAAAAACACTCCCACCATTATATCAGACTAGCTTTAATATGATTTCACCCTCTTTATACAAGGAGCAATGCTAGCGTTTATTATTTTGTGGAGCCTAAGGAAAAAAAAGTGGAAAGGCATACAAAAGCCAGCGAGGCCTGTCCACTTGCATTACCGCAATCATTCTATCCTATACATCATCCATGACCTAACTTCCCCGACAACCCATGGGGTCCGTCCAACTAATTTAATCGTACACGTGTCATCATCTCCACCCTCTAAAGTCCCCCATCACCATGTCCCAAAAAACCATATATTATAGCACCCTATATCTAATTTGGCCCTTCTATTTCTTCTCGCACTACTATTCTTCAACCTTTATTACATGTGCATACCATAAATCTCTCTACATCAAGATAATTAGTAGCAAGAAATTAACATCAAGAAGAAGAAGAGGGGGAGAGAGAGAGAGGGGATAAGAGAGGTGTGTAGTGGTACTACTTGTTTTCAAGTATTGGAGGCTTTTTTTTTTTTTTTGTGAAGGATGACCAGCATAATGGGAGCAGAACCTGAAAAGTATAGCATGATTAACTTCGAAGAGACTGAATTACGTCTAGGGTTACCCGGAGGAGTTGGTAACGGGAATGATGGTGAGGTTGCAAAGAGTAATGGGAAGAGAGGGTTTTCTGAGACTGTTGATTTGAAGCTTAACCTTTCTACAAAGGAATCAGGAAAGGGAGGCGACGAGGAGAAAGTAATGAAGGAGAAGACCGTTGCTCCTCCGGCCTCTACTGATCCTGCAAAGCCACCGGCCAAGTAAGTTTTCTTTTCTTTTAATTTATTTCTCTATTTCTGATCACACCATTAATGGACTTATGATGGTTATTATATATTTTGTATTAATTGCACGCTCCAAATACATAAAGAGAAGCATACATTTGACAAATTTATTGTGTTCAGGAAGCTATAGAAATAGATAAGAAGCCTAATTAATAATTAATGCCCACCCACTTTGTATGTTAATCACGTACGTGTATAATAGCAGCTCAGGTAAGCAGCAAGATGTGATTTAATTATTTGAGCTTAACTAGGAGAAATACTTAATTCAGGTTAGCAAGAAAATTGGATTTAATGAATCATCTGGCAAGTATCCTGGTGAAAAATTCTTCTTCTACATTTCTTTTTCACATAAAATTGTCTTTTCCCTTCATTGTCTTATATATATATATATATATATATATATTACTGCTAGTTGTGTAGTTATTATACTATTTAATCTTATTCATGGAAGAGCTGCAAGAAGATGTGCTTCCTCCTTCTTAGCTGGATTTTTCATGGCTTTGGCTGGTGTCTGTAATAAAGGAATAGAACAAAACATATGGAATCTTTACTTTTCTCGACAACCAAACAACTAAGGATAGAGAAAAGGAAAAGGATAGTCTGTGGCTAAGCTACCAAACGTTGTACCCGTGAATGGAAATTTTATGTTGTCCGAATCCATTGTGCACCATATATAATTTATACAAGAAAAATCCCCTTTTCATAAACGGGACCATGAGATACACATAAAAATATATGGTACTTTTTTTGTTCGTAAAGATTAATTCTCTTTTTTTAAAAAAAAACTATGATGACCATATAAGATATCTGTCAAGGTGCATGCTTGCCGTATTTTAATTGGATACAATTGTTTGGAAATGGGAATTCAAAAAAAAAGTGAAGGTTATCCTCTATTTAGTTAAATTTATAAGAAAAACACAGGTGAGTGATACATTTTTTTTTTAAAGAGGAGATTAGAAATAGATATGATCATGTTAATCATTTTTTTTTTTGTGGTCCTAATCATTCTGAGAGTGTTAAATATTACCAAAACCCTAATAGATATGTGTTTCGAATCAATTTCAGGGCACAAGTTGTGGGTTGGCCACCCATTAGATCATTCCGTAAGAATGTCATGGCTGTACAGAAGAACAGCAATGACAACGGTGAAAAATCCGGTAGCAGTGGCACCGGTGTGGCTTTTGTTAAGGTTAGCATGGATGGTGCTCCGTATTTACGAAAAGTGGACTTGAAATTATACAAGAGCTACCAAGAACTCTCTGACGCTCTAGGCAAAATGTTCAGCTCCTTCACCATTGGTAATAAAAGGCTACATACATAAATTCCAAATTAGATTATTAAAGTGTAAAATATGAATTTAAATAATTATCTTACAAATTCACCCCCATTTTGTTTTTTTTCTCAAAAGGTAACTGTGGCTCACAAGGAATGAAAGATTTCATGAATGAAAGCAAATTGATAGATCTTTTGAATGGTTCCGATTATGTGCCAACTTATGAAGACAAGGATGGAGATTGGATGCTTGTAGGAGATGTTCCATGGGAGTAAGTTCTTAATTAACTTCTTTCATATTAATCTCTTACGTACCACATCAAGCAATTATTTGATCATTGAAAGTAATTACGCCGACTAATTAATTCTTCATTAATTTGGCAGAATGTTTGTGGATTCATGCAAGCGCTTGAGGATTATGAAAGGGTCTGAGGCTATTGGACTTGGTTAGTACTGGGCCATGCCAATATTGTCATGATATTCAAATTAATCTGCAAACCATGCCTTAAATAATTGGTACGGTGAGACTAACATGAAATATTCTTCTTGATCTTGATCTAATTGCAGCCCCGAGAGCTGTAGAGAAGTGCAAGAACAGAATTTGAAGTGCTTTTTTCCCAGTCAATTTGGTCAGCTGATCCAATCGTCCGCAGAGAAAAGGAACGACAGGCCAAAAAGGGATTTGAGCTTTGAAGTTTGGATGTCTGTGTACCATGTTTTGTTTTGTTTTTTTTTTTAGTTTTTTCTTTTTCACATACATAGTAAGTCTCAAGCTAAATGAGGAAATATATTTGAAGGGATTTGTTAACTAGCTAGGAGCATGAAGCAATAATAGAAGAAGATGTTTATAAAACTTCTCTTGTTATGTTTGATCATGTGTAATGTTTATTATCAGAATGGCTTGCTTAATAATGTCCTTAATTATTGTTTCTAGGTTGTCATGAGTGTGTTCTTGTCCCCCTTCATTTTTGTTTGATGGTGGCAAGGTTTTATTTAACTAATGCATGCATCATGGGATTCTCTGCATGACATGCAATTTTTGAACCATCATAGCAGATTTTTATATTTTGTTTCCCTGTTTTTGTGATTGGTTGAGGAGGCAAAGAATATGATCCATGAACAAAGTGATAAGGATGAGGAGCAAGGCCATGTGCTTGCTGCTGTGGGGCATTCATGCCATCCAATATTGTTTTTTGTTGGCACATTGCTCCCACTTTGTACCATTAAAAACCGTTGAAAGTCGATTGATATATATTTGAAGATGGGAAGGAATCACTTGCAAAAGAATATTTCGTAAAATAATAATGGGGCATGTTTCTAACACAGATTAATATTTTTCCTTAGCTTCTATTCGTATTTAATATCAAAGAATCATTTTAATATAAAAAACTTGAAATTTATATATATTTATAAATTTACATATATCTATATTATCTTATGCTTTTTAAAATTCATAAATGTCTATACTACCTTGTGTTATTAATAAGATTTTAATTATAAAACAAAACGAGAGTAATGAGATTTGAATTTATAACCGTTTGATTAGCAAGATTCAGATATTATATTAAAAAACCATCTAACATATAATTATAGATCAAGTATCATTAACATTGGTTTATTTATAGGCTTTGCCTAAGTTCAATGATGCCAAGAATTCTAGAAGTCAGGAAAAAAAATGTTCTTAAAAAATTGCAAGCTCTTTTAAGGAGCTAATTAATTTCAAGAAGGAAATGGAGAAGTTGGAGCCATGAGGGTAAGATTTCCAACATAGAACTAGGGATTTGTTAACTTGTCTTCTCCTCTTAAAAAATTCTTAAAGCCATAACTTAATGAGGGTATTATGCTTTCTTTTTCTTTGAAAGCATACGTAAAGCTCTTTCATTTGATCTCTCCAACATTAAAGTGAAGATTTGTAAGATTTGTCATCTCCTTTTCAAAGATTCTTGACACAAATAACTTCAGGAATATTTTAAAAATCTTCCCTTCTTTAGTAGGTGTCTATTTATTTAAGAATACATCACTATCTTGATTAGACAAAATCATATTAATTCATAAAAAATGATCACATTTAATTTTATTTAGTATGTTTTAATTCAAAAAAATCATGGTATGAATATTACATGCTAGTTAGTTATAATTAGCCCACTAGATATGTATTTGATATTGTGGTAATTTTTGTAATTATTATTTGAAAAAATAGGTTTAAATTTTTTATCGATTATATATTTCCAGAACTAAAAAGTTTTTTTTTTCAAAAAGAAATCAGTAAAATCCATATAAAACTGTGATATATATATATATATATATATATATATGTTAATTAATCAAATATTTTAGAATTTATAGTAAAAGCAAAACATAAATTAACTGTGTTACATATAAACAAACGATCTTGCTAATCCCCATGTTAGTCGTCCATATTGTGCTTCTGTTCTTGCTGGTAAAACATGTTGATTGATGAAACTTATTTGCTCGGGCTTTCTTTGACAGAGAGATTCCACTTCTTTTAATGCCTGCCTATCCATGAAAATCTTGGTAAACTTAAAGGAGCTCAATAAAATCCCTTTCTTTTTCACTATATCAGAAAAAAACCTAATTAAGATCATTGGCATGCACAAGAGTGGTATATAGAAGAGACTGTTCACAACTTGCAGGTTTCATATGGAAGAGTGGTATACAGAATTAGACAAACGTTTCTTTGTGTTCATTGCTTACAAATTAGTAAAGGACAAGCCCTCTAAAGAAAGATTGCAGTGGGAAAGCTAGCCCTCGACGGCGGCTCAATTTCCTGGTATATATTGCAGTGAACGAGTATATAAATATTATAGCCGATAAGGCATAGCTTAGTTAATATTAATATTTGTCCTTTTCTGGAGATATCTCAAGATCGAATTTTCTCTTTATAAATCATGAAAAGAGAGAGTATATAAATGTATTTAACTAACCTGGTTTTTCTTCCGAATAATATTAGTGAATGATCTACTCAACAGTAAGCACTTAAAAATGGTGCTTAATTAGCTGTCTCATGATGGCAAGCCCTACGTACGAGATCACTCCAACCAATCCTTTCTTTTCATTCATGAGGATTCTTGAAGATCATAATGGGCATCTCCACTTAGCCAAAAGGAAGTTCCTCCTGTAGGATCATGCGCAGCCCAAGTACAAAAGGGGTGTCATGATGTGGTCTTTGATTTTATGCCCTATCAATAAACAAGTGAAAAAAAGAAAGGATAGGAAAGAAGGGTCAGACGGATCATCATTAAAAAAAGATTTATTTTGTGTTTTGAAATGGGGTTGAAATTATATTTTTTTAAAAATTAAAATATTTTTTTTATTTAAAATTAATTTTTTTATATTTTCAAATCGCTTTGATTTTTGAAATAAAAAAATATTATTTTAAAATATTTCAAAAAAAAAAAATACTTTAAATCATAATTACTATCAATCTCATAAATACCCGAGTGATTTAAAAGATCATAGCAACTTCATTATCATGTTGGGTTTGATGAAGAGATATACTTATTTAAAGGAGAATAATACACATTGAGAGTGCTTCGGCCATAATTAAAATAGAGAATAGGCGCGCATGCCCAACTTCCCTATCAAAATCAATCGTGCTGTCCTGATTGTTAGGTATTTTAGTCCAAGCGATATATGCTCAATGATATCCATGTCCCCCTCCTTAATAAGTTTTGGTTTGAATTTCTTTCTTTATTTTTTTATAAAGAAAAAAAACTAATTTTATTTTTAAAATATATACATGATATATAAAAACAAACTGTTTTCGAATTTTAGATCATATTATTACGTATTACTAATTTTTTTCTTAGTTTAACGTGAGTATCCGAGCCAGCTTGCGCGCACCTCGACTAATCCCACGGGCCCTGAAGTTAACGACCATGTAAGTCTCTAGTGGCCATCATATGAGCAACCACAGGACTCGAATATGAGACCACAGAGAAAGCAAACCTCTTGGTCCCAAACTCTTACCACTAGACCACCACTTATATGGTTCGTATTACTAATTTACTTGTATGGATAGGTGTTGTATAGTTATAAACATTTTATGTTTTTTTTTTTTTTACATTTTGCAACAAGTTTTTGAATATTACACTTTACAAGATTCTTCAAAATAGATTTTTAAAATTATTAAAAATACTATAATATCCCCTATACAAATTAAAATATTGAAGGTAACCGTTACCATAACTCATTTTCTCTCTTCATGCTCTCTCTTTTAAACACAAATCTAAAAGAAAAACCCAAACACTCTTCTAGATATTGAAGTTGCGGCGGCAACACCTTAACTATAGTGCGCGGGTCTTATTCATTCTCTTTCAAAAGCGTCCTTTACCTTTTTCATGTTAAATAATGTGTATTCAGTATTGTTGTCGTACACTTGAATCGCGGGGGCGCGACGCTGCGACGATCATTTTCGGATGAGGGTATAAAAGGTTTTTTTGTTTAGTTAGGAAGTCGTCACCTAATATTTTAACTACTAGGAACTCTAACTGGTTTTTTTCAGAGATTATAGGCGGGGATTAGTTGTGTAAATGAAATGTATTAACACTCTTAGTACGTTTTACATGAGGTTAACTATATTGTTTTTTTATTGTTAATTACTATGTTCTGATGATGTTTATTTCTACTGACTTACTATGATGTGTTTACTACGATGAACAAACCCTGGTTTTTAGGTTAAGAACTCAGTCTGAGAAGGTGAAATATCATTAATTATCGTTGAGATTTTTTGGGTAAAACTAATATTTTTGTTACCATGTCATTCCAAATAATATTTAAATTCCTTGCGGATTTTATCCTTATATTATATGTAAATTAGTTGTATTATTCACAATAATATTTTAGATATTAACCTCATACATATTTTTATCCTTATATTAAAATGAGTAATAAAAACAATATCCCTAAAAATATTTTGGATATTAATCCCTTTTAAGTTTTTTAATCCTTATATCAAAAGTGAATAATATTTATTATTCCTAATAATATTTTAGATATTAACCCTTTTTAGGTTTTTTATTCTTATATTAAAAGTGAATAATATTTATTATCCTTAATAATATTTTGGATATTGATACCTTTTATGTTTTTATCCTTAAATTAAAAGTGAATAATATTTTCTTGCCAAAAATAATTTTTAAATATAGGACAAAATTCTTTGAAATTTTACAAACTTGTTGTAAAATCAAAGCAATATTTTTTAAAAAATATGCAAAAATATTTTAAATTTTCTTTGAAAAAAGATATTTAAATAACTTTAGGATTTTTATGGCCATATGCAAGAAAAAAAGAAAAAATATATATATTTTTTATTTTTTTAGACTTTATTTGGCAAAAACTCATTTTTTTTCTTATAATAAAATTACACAAAAATAAACCTAATAAATGTTTCCTAAACACACCCTTAAACCAAAAGACCCTTTAACAAAAACATGGCAAACCAAATAGGGTATTAAAACCCTTTGACCTAGATTTTTTTAACCGGGTTGCATCAACTGAGTTGACCTAACCAGGTTGACTTGAAATTTTTTGGTCGACCATAAACCTACCAAAAAATCTTGGTTTGATTTGAAAACAACCCAAAAATAAAACCAAAGCTAAAAAATAGATTAAACACCCAAAAACAAAAAAAAAAAACTTGAACAAAATGGATTAAACACCACAAAAAAAATGAAGAACATCAAGAACACCAAACATGAACCCAACAACATGGATTCCAAATCAAACTAGATTTGGTTAAAACGAAGGCACAAACATGTTGGAAATCATGCAAAGATCAATAATCTAGCATCCAATCACTTTAATTTTCACTTAACCATCACGATTTTGTCAAAATGGATTTTGGTTTAGAACCAGAACCTTAGGATTAAAAACCATAAAAAATGGTGTTATTCATAACAATAAACACTATATTATTGATTAATCATGCATAAGGAAGGGTTTTAGGCAAATAAATGAAACAAAACAAGTCAAAATTATATAACTAAGGCAATGTTTTTGGGAAGAACATGAATAACAAAAGGAAGAACATTTAATGTGAATCCAACAACATGACTCTCAAACCAAACTGGATATGGACAAACCAAAGGCATATGTATGTTGGAAATCATGCAATGATCAATAATTTAATATCTATTCACTTCGATTATCAATGGATCATCGCAATTTGGCTAAAAAAGGTTTGGATTCAAAACCAAAACCCTAGAATTAAACACCTTTTAAACTTGTTGTTAATGCGAATAAACACTATATTATTGGTTAATCATGCATAAGAAAGGTGCATATGCAAAGAAATGGATAAAAAATAGTCCAAATCTAGGGGCCAAGACAATGTTTTTCCTAAGAACACGAAGAACATTACCTAAAATCCAAAAAAATACCCAGAAATGGCAGCCACTACCAAGTCCAAAAATGAGCATTTTTAGCTTCTAAAACATACATCTTTTATCGTAACAAGTCACAATATCATACACAAGCATATTTGAATCTAAAAAAAAAAACTAACCAAAAATATTAAAACATCAAATCAAGTTAGAGGTATCAAATAAAAAAAGAAGATAAACTTAAAAACAAATTATATGTTCACACAAAATGGATTTAAAATTAGTTTTTTGAACTCATTTTGTACATGAACAAACCTAACAAACCTAGGGTAAAACACCCCTACTTTAACATGGATAACTTAAGTTAAACAAAAACCAAAACAACATTATATATAAAAAACAAACTTAAATAACAACTTTAATGTATGAAAAAAAACATCATTAAAGAAAAAATACAGTAATAAAGAGGAGAATACAACATTACTTGTCGAGCATTCAAACATCTTTTCTATGCTTAAACATAAATATAAAACAAAAGTAAATAAAAAAACATTAAAAGCATGCCACAAAAGATCTACTTTTAGATCAAAAAAGTATACCTAGAACAACTACTCTCTCTTTGTTTTTTTTAGGAGAATTTTGCATCTCATAAACTTGCAAAGCTAAGAAATCTTTTGTTTAGGCTCATGGACCTCTACACTTATGTTTCTTATTGATATTTCTCTTCATTTTCTTATCCTTTGTTTTCTTTTTTTCCTTCTTCTCTGCCTTTTTTCCCATCTATACTTGAGGGGTATTTATAGGGTTTTAGGAGGTTTTGAATCCATTTCTAACCGTTTGATCTTGAGGAAAGTGTTGTAAACTCATTATAAGGACCTATCGAGAAAGCTTTGTGTATGAACACATGAAAAATAAGTTGGTTTTTGCATGATAGTTGCATTATCAAGGCTGATTGAGTTGCCTACTTTCGAGGCCTTGTCAGAGCAATTTTGATGTCATCGTCGTCTAAGACCACCTAAAGTTGTTAGAGAGGAAACACACCTTTCACTTGAATCAAATTTTGCTCAATTTGAAAGTTTGTAGCTCTACATTCATGTATTTAAAATTACCAACTCGATCAGCCAAAGCTGTTAAAACAGAGGCCACGTCGATCGAACAACATGTCACTCACCTTTTTTTTTCATTAAACCTGAATGACGCTTTGTTTAGAGTTTTTGATTTGAGATTGATAAATTTTAATTGAGCTACTATTCTTCAAATTGCTTTTAATTGTACCTTTAATTGCCTTCAAACTTTTAATTTCTTTCTATTTCACCCTGCCAAACTCAATTGCCAACTCTTAAGTTGGTTGACTTTTTTATTTTGATCATTGGTTTTGAATTTATGCATTTTGACCCTTAATTGACCAACAAACTTTCAATTTCTTCAATTTAGCCTCTAATTTGGTCAATTTTAGCTCCTACATTCACGTGTCTTTTCCAGTTTGGTCCTTGTTTTTGGATTTCTTCAATCAAGTCTCTAATTGTCCATCGAACTTTAATATTTATGCAATTAAACCCCTGATTTGATCAAATTAACTCCTAAAAATTACAACTTGACTTTCAGACTTTAATTTTTTCAATTAAAGCCTAAATTGACTTTAAAAATTAATTTTTCTTTCAATTAAGCTCTCAATAAACTCAAATAAACCTTGAGAAATTCTAACTGAGTCCTCAAACTTCTAATTTTGATTTTTCATCCTCAAATTAAATTTTCTTTGCCAATAGAACCTTTATCTTCCTCAACCGGTCTTTGATAATTTCCCGAGTATTTTGGTATATTCTTTTCATTGATATATATTTTTTAGTTTTCTTCTAACTTTATTTTTATTTATTTGCATTTTTTTCTTTTTCTTTTTTTATGATTTTTTTTGTTTATATGGACTCCAAAATAGATAATGATTTTTTTTTTGTTTATATGAACTCCAAAATAAATAATAACAATTGTGATGCATGATGTTTTCTAAAAGCGTTTGAAAAGAAATAAAAATATTTTTTATTTTTAATATTAATTCATCCAAATTATAAAAAAAAATATTAGCTTCATGTTTTGTAAATACAAACACAATTAAAAATCAGGAAAGAACAAAAACTAAAACTAATTGCACAAATTGCAAAAATTGGGTCCCGAAACTGTTCTCCTGAAATTTCAGAGCGTCTTCTAACACAGAGCAGCTGTGGCCTTGCTGGTAGAGGCGGAGTCTTTACTGGAGTTTCTGGAGCATAAACATTCTTTATATTAGGCTCTTTTTTCTCCATGGAACTGCCAAATCCTTCACCTTTTTGTTTTCTCTGATATACCTTTTCTATTGGCATGGTCCCTTTTATACAATTCTAAAACCCATTACGCCATTATTGGAGAGGTTATCTCCACTAATGTCCTTCCTTTTCCTCCTTTTGAATTCCTGAACGAAGTAATTCAACAATCTATTGTCGAAGTCCCTGCCTCCAAGGTGGGAGTCTCCAGCTGTGGCCCGCACTTCAACTGTATGGTAGCAGCAGTGGGCTCATTGATAATACGCCGGACATTAAGACCTGCAATCACACCAGCATGTAAAGTAGAGAAGCAAAGTAACTCGACCATGAAGGAAGCCAACTCGGTGGTGGCAACTCAGGAGGAGGAACAGGTAGGTTTAAAGTCTGAGAGGAGAATTTGGGTCTGGGGATGCTGTGGACGAGAGAGAGGGGAAGGATGAAAAATAACGTGGCTAGATTTTCTGATTTTTCTTTTTT
>Ga0325411_1005953_pt1 | contig 13441 bp, 12 predicted proteins | sample PopdelMetagenome_13_FD_206181 | JGI IMG/M metagenome (GOLD analysis project Ga0325411, IMG submission 206181) | Populus deltoides microbial communities from Bellville, Georgia, United States - Xylem-PdIQD-R4 | ecosystem: Host-associated > Plants > Phyllosphere > Stem > Wood/Secondary xylem... | reverse complement strand
CTCATATAGTTGGCAGCTAGAAGCAGTCAAGATTCTGTTTCCTATTTACAAGGCATGGACAATTATTATCATGGGGCATAGCCACAACGTCAAGTGAAACTCTTTAACATAATTCCAAACAAGCTTTGTATCCCTAAAAATTTACTAACAAGTGAAAAATCTCTTGGTATGCGAAGGAGCAGAAGCAAACAAGGCCTGTATGCTCTGCCACTTCTTATCCTATCCTATCATACCCTACCCCATCTTCTCCTCAACTACTTTAGCTCATGTGTAGACTGTAATGCAGTAATGCCATAGTGAAAAGCCCCATAAAAGAGTAATACGTACTACTTGCTCGCCGTGCAATTAACCTGCTAATTTCATTTGGCAGGTGACCCACAGTTGCTTAGGCCAGGACATTATTTTCAACACTGGCATTGTCTTATCTTTTTGACATGGCACACATTGTTTGGTAAGAAGAAACCAGTTGCAGTTGAATTAATGTCGATTTTTGATGTCGAGAAATGGAATCTAAGGATATTGAAGAAGCCGACATGCAAAAACACACCTCAAGCAGTAGCAGTCAATGTAATAATCTACCATCACAGAGCATATAATGGACGGCAAAACTGCAAATGTACAATCCATATAGAAACAATAATGATATTGTCCTAACAATTTATATACATGAAAGGCTGTAAGACAAATTGAGAGACAACAGAAATGAAGCTCCAACAAGTTTTTGTCACCATGGTTGAGAAAGGTAAATACATGGCTGGCCTGTTAATGCCACCCATAAGTTGCTCCTACCCCTCGTTTCGAGTCGTGTCTGAGTCGAAGATACGAGAAAAGGTGATAAAGAAATCAATATAGGTTGCTTTCAGGTCCCATTGATCCCCTGTTCGTTTGCATGCATTAAGCCTAATTACCCATCACAATTTTGTAAATGTATTTTGAGTATATATGTTCCATGACGGAATACAAAATCCCTTTAAAATTTGAAACATACATTTAATAAAACCAACCAAGGTTTTTATGCATCAATATTATCAAAATGTTTTTTTCTTTTATCAAATACCAAGTTAGGAATATGAGAGATTAAGACACTTGATCTTGTTCTCTGCAGTTAGGCATCAAAGTTTTATTTATTTATTTACATGACGATATTTTTTTTTATAAATAAGAATAATAATAATTTAAATTTTTTTAAAACAAAATAATTTGCTAGTATAAACCCTCCTTTTCTTATTAATATATGTCACCTATATGTTTTTTTTTTATATTCTATGTCATTTATTTAATAAAAATCAAAAGCAATCACCACTTATATTAAAAAAATCTTGGACACTTTAAAATATGAATAAGAAAGATATTTGTAAACTTCATGTTTTGGCCCAACAGATCCAAGCCGAAAGTTCAATTCAAAACTCAATTCAAACTAACATAAGTATTTAAAGAAAAATTGCTAGAGTATTGTTTTCTCTTTTCTTCTCTTTATCATGACCTTTTCTCTTAGAACACTAAAAAAATCAATTTTGAACTTAAAGTTCTGGTTTCAAGAAGGGTTGAAAAACAAATAAGTATCTTTCTATATATATATATTATTAATGTTTGATTATGAAAGTATTTAAGAAGAGTTTAAAGTTTTTATTTTAATTTAATGATTGAATGATCTAAGAGTTTTAATTGATGTTTTAAGATGTTAGATGGATTAAAACAAACTCATTGGATGTTCGGAACTCCAGGTCTTGAAAAATAGATTTGTTGTTTTCGGGTTCTACAAATATAAAGAATTGACAGATGAGGATTTTGGCAATGTAACAAAAAAGAAAAGAGATTTTTTATATATATATAATTGGGCTGGCTTTTTTCTTCTTATTTAATTTTGCTTTCTTAACTTTTCAATCTTGAAAGAACAATAAAATCAAATAAATTTTTGAAAAATCAAGAACCAAACCCAATGTATTTTGTCAAGTACTATGTGATATTTCTATAGAAAGTGATGAACAAATTACTAAGACTACTTCCAAGTAAACATAATATTAAAAGACTAATGGAAAAAGATCAAAAATATATATTAAAAAAATTAAAAGACAAAAAAAAAAGCATTGTACCTGTGAATCGTGCAATTTGTGAAGACCTACAAGGAAATCAACAAATCCTCTAGGTTCTTTGTAATAAAGAATACATTTTTACATATTTGAGTTCATGACAGCAAATGTTTGTGAAAAAACTCGATATTATGGGGACCTAGCTACTAGTTCAGTCCACGAACCTTTATCTTACACACTTGATTTTTTTCTTTCTTTCTTTCTTTTCTTTGCTTAACTTGCTAGAAATTCCAAGTTGCCCTGAGGTGATGTGAAAGAAAAAAAAAGTTAAAAAAGAGTTGATTACTAGATAGCTATGTCAACTCGAGTTTGACCTTAACCTTAACCCCAGTAGAGATGCTGATAAAAGAACCTGTCATTGAAAAACAGGACACCCCTCCACCTGAATGCCAAGGGCGGTAGGACAAGTTGCCAAGGGACAATAATCAGAAACCTCCAAGCCCCACCAGGTTGGTCCATTAATGTTCTTCATCTGTAATGTAAAAAAGAGCAGAACGGCTGATAAAGCAACTCCAGCATCCAATCCTGCTGATATGATGTACGTAGTTGTGCCTAACCCACCATCCTCTATATCTATTGTAGACAACCAAGTTGAAGGTAATGCCTACAGAAAGCCAGCACATGTAGTTCACAGCCTTGACTGCTGGCATACCTCCTGTGCCGTTTAAGATAACAGGCACGTTAATGTACTTGATCCATGTCTTCTCCGGGAACTTGAGGGAGAGTATCCACACTGGCACCGACGCAAGAAGGCCAACGAGAAAGAAATAGTTCATCTTAGAGTACAAACCAAGAAGTTCGAACATTCGCATCGGTCCAACCACACCCTAAATGACAGAGGCATTGTAGAATACATCGACTCCGGGACATGTCCATTGGCTTCCTTCTGGCAGTTTTGATGGATCGCAGATGTTATTCCACCGAGGTAAGGAGCCACCAACCCGTGCCGAAGTAGACTGAAGATGAAATTAAAGTCCCTACTATCTGTTATTGACATAACATCAATGTTATTAATTCAATAGTGGGCTTCCAGTATATTACATAAGGCCATGATTGTCTGATTTGATTTCAAATTTATACCTGGACAACAAACATGGACTTGGGGGGAATTTTCATGTAATGTCCCAGCTTGAAGTCTGAGAGGAACGAGATTGCTTGTGACATGTTAGTGTAGCCATAGTTCTTGAAAGTAACATTTGCAAGGAGTCTCCCCGGATACATGTAACCGATTATTAGCTCGGTGATAACGTTGAGTTCTGGTTGCTGCACAATAATTTCGACATTATTATGATCGAGGACAATTAACACGAGCAGGTTAGAAACTTAGTCTGCGAAGATCATACCTGGTTTGTAGTTGCTGCAAGAACACCAACTGGAAGGGTGAACATGAGAGCCAAGCCAACTGCCAGTAGGACACCCCAGTAAGGAAGTTGCAACTGTTTACCAAATCCCTCATAAGTAAGCAAGGTTAGCACAATTACTATGATCAAGAGGGAGTAAAACCACCATTGAGGGACAGCTTCGTAATTCTTCTTCATTATTCTAGTGTGGACATCAGCGTATTTGTCTTGATATGCTTTTGTTTGATGCCAAATTTCTCTGCAAACAGAAGGACAAGGTAAACAGACAAATAATGATATGTTATGATATCTATTGATGGAGTGAGATTAGCGTCATAAAAAAACTAAGAATCTGTTGATAAATACCTTCCATAGAAAAGTGCTACATGAGTTAATACAACAGCCAATATGGCAAAGTTAAGACCATAGGTGTAAACGAAGAAGATACTTAGGTTGACTTTGTTGTAGCCATCATATCTTGGCTGATTGAATTTAAAGGTTGTCTCATTTAGAACTCTTGAAACATCGTAGGGTTGTCCATTAGCATCGAAAACATGGGAAGAGAAAATTGGAAAACGTTTGGCACCATATGAGTTGGTCCAGTAAGCTATGGGGATTACGATGTAGAGAATTATGATATAACCAAACCGTTTGTTGATAATAGCAAATCCTGGAGTGGCCAAGGCAGATCCTAGGAAACCAGCCATCGTTGACCAATCAATGGCGAAAGAGCCAACGCCCAGGCCATGAAGACCTGAGCCAACTTGTTGGGCAGTGACGGAATCCTTCCATATCCAACAGATAAAGGAAAGAGCAGTTATAGATTGGAAGAGATAGCCGGGGACTATATAGTATGCGAAGCTTGATACAAGGACCGCGAGGAAGAACTGCAGCCTCATTAGGCCTCCCTTACGCCTGATCTCAACTTCATGCAATGCCCTGGAGGATTCGAATAAAAAACAAATTAGAGAAGAGAAAAGAGGAGATAGTAATCATAAACTGATAGAAAATGGGGTTGCAGGAGACACCTGAAGAGGGAAACTTGAACCAGAATGGAAGGCCACCACATGTAAGGGGAATCAATAAGGAACTTCCTGAAAAGTCCAGCCCATCCATATCCTAACAACTGAATGTTTCAACAAAATTGGAAGTAAGCATGTTTTATTAAGCATATTGAAGAAAGAGCAAAGCATTAATCAATACTCCCTAAGTCATCACCTGCATTTTGTTTTCACCTCAAGAAAAAAATTACTATGGAGTTTAGGAGAGGTTCATCTGAGTCGTCTACGTTAACAACATAGCTGGTGCTGCATCTATACGACCATGATAAAATGCCTTCACGATGGTGATAATTCCCATGGCAGACACAGTATTTGATCCAGCATTTACAAATATGTTGATCAGAACATGTTCTTTTAAGTTGAAAGGCCCTGGATTCAATGAAAGTGCCCATTTAGTTCGGGGAAACCGAATAAATTTGTTCGGTAAAACTGATTCCATCAGCCTTCCTATTGGCAGTAAAGCAATCTGAGCTGAAACTGATGTTACATAGAGTATATTTTGATGGTAACCAAAGAATTGATTCACAAATGCCAGAAGAGCACAACATGTGATCCCATGTTCGAAATGTCAAGCATGGTAATGTTGGATCATCTGTAATCGGCACTGCGAGCTTGACTTGCTCGATTGGTGAATCGTTTACCTCTTCTGCAGAAAATCATATTTTAACAAAGACAAAAGGGGTCAGTAATCGTTGATTATTAGATAGTGAAATTATTAGAGAGTTATGGATTGCTAAATTTTGTTAAATAATTATTAACGATGCACAACAACAATAGGCATGACCGTAATTTAACCCCCGGGTAGTCCACATTCAGCAATGCGCAATGTCAGGTATAAATTAAATTTATAACTTTTTTTTTAAAGAATTTGTTAGAGAATAATATAAAATTATTCTTAAAATTTTATTTAATGGCTTAAGCTTTTAAGTTTTTATGGTTATTTGATATTATAGTTTTATTAACAAAGTAATGAGGAGTTTAAATCTTACTATCTTCATAAGTTTTAGTTAACAATTTAATATTTTAGATTGAGTTGTTTTTTTTATATTATCATGATTGATAATTAAGAATGAGAAGTTCTTATGGTACGATTATTCTGATATCTGAACTCAGCAATGATTTTTTTTTACAGCTAACTGAAGTAATATGCATGCAAGTACATAGAATCGCATGCAAAGTCAGGTATAAATTAAATTTATAACTTTTTTTTAAAGAATTTGTTAGAGAATAATATAAAATTATTCTTAAAATTTTATTTAATGGCTTAGGCTTTTAAGTTTTTATGGTTATTTGATATTATAGTTTTATTAACAAAGTAATGAGGAGTTTAAATCTTACTATCTTCATAAGTTTTAGTTAACAATTTAATATTTTAGATTGAGTTGTTTTTTTTTATATTATCATAATTGATAATTAAGAATGAGAAGTTCTTATGGTACAATTATTCTGATATTTGAACTCAGCAATGATTTTTTTTACAGCTAACTGAAGTAATATGCATGCAAGTACATAGAATCGCAGGCAAAAACTTCTTACACAGATCATGTTCGAGTTCTGAATTCCTCACTAGACAAAAGAATATTAAATTTGAGGGTGCAAACCATCCAAGAGTAAATTCCTAAGCTTCTATCTTATCTGTTCATATTCAAAGAGTAATTTAGAAACTCTTCAGGACTAACTGCTGCAATTAATTCAGGCAGTGATTTAGTGTCAGCTACTCTGCAATCCTTAAGAAGTGCAACTACAAGAGATCGATGAATCATTAAAATCGCAGACTTATAATTAACTTGCATTAGCTATGAAAAGAAAGTGAGTAGACTGAATTATTTATCTATCTCATCAAGAATCTTGATTTTGGTCGAAAGACGAGTCCCATTACCATTAGTCTCTTCACGCTCCATGCTCCTATGCTTGCACTACCTAAAACTATAATGTGGTGAGACTTCTAAGTTCTAACAACAGAAGTTTTCAATATATACGGTTCCTTGGCTTCGTGATTTCTCTTCGGTTCTGACTAAAAATCCAAGCAGGGAACGTTAGATCTGATTCTTGGAACCTCCTAGTTGGAGGAAAGAATCGGTGAAGATTCCATTTCCCATTTACAGGGCATGGAAAATTATTATCATGGGGCATATATAGCCAGAACTAGAAAGGATGAGCTCTTTGCATTGGTGAAACATAAGTAAAGAAGATGACGCCCCAATATTTTCTTTTTTTTTTCTACCTTACATTTATTATTCATAAGATCTTTTCTTTGGTTTTAGCAAGTTACTATTAATCATAACGTCAAGTAACATTCTGTAACATAATTCCAAACAAACTTTGCATCCCAAAAAATCCACCAATAATTGAAAAATCTTTTGGTATACCAAGGAGGAGGAGCAAACAAGTGCTGTATACTCTGCCACCTCTGACCCTATCCTACCCTATCTTTTCCTCAACTACTTGCTCATCATGCAATTAATCTGCTAATGTCATTTGGTAGGTGACCCATCTTTGCTTAGGAAAGGCATTATTTTCACAGTGGCATTAATTATCTATTAGGCGAATATCTCTGAAATCATGTTGGCTGAAATCATGTTGACAAATATTTCTGAAATCATATTGGCAAATATTCTGTTGCCTTATTTCATCATATCTGCTAATATCATGCTTAGCTGTAAACATGTAATCAGTTGTCAATTAAGGCATACATTTAGGTAGCTGTGTTTGGAAGTTGCACGGAAATAGTGCTTCTCCATGTATATATGTACTGGTTTTCTGAATCAATAGATCAGACTTTCAAATTCAAATCCTTACTTCTCATGGTATCAGAGCTTTATCTAGTTTAATAAAATATCCTGGCCATTGCAGAGAAATGGCTACCTTGAGGAAAACTATCTCTCCTTTTGACATAACCTCCAATGACAACCCTGGAAGTCTGTTGACACAAGTTCAACTGAAGGGAGAAAATTACGATGAATGGGCTTGTGCTCTCAAGATTGCATTGAGAGCAAGGAAAAAATTTGGCTTTGTGGACGGATCTATTGAGCGTCCAGATGAGGAATCACCGGACCTTGAAGACTGGTGGACCAACAACTCTTTACTGGTGTCCTAGATAATGAACACCATTAAACCATCATTGAGATCAATTATGTCACATATGGAGGTGGTACAAGATCTTTGGGAAGACATAAAAGAACGATTTTCCATGGTGAATGGACCACGCATACAACAACTAAGGGCTAAGCTTGCTGAATGCTAACAGAGAGGATTGACAATTGTTGCCTACTTTGGAAAGCTTAAGAAATTATGGGAAGAATTGGCAAACTTTGAACAAATGCCGATGTGCAAGTGCGGCTTGTGTACCTGCAACCTTAGAGCGGCCTTAGAAAAGAAGTGCGAGGAAGAGAAAGCTCATCAGTTCCTAATAGGACTTGATGAAATAGTCTATGGGACTTTAAGATCAAATCTGTTGGCTCAGGACCCATTGCCAAATTTGAACAGAATCTACTCAACACTAGTTCAGGAAAAACGAGTCAGAATCATATCTTATGGAAAGGAAGAGCGCGGCGAGGTGATGAGCTTTGCAGTGTAAGCAGAGTTCAAATCATGCAACAAAAATGAAGGAAAGGACAAAAATGTGATATGCAACCATTGTAATCGCACGGGACATGAATCTGATAGCTGTTTTTAGCTAATTAGATATCCGGATTGGCGGGGAGATCGTGCTCATGGGAATGGAAGAGGAAAGGAAGGACAGCGAGGCATGACTCCTGTTAGCAGAGGATGTGGAGGATTGGTGACTCTTGTTGGCAGAGGACGTGGAGGATTGGTCAAAGCCAATGCAACTCAAGTCTTATATACTGATAGAAGCGATACCAATGGCCTTAGTGATGAACAATGACAGACATTACTGAACATTCTAAACAATACCAAGACAGGGGCAACTGAGAAACTCACTGGTAAGTGTTCCTCCATATAATAGATTATCGACACGGGTGCTTCTCATCATATGACAGAAAGGCTAGATTGCTTATCCCATGTCCGAGACATGGTAGAATGTCCTGTTGGGCTTCCAAACGGGCAACAAACAGCTGCTACAAAAGAAGGAACAGTGGTGCTGAGTGACAAGTTGAAATTAGCAAATGTTTTATATGTGCCAAGTTTGCAATGCAATCTCATTTCGGTATCTCAATTGATTAATGAATCTGATTGTGTTGCTCAGTTCACTAATAAAATTTGTGCTATACAGGACCGCACTTCGAGAATGGTGATTGGTGCGGGTGAGCTACGAGAGGGGCTTTACTACTTGCGAGGAAGAGCAACTGTGGCAACAGTACAAACTGGCAATGAGAAATCCTTCAATTTGTGGCACAAGCGGCTGGGACATCCATCATCTAAGGTTCTAGAGTTGGTTTCAAATATTGGTGCTGGTAAAATTAGTAGCTTACGTAATCAAGTTTGTGATGTTTATCTTAGAGCAAAACAAATAAGGGATAAATTTCCTGCTAGTGATAATAAAACTTTGGAAAGTTTTCAGTTAATTCACTGTGACTTATGGGGACCTTATCGAACCACTGCACTTTGTGGTGCAAGATATTTTTTAACCATTGTTGATGATTATTCGCGAGCAACATGGATATACTTGCTGCTTGACAAGAAAGAAGTCTCAGTGAATTTGTGCAATTTTATCGCTTTGGTGGAACGTCAATTTAACAAACAAGTGAAAACGGTGCGAAGTGACAATGGTACTGAATTCATCTATCTTGGCAATTATTTCCATAAGCATGGTATTATGCATGAAACTTCTTGTGCAAGAACTCCACAACAAAATGGACGTGTGGAACACAAGCATAGGCATATACTCAATGTGGCTCGTGCTCTACGGTTCCAAGCAAATCTCCCTATCGAATTTGGGGGGGAATGCATTTTAACTGCTGGATATGTGATAAATCGGACTCCACCACTCATTCTGCATGGGAAAACACCATATGAAGTCTTATATGGTATGACGCCTCAACTTGAACATATGCGTGTGTTCGGATGCTTATGTTATATTCATAACCAAGGACATAAAGGAGATAAATTTGCTAGCCACAGCCGCAAATGTGTTTTCATGGGTTATCCTTATAGCAAGAAGGGGTGGCGAGTTTATGACCTTGGATTAGGAGTATTTTTAATTTCAAGAGATGTTGTGTTTTGTGAGGACAAATTTCCTTATCTCACTGATGGCCAGCAAAGCCCACTTTCTGCGCATGTTGATTATACCTCGGGTCCTATAATAGATTGGGTTAGTATGGATGGCAATGAGGGACCAAACACTACTCCGCATAGTTACATACATGAAAATCTTGTTCCTCACGTTAGGTAAGAAATCAGTAGGGAAACTGGGACAGACGATAATCTGGAAGGCAATGCATCAATACTCGAGTCCTCAACTATCTTTCCCTCTGAAACAACAGTAGTTCATGACAGCAACCATGAGACTACACATGATAAGGGGGTTCCAGTGTTGTTGTAAATGAGGAATATTTGGGTCGAGGCCAACACACTAAGATACCTTCCACTCGTCTGCAAGATTTTGTGACACACACCATCTATAGTTAAGCCCCTCGAAGAGTTCATCTTTCTCATCACAATCCTCAGGTACACCATACCCTATAGCTCATTATGTGAACTGTGATAACTTTTCTGCCCCATATAGACATTTCTTGGCAGTTATCACTGCAGGAACTGAACCTTAAACATTTGCTGAGGCCGTGAAAGATGAACGGTGGAGACAAGCCATGAAACATGAAATACATGCTTTAGAACATAATGACACTTGGACTATGGAACCTCTTCCTCCTAGTAAGAAAGCTATCAGATGCAAATGGGTTTATTGAATTAAGTATAATTCTGATGGCTCCATTGAGAGATTCAAAACAAGACTAGTGATCTTGGGCAATAATCAAGTTGAAGGGCTTGACTACAATGAAACGTTTGCTCCTGTCGCCAAAATGGTCACTGTTCGTACCTTTCTTGTTGTTGCTGCTGCTAAAAGCTGGGAACTTCACCAAATGGATGTTTACAATGCTTTCTTGCATGGTGATCTTGAAGAAGAGGTGTACATGAAGATGCCCCTCGCTTCCGATCTCCTACTTTAAACCAAGTATGTCGTCTTCAAAAGTCCCTATATGGTTTGAGACAAGCTCCTAGATGTTGGTTTACTAAATTGGCTAGTGCTTTGAAACAATATGGGTTCCAGCAATCTCATTCCGATTATTCTTTATTTACTCTGCACAAAGGTACACTACAACTCCATGTACTGGTCTATGTTGATGATCTGATTATTTCAAGAAATAATAGTGCTGCCATTCACACCTTCAAACATTACTTAAGCACCTACTTCCATATGAAGGATCTTGGTTCTTTGAAATATTTTTTGGGCATTGAAGTTGCCCGCAACTCTACTGGTCTTTTCCTTTATCAAAGGAAATATGCTTTTGACATCATTTCTGAAGTTGGCATGCTAGGCGTTAAACCTATTGCTTTCCTCTAGATCAAAATCATCATCTTCCATTAGCTGACGGACCACCTCTTTCAGAGTCAGACCACTATCATTGCTTAGTGGGACGTTTAATTTATTTATCTGTTACAAGACCAGAGCTTTCCTATTGTGTGCATATGCTTGCACAATTCATGCAACATCCATGTCAGGAACATTGGGAGGTAGCTCTTCGTATTGTCAGGTACCTGAAAGGTAATCCAGGCCAAGTAATTTTGCTCCGTGCTGACTGTGATCTGCAGCTCTATGCTTGGTGTGACTCTGATTGGGCAAGCTGCCCTTTAACTAGATGCTCCATTACCGATTGGTTTGTACTTCTTGGTAATTCACCTATCTCTTGAAAAACCAAGAAACAACACACTGTATCTTGCTCTTCAGCTGAAGCTGAATATATATCCATGGCTACCACCAGTTGTGAACTAATATGGCTAAAAGCTTTGCTTCAGTCTCTTGGAGTTGCTCATCCATGTCCTATGAAACTTTATTGTGATAATCAAGTAGCCCTTCACATTGCTGCCAATCCAATTTTTCATGAGCGTACAAAACATATCGAAATTGATTGCCATTTTATCCGCAATGCAATTCTCAGAGGCACCATCACTACCAAGTACGTACCCACTCATGCTCAATTAGTGGATATCTTCACCAAGGTATTGGGCAAGAAGCAGTTTGAATACTTTCTCAGCAAGTTGGGCATTCGAAATCCATATGCTCCAACTTGAGGGAGGGTATTAGGCGAATATCTCTGAAATCATGTTGGCAAATATTCTTTTGCCTTATTCTATCATATCTGCTAATATCATGCTTAGCTGTAAACATGTAATCAGTTGTCAATTAAGGCATACATTTAGGTAGCTGTGTTTGGAAGTTGCACGGAAATAGTGCTTCTCCATGTATATATGTACTGGTTTTCTGAATCAATAGATCAGATCTTCAAATTCAAATCCTTACTTCTCATTATCCATTAGAAAGCTCACCTTGAAGTCACAGTGCACACACCTCTAGGGCATGTCTATCAATCTATCTATCTTTTTAGACAATTTTCGTACGTAAAAAGGATCACAAGAGAGACATGTTTCTTAAAAACAAGCTTTTTTCTTCTTAAGAATTGCCATGAAAATAGGAAGCGTTGTAAATTAAGAAATTAAGTTATTTCTTTCGTTCCTTGGATTAAGTTACTAGATATATATACAAAGTTGTCCTGATTAAAGTGATCAAACCATATATCATTAGTGCATGTGATCTATCCTAAGTCATAATCCCATAGAATTATGAAGCCATACTCACATTTGATGAGCATATGTATAAGGCAATGGTGTGTGAGAGTTTTTAAATTTTAAATTTTCTTTTTTATAATTAAAATTGATGATAATCAATGAACAATTAACTCGTTTGAATATCTTGTTGTGCCCATAGAATAAGAAATGGGGAACTAATTATGATGGATAAAACCCTAGTAGAAGAAATAAAAAAATAAAAACAAAATAGACATAAATATATAATTTGATTATAAAAACCTAGACGGAAACAAATAAATAAACATATTTGTAGGATAAGTTTACAATGAATTTTTATTTTTTTCAAAACATTAAATACATGGAGATATGTTATTTTCAATTATATAATTAAGCCCTAGTGTTAATGTGTATATTAGATAAATAGTGTTTTTATTTTTTTTGGTTAATTACTTAGCAAATTTGTGTCAAATCAAAATAGTAATTAATTTTAACTTGCAAAACTAACCAACATATCCCTATTTTGCATGTCATAATTAGACAATATGCTTTATGAACCCAAAAGCAAATGATTTGTGAGATCCATCTCTCTCTCTCTCTTTCTCTCTCTCTCTCTCTAAGGAAAAGGAAAAGGGCCTGCCTGAATTTGGACATGCATGGGGGCTTCTAAACATGTCATGGGCTCAATAGGCTTTGCTCCTATCTTCATTTATTGATCAGGATAGCGATCTGTGGTCTCCTCTTGCTGCTAGCTGGTAACCCTCTTGATCTCACATGTGCCTTTCTTCTCCCCTCCCCTCCCCTCCCCTCCCCTCCCTATAATTCTAGCATGCATGCCCCTACACTCACAGTTCTGCCTCTTCTTCGTATGGAAAACTGTCTAATTCTTATTTAATTTTTCCACATTCATGTACTGAACTTCACCGCTAATAATCCACATGCATGCATGCACCTATGCTGCTTTTATTAATTTTATACTGAGGTGATCGATCAGTACTACTTCCTAGCAAGAAAAGGAATAATTATGGGTGCGTAATATTTATTTGTGTGCACTAAAATGTCATTCTATTCGTAATATATATAGAGAAAGAACATGTCTTCAATATCATTCCACGAATGAAAAATATTAGATCATGTTTGTTTTTGCAATGCTTATATCGATCGCAACAAAAACATCAAGTTACTT
>Ga0325411_1005952_pt1 | contig 13443 bp, 8 predicted proteins | sample PopdelMetagenome_13_FD_206181 | JGI IMG/M metagenome (GOLD analysis project Ga0325411, IMG submission 206181) | Populus deltoides microbial communities from Bellville, Georgia, United States - Xylem-PdIQD-R4 | ecosystem: Host-associated > Plants > Phyllosphere > Stem > Wood/Secondary xylem... | reverse complement strand
CATATTAAATGGTAGGACAGTTTTGTATAATTTAATTTCTAATTATTGTAAAAACAAAATTAAAATAACAAGAATTAAAATTGATATTGATAAAAATTATTGAGTGCATGAATACTCATTATAATATATTGTGTTGACTTAGTGTGTTTAGAAATTTCAAGGTAGTTATGGAAATTAAGTGGTAATTAAGTTGTGAATTATGAAAAGTTGTATATGTAATGCAATGTGGAAAATATTAGCATATTAAATAAAATTAAAGATTTGACTAAGTTATAAGACTGGGAATGAGTCAAATAAAATAAATAATACTTTAACTAAAAGAAAATTGATGCTAGTAAAAGTTGTTGTTGTGTAATAATGTCAATGTAAGGGTTATGAGTCAAGCTGACGGTAAACTTCGATGTAAAGAAATCTAATATGGTATTGTGTATTATTGTAAAACAAGGAAATTAATATATAAGATTGTCCCTTCCACATAATGCGGCTTCCGGTGAAAATATCTACTCTTATATAAATTATTTTTTATTTATCTGGCAAATATAGAGAGACAAGAAATTCTTGTCTTCTATTAGTTAAAAAAATAAAATAGAGTTGCCACCTAATATTTTGGTCACTAGAAACCCTAACTGGTCTCAGGGATTAGGTACGGGGACTGATTACATAATAAAAAGGTATTAGCACCCCAAATACACCCTATCTAAGGTAAACTGCATTGTTTTATTGTTTGATAAAATATAAAGTCTTGTCGTGTTTTCTAGTTGTTTGTCCGTCTATGATTTAAGAAAAGTCCTCCTCGGTAAGCAGGTTCTTATCTTATTAGGTAAAAACCTAACCTTTCTAAAGTTAATAAAAAAACTATCTTTTTAATATCGAGACTACGCCTTACGTATAAGTGCATAATCCTTAATATTAAAAGAAAACAAAATGAATTTTTATTATAGAATTTTTAAAATATTAGCCTCGTTCTCGTGACTTTAATAAACTGGTTATTAAAATCAAAATGCATGCTAATACCTATTTTTTGAAATTTTATATGAAAATATGATTTTTTTTTGAGATACTTGGCCATAAGCTTGAAAAAAAAAACATTTGTTTTTATTTTTTCAATGTTTTGATGAAAATTGGATATTTTAATATTGAATTTGTATCTTTATGATATAAAAATACAAATCAATACTAATCAAAATTCAATAAAAAAATTTATGGAAAATCACAAATATTTTTAAAATAATTTTTTGAAGAATTTTTTTATTGACTGAACCCATCCCGACCCGAATCATGTGACTGGGCTGGATCTAGTTGGGCGAGTGACCGGCTGGACAGATAAAAGGCATGTGAGAATTTCCTCACGCGTGCATGCTCAAACTACTGTTCAAATGAATTATAATTCACTTGAACAGTAAAACATGACAATGAAAGAACATATGCATGTAATGACAGAAAAAAATGCAACGTGAAGAGAAATGTATGAAGCTTACTGTTGGGGAATTCCGGCTCCCCCATGCGCGGACCGCGGGTGTACTGATAGTTGCTCAACGGAGGGTAAAGAACACTGACACAATATTTTACGTGGTTCGGCAAAACCGCCTACATCCACGGGAGAGAGTCCATATTATTTAAAGATAGAGAAAGGATACAATAAATACATGGAGGAGGATCACTCAACTCCCAGCTCACACACTCTGCTGCATATGGCAGCAGGGCTGCTGCCCATGGCAGCAGCTCCTCTTTCTCTCTTCTTCTCGTCACTTCACTCTCACAATTCTCTCTCAAATATAAGCCTCCTTTATAGGCATTTTATGGTCAACTTTCTCCAGCAATTAAAGGGGACAATAGGTCCCATAATCATGCCACTAATTGTGGTATTAGTGATGCTTCCACTAAGCCACAATTAGTGGTGGGGTATTGCCACAAATGGCAATATCCTAACACTTACCTGGTAACTGAGAAAGACGAAGACGATGGCGATGAAACTGCTGCGCAGGATCGCTGGTGACTGGTTCTGGGGACGATGAAAACGATCAACGCTGGGTCTTTTTTCTTCTAGTTTTTCTCTGTTTTTTTTTTTGGTAGTTCCCAGTCTTCATTTTTTCTTCATCCCTTTGTGTGCTTCCCCTGTTTTTTTCTCTATTCGGCTGGTTTGCGTCTGTCTTTTCCTTCTGGTCTCTGTTTTTTTTTTGTGCTTTCTACTCTCTCTTTAGTTCTTTTTCTTTCTTTCTCCTTCCCTTTTCCTCCTCTGTCCTCCCCTGTTTTTCTTTCCTTTCGTTTCTCTGCGGTTGTTCCCTCCCCTCTGTTTTTCTTTCTGGTGCAGCTGATGCTCGTGCGTTGGCTAGCCAATGCTTCTCTCTGTTTCTTTTTTATTCTCCCTCTTCCCCCTCCGTTTTTTGTTCGTCTCAACCCCTCCTCTCATGTCTGTCTCTCATCTGGCTATAGATGCATGCTTTTATTGCAGAAAGATGGTAACGGCCGGAGTGCATCATGGTGGCGAGGAATAACAGCCGTGAGACGTGCTCCCTGATTGAAGCGGCTCCACTGCTAACGCCTGCATTGCCTTACTGCAGAAACCGTCGCGGATGAAGAAGGCGATGAACAGTTGTCAAGGAAACGGCGCCGTTTTCTAATTCAAAATGAATATTTATGATTTGGTCCTTGGATGTTTTTACAATTTTATAATCAAGCCCCCAGATAAATTGTAATTAGATCCCTTGATTTTAACATCATTTCCGGTTTGGTCCTTGGTTTCGAATTGTTTCAATCAAGTCCCTAATTGGCCATCAAACTTCAATAATTATGTAATTAAGCCCCTGATTTAACAAAATCAACTCTTCAAAATTATAATTGGAGTACCCCTGAACTTTAATTTCTTCCAATAATGGCCTAAATTAACTTAAAAATCAATTTTTCTCGCAATAAAACCCTCCATAAATTTAATTAAACCTTAGATAAAATTTAATTGAGTCCATAAACATCTGATTTTATATTTTTCTTTCTCAAATTGAATTTTCTTTGTCAATAAGGCTCTCACCAATTAAAAATATACTGTCAAATTTTAATTCTTGTATTTTTGAACCTCCTTAACCAATTTTTAGATATTTTATGGGCATTCCAGCATCCTTTTCTTGTTTCTATTATTTTTTGGATTTCTTCTAAATATTTTTTTAATATATATATATATTTATTTATTTGTATTTTCTTATTTTTTGTGTGAGAACCCAAAAATAGGTAACAATAAAGAAAATGAGAATAAGGAATGGACTATTTGAAAGGTGTATAAATTAAGGTATAATGAAATGTCTTGATATGAATTGAATGATAACTTGAATGTGAATTCATGAATTTCAAAATCTATAAACTGATGTTTGCATCTTCTTCTTTTTTATTAAAAGAGGCACTAGTAGTTATCCTCGACATAAGGAACTAGATTATCAGAAGGAGCAAATAGATGCTTCCAACTTACTTTTATTTAAACAATATTACTTTTAAATTTCTTGTTATTGTGCTTGCATCTAAAAAAAGAGAAATATATATCAAAAAAATATAAAATTAATTGATAAGCTGACCATCTGACTGGGGTTATGGATCAGGTGTTTATCAGGTGGTCATTCGAGCGGGGATCTACATATCAAATGTCTTTTAGATGGTTCTAGGAAGGGAAATCAAAGACATCAGACAGAACTAAGCTAACAGCATTATGAGGCCACAACTTTGATAGTTCAATATTCCACATGATATAAAGTTATTATTGTGAAGTATTTATAATTATATGTAAGAGTAAGGGCTTGTTGGCGAAGAATTACAAATGAAGAGTTAAGGAAATAGACAGCATAGTCAAGAAGAGGCCAAAAAGAAAATAAAAAAAATTGTGTTTTGATATTAGTTGCATATTACTCAATTTGTTTGCATATTTGAATTGATAGCTAACCTTTTATATATATATATATATATATATATATATATATATAAAAGGTCCATTCCAACACAACAGTGGTGGTGTAGCTGTATTCTTTTTTTATAACTAGGTAGACTTTAGTTTTATCATCTTTATTATGTATTCAAACTGTTTTCTTCCTTTTAATATACTTTTGGATTACTTTTAGTAAACTTATAAATTTATTAAATTAGGAATATTTGTATATAAACTTATAATTGTAATAATTGATTGTTTTTCTATTTTGTGTTTCTATTTGTTGATCTTGTTCAAGGTTCAAAGTAGATTTCTCTTAGTAAGGAAGTCTCAATCTTATCGAGTTAAATCCTAATCATTCTAAAATCTAAATTTTAGCATCGCATTTATTTTGCACTTTGCATCTTTAATGCTTAAAGGTATATATTTTAAAGTATAATTTTATACCTCCAAATATTAAAGTCTACAGTTAAATCCTAACACTTTAAATATAAAATTAACAAAATGATTAGTGAAGGATTTTTGTTACTTTGGCTAAACTCTAAGAGAAAATCATAAGCTGGTTATAATATCCAATTTACATTTTAAAACATGAGAAAGATGTATTTTTTTGTTTTTTTATGAAAATATGTTTGGAAAACTTTTAGGATTTGACCGTATGCATGAAAACAAAATATCTTTTATTTTTTCTAGAGGAAATTAATTTAAAAAAATTTTGAGATTTTTTTAAATTTTTAAAAAATTAAAAAAAATCGAAGAATATCGGGTATTTTAATACCAAATATGTATCTTACAATATAAAAATACTCCCTGATATTATACAAAATTATTGAAAAAACTAGCGAGAAAATCACAAATATTTTGAAACGACCCTTGGAATTTTTTGGATTTTTTTTCTTTCTATTATTATTATTATTATTATTATTATTATTATGTGAAATATAAATTGAGTTGGACCTGGCCCAGCCATACGGGCTGGGTCGAAATGGGTTCAGCCCATATTAGTCGAGTTAGCCAACTAGCAGCTCAACATACCCTCCTCCTCCTTCTTTTAGGCATGGGCTAGACCCATCCCAACCATCTAGGCAAGGCCAAAACGAGTCCAGCCTAGTTTGCATCTGTTGCTAGAAGCCAACAGTTGCAGGATGTGAATTATTTCACATCCTGCATGCAGATGAGAGGGGGGAGAGAAGAAGAAGCTCACCTGGCACTTGGGTCACAACTGTTGTCACTAGTCTTGCAGAGGACGGTGAAAGTGCTGGTGGCTCACAACAATGCTGAGGTTGTGGCTGGGTTCCTGTGGTGCAAGAAAAAGAAGAAGTTTGTGGTGGAAAATGAGAAGGAGAGATTGGTGGTTATGGTTTTTGTTGTGGGCGAGGAGATGGGTTGATAGAGGGGTTTGTGTTGTGGTCGTTCAATTGTGCTAAGGTTGTGGTGGCTGAAAACACGGTAGAGAGAGATAAAGAAGAGAGAGAATTGTTAGCTTAAAAAAAATAAGGAGGGAGGTTGGTTTTTTGTCAACTTTTCACTCGATTTTCTTTACACTCAAGGCATGGAATCCACCTTTATTTATAAGGGATGGAAGAGGAACATTTTGTCTTTAACGGTATCAAATCTTGATCCTTGATTCAACCCCAAAGGATCTCAATCGTTAGCTCAAAGTAGGCATCATGAACTATTAAATTTGACAGTTGAAGACTGCCTAAGCAGATCTCTTTGGGCCGGCACCATGACCTTTATGGTGTCAATCACCATAAAGTACTACACCGGGGTGTAATCAGATGTTAGACAATTATTTTCGTGTAAGTTTTGTCAAATTTGGTGGAGAAATGAAGCATTGAATGCCCTTAAAAAGTAATTCACGAGCAGTCTTTTCAAGGAAAAAAAAAGAAAATGAACAGTAACCAAAACAGCGCCGTTTTGGTAAAGTTCAATTTAGTCGTTTGATTTGTGATTTCTCTCAATTACACCCTTGATTGACTTCAAACTTTTAATTTTGTATAATTTTGCCCTTAATAAACTTCAATTTCAACCTTGGATTTCAACACCCTTTTTATTTTGATCATTAATCTTGAATTTCTTTAATTTAAACCTGAAATGACCATTAAACTTTTAATCTCTTTAATTATCTAAAAAGTAACAAGACTATTTTCTATAATACATGCACAACCCACATGTAGGTACGTAGACAACTATAATTATTAATTATTATTTTTTATAATACATGCACAACCCACGTGTCACAAGACTATTTTTGTGAAATAACAAGAGTGTGTTCGTTCGAGAAATAAATTTGCTCACGGTTTTAGGAAAAAAACTCAATATTCAAAGCAAATGATGACTATCAGAAGCATTAAAACTGAGGGTGGTTTTATAAATGAGAATAGTTGTTTTATAAATTATTTTTTATTTAAAAATGTATTAAAATAATATTAAAAAATTATTTTTAACATAGATACTTTAAAACAATCTAAAAATATAAAAAAAAATATAATTTTTTTTTTAAATATTTTTGAAACATAAAAATAAACCAGCAACAAGAATGAAAGTGTCAATTATGCACCAACTAGCTATATAAATGCATGCATTTGAGTGCATCATAAACTCCAAATTGCTTGCAATTAGTGAACAACTAGCTCAATCAGTATTTGCAAAAAGAAAAAGAAAGAGAAAAGGTAGAAAATTCTACTTGCAATTAGTGAACAACTAGCTTGTTGTCCGCTGAATGGGACGGATCTGCCAGTGTGCGTGGTCACCGAACCATGAATTTACCTGTTCCGGTTGTCGGCACCGGACTGTGAGCGCCGTGAGAACCACTCTGAGGTCACGGGCTCAATATATGTCGTCCATATTTCCCCCGAGATGAATGGCGGTTTGAATTCCCGCCAAACCGCCACCTCATTCCATCCTTCAAGACTGTTATCCCTCGCATGTCTTTTTGATTTTTTTGGGTGTCATACCAAAAATCACGCAACCTACTTCCATAGTAACAAATTAGAATTTAAAACATAAAATTATAAAACAAAAATAAATATTATTTTCGATGATACCTAGTTGCCGCGTGATTCTCCCATACCCTCCTCACAACATTGTTGTCTGCCCTATCCCACTCAAATTTGTTCTGTGTATATAAATAATTCATATAAAATAAAAATAGTACAAGATATAAAATTATAAAAATCATTTATTAAAAATAAGCTGTAAATTAAAAATTAACACCGACCTGAAATCGCTTAAACCATGCATCGATATTAGGTTTCCACTCAGGATGTCTGGAAACCTGGCTCCATTGAAACAATGGAATCTCCATCGACGATTTAAACGCCAATGTTATAGTCCTTGCAGCCTCAATGTTTGTGAACCTGAAATTAAATAAAAGTAGTAATATTAATTAGTTGTTCATAAATTATGTTATAAGTATATAAAAAAAAAAACTAAAACCTAAACAAACTTACATTGAGAGGTCATCCTTCCATTGTGCCTGGTACTTGCGGGTGAATTGACCCCGCTGTGAAGGCACACCGCTTCTGCGCTGTGAAACCGCGCTAGAAGAGGCAGCATCACAAGTTGGCCTTGATTCCTCACCATGATCAGCACCTAAGGATACGTCCTCCTTGCTGCTAGAAGAACTAGCTACAACCGTCTTCTAACGACGTGCTGTAGATTTCATTCTACACATCTACACAAATTTATATGAATAATTACATAATTAACTTCGATTATTTAAAAAAAATTGACAGAGTCTCCCCTATACTAGGGGGTCCCAAGTTATCGACAAAATCATATTACACTTCCAATTTTATTTCACATCCCGATTCAATCATCCTGGATCTCAACCCAACTCATCATCATCAACACAACATTTTATTCAATAACATCATATAATGATATTCAAGTAAAAGAATCAATTTCAACTATGAACATTCATTGTTAAATTGGTACTTAGAGTTACAAACATTAGATTAAAGTCATACATTCAAATTTACGGATTAATATTACATTTCAAGTTTTAGGAGACAAGACTCTTAATTTATAAATAATTACATGGTCAAAAGCAAAAGATAACTAAATCAATATCATTCCTAACACGATCGACCCTAATGGACCTCAAAATAAAAATTAACGTGTACATATAAATATAAAAATGTAATAACAAGCAATAACATGACATGGAAATAATAATTTCCTAAATTAAGATAAACTAATTAAATGTACTTATATATATATATAAATTAACATTTTTAACATAAATTCAACAATAACAATTATAGCAATACAAACAATAATATCCTAAATTAAGATAAACTAATTAAATGTAATTCTATATATATAAATTAACATTTTTAACATAAATTCAACAATAACAATTATAGCAATACAAACAATAATATCATAAAATTAATAAATAAAATGAAAAAACTAAAAAACACTATACAAAACAACATAAACACAAAACAAACAATACACAAAACTAAAAAACATTATTTCAATTCAAAATAAATTTGGGAATAAAAAATGCTTACTTTAATAGTGTGTTGAATTTAAGATTTTATCTACAAACAATACACAAAACAAAGAACACTAAAAAAAAATAATCATAATTAAAATAAAAAAATACAAAGATAAAGAAAAAAGAATACATACCTTTTAAAACTACCACCAAAACAATAAAATCCCTTCCAAAAGCTAAATATAAACCAAGAGGAGAAGAGAAATGGAGAAGAAGAGAAACTACCTTCCAAAAGCCAAATATAAACAGAGAGGAGAAGAGAAATGGAGAAGAAGATAAACGAAGCCAGAGAAAAAAATGAACCACATGGGGGGAGAGGGGGTTTTATATAGCAATATTTCCGACGGTATTACCGACGAACATTAATTGTTGTCGGTGGCATTAAATTCCGTCGATAATATCTCAGAAATTAATTGAAATGCGCACAAAAAAAGTTTGAAAATCCCACCAGACTTTTCGATCCGTCGGAAAGTCCGTTGGTATTTGTGCAGACAGACACGTGTCTGACATGCATGCGCTTCAGGATGTGCGTAAATCCGTCAGTATTATACGTCAGTCAAGCCGTCGGTGTACCGGTCGGTGATTGTGGCACAATCCCGTGAATGTTTTGCAACTCTTTGGGAAATACCAACGGGTATGGTCCGTTGGTGACGCTGTCGGTGAAAGTGGCACAATCCCGTAAATGTTTTTCAACTCTCTGTGAAATACCAACGGACCATACCCGTCGGTGACGCCATTGGTGAAAGTGGCACAATCTTGTAAATTTTTTTCAAATCTCTGTGAAATACCGACGGGTTGTGATGAAATAAATAATTAATAGCTTGTTTAACGAGTCTTGTTTAATTGTTATCAATTCTATTTCGAAGTTGTGATTTCTGTAAATTTATATATGTATAAATTTGTATGTATGAACGTTGATAGTTGATAATTGATAATGAATATTTAACATAAGTGTTGTTTTAGTTTGTTGGATAATGTCAGGGAAAACCAATATTTTTGTTATGTTTTATAGAGGTTCAATAGAAGTCATGGATGATTGTTCATGGATGTATCGGGACTCACCCCAAGGATTGCGGAGGATGGATTATTGTAACGGTGTCCAGGGTTTTATTAATTTCGCAACATCTATTCTGAGGAATTTTATTGATGGCGGTATTAGGTGTCCATGCAGGAAGTGTAAAAATTTAAAGTTTCTGCATCAAGATGTTGTAACGAAGCATCTTCTAACCAAAGGGTTCATGGAGGATTACCTGTGTTGGTATGCTCACGGAGAACTATTTGTTCCTGATGAGAGCATGGAAGAACAGGTGGTTGGGTCAACTTCTAGTGCTAGCAACATGCATAAAGTTGGAAATGAGAACAGTAATCCTTACAGGAATATGGTTATAGATGCAATGAGAATGAGTGAAGGTAATGTCAGGGAATGCCCAATCGTAGAAGAAGAACCTAATGCAGATGCAACAAGGTTTTTTGATCTGTTGACAGATTCTGACGAACCATTATGGGATGGCTGCACGAACCACAGTAAATTATCAGTCGTAGCACAGGTGTTCACCATCAAGTCAAATCACGGGTTGAGTGAAGCCGGTTATGACAAGATTATTGAATGGGCGAGAAGCATTTTACCTTAAGGGAACAAGCTGAAAGAGAACTTATATGCTGCCAAGTCCATGATGAAACCCTTCGGTTTAGGATACTACAAAATTGATATATGCCCTAACTTCTGCATGTTATACTACCTTGAAAATGTTGAGATGACCGAGTGCATGACATGCGATCATTCCCGTTACAAACCCAGAACTGGTAGAGGGAAGACTCTCGTGGCATATAAAAAACTTAGATACTTCCCAATCACACCTAAACTACAGAGGTTATTCATGTCACCAAGGACTACTGAGCACATGACATGGCACCAATCACACCATGCGGTTGATTGAGTGATGGTTCATCCTTTTGACGGTGAAGCCTGGAAACACTTTAACAATATGCATCCTCACTTTTCAGCTAAATCAAGGAACGTGCGTCTTGGGTTGTGTACAGATGGATTCAACCTATTTGGGTTATTTGCTGCTCCTTATTCTTGTTGGTCGGTCATACTGACGGTTTATAACTTGCCACCGGGGATATGTATGAGGCCGGAGTTCATGTTTTTATCTATGGTCATACCAGGTCCGAGCAGTCCGAGGCGGAATATAGATGTTTGTCTTCGTCCCTTGATTGATGAGTTGACGAAGTTATGGTCGTCTAGAGCTTTGACTTATGACATTTCGAGGAAACAAAATTTTGTTATGAGAGCGGCTTTGATGTGGACTATCAATGATTTCCCAGCTTATGGAATGGTTTCTGGTTGGAGCATGCATGGAAAGCTAGCATGTCCATACTGTATGGAGAACAACAAGGCATTCACGCTAACAAACGGGGGTAAAGCTTCTTTTTTTGACTGTCACTGTCATTTGTTGCTGCCGAATCACAGGTATAGAAAGAACAAAAATGATTTCTTTGTTGGTAGAGTTGAAAAGGATGTTGCACCCCCGCATCTTTCCAGTGAAGAATTGTTTGATGTTGTGTCAGAGTATGGTGACATTATGTTTCGTCTCCAATCAGGTAAGCAGAAGTTTCCTAGTTTTGGTTTGACCTATAATTGGGTGAAGCGAAGTATCTTTTGGGAGCTTCCTTATTGGAAACCAATCTTCTCCGCCAAAACCTTTATGTCATGCACATTGAAAAGAACGTGTTTGAGAACATTTTCACACCGTCATGGATGTGAAGGGGAAGACAAAGGACAACATCAAGGCTAGATTGGATGTAGCGATGTTCTATAACCGTAAAAATATGGAGTTGGTTTGTGATGGGTCACGGGTCGCAAAACCAAGAGCAAGTTTCGTGCTAGAGAAAAACGCACAACTACTAGTCTACAAATGGCTTAAGAGTCTGCGTTTCCTCGATGGACATGCTTCGAACATATCAAGGCTGGTTAATATGGAGGAATGCAAATTATATGGAATGAAGAGTCATGACTGCCATGTGTTTATGCAAACACTCATCCCATTAGCTTTTCGTGATTTGTTACCAAAGGGGATATGGGATGCACTAACGGAGATCAGTCATTTCTTCAGAGATATATGCTCCAGCAAGTTGAATGTTGATCACATTGAAATGCTTGAAAAGAATATCATTGAGACAATATGTAAACTTGAGATGATATTTCCTCCATCATTTTTTGACTCAATGGAGCATCTACCCGTACATTATTTACCATTTGAGGTAAAAGTTGGAGGATCGGTCCAGTATAGATGGATGTATCCATTCGAGAGGTTAGATATTACAGGAGCTATGTAATTTATAATTAAATGTTTTTATTTTTATTTTTTTAATTGATAATTTTTTATTAATATATATATATATATATGCAGATACTTGTTCAATCTTAAAAAAAAGGTTAAGAACAAGGCACATGTTGAGGCGTCAATATGTGAGGCCTATATTGTTGAGGAGATCTCAACATTTATCTCATACTATTTCGAACTTCATTTAAGAACGAGGATCAACCGTGTTCCACGGCATGATGATGGTAGTGAAGTGTCTTCAAGTGGGAACTTGTCAATATTCTCCAATCCTGGACGACCCACACCTAAAAATGCCGTGAGGGGAAAATATTTGTCTGAAATAGAGTTCAGACAAGCACACAATTATATCATATTTAACTGTGATGAGCTGAGACCTTTTATTAAGTAAGTAGATGTTCGACTTAAACTTTGTCAAGAGTATACTATTTATGTTTTGTGATACCATGCACTCATATAATTTGGAATAACTTTACAGGCAACATCGACGATACTTACTGTCCAATAACTCACAGCTGACCGAATCCCAGATCTTTCAATTACAAGATGAACAATTTGCCACATAGTTTAGAACACATGTAAGTCCTATCACAAACTCATTATCTCTTGCAATGTAATTAATTGTAGTCAATGTTACATAATATCCATTTATTGATTATTGCTGTATTTAATTTACAAGCTAGGTTTATCAAATGGGAGGTAGTGCTGCTATTTAACTGTCTTTACTAGGCCTAGGCCCTGAAAGAAAAGTCAAGTGCTATAACGGGTATTTGTCAATGGATATGTCTTTCATACTGAAGAATACGAGTATGGAAGAAGACATACAACAACGGTGTTTATATTAAGGGATCGACTTCTAGTGAGTTTGAAGTTGACTACTACGGTAGATTGGAAGAGGTCATCGAACTGCAATATCATAGCGAGCGAAATAGAGTGTTTTTATTCAAATGCTATTGGTATGACACAACTGACAGAGGAATCAGAGTAGATCCTCACTATGGTCTCGTTGAAATCAACTCAAAAGCTAGACACCGCAACGTAAATGACGTATTTGTTTTCGCAAAGCAATGCCAACAAGTTTATTACACATACACCCCTTCCTTTAGAAAGGACCGATCAAGAGTTGATTGGTTATTCGTTTTAAAAACAAAACCCATGGGTTGTGTCGAGGTCAGGATAAGAACGAAGACACAAGTGTGATAGATGAAGTCTTTCAAGCTAGTGAGTTGGTTGAACCATACCGAGTTGTTCCTTTGATTGACTTAGAAGAAAATTCAAATTTTCATGTTTTCAACGATAGTTTTAAAAGGTATGTATTCTTTTTTCTTTATCTTTGTATTTTTTTATTTTAATTATGATTATTTTTTTTGGTATTCTTTGTTTGGTGTATTGTTTGTAGATAAAATCTTAAATTCAACACATTATTAAGGTAAGCATTTTTTATTCTCAAATTTATTTTGAATTGATATAGTGTTTTTTAGTTTTGTGTATTGTTTGTTTTGTGTTTAGGTTGTTTTGTATAGTGTTTTTTAATTTTTTAATTTTATTTATTAATTTTTGATATTATTGTTTGTATTGCTATAATTGTTATTGTTGAATTTATGTTAAAAATGTTAATTTATATATATAGAATTACATTTAATTAGTTTATCTTAATTTAGGATATTATTGTTTGTATTGCTATA
>Ga0325411_1005951_pt1 | contig 13445 bp, 12 predicted proteins | sample PopdelMetagenome_13_FD_206181 | JGI IMG/M metagenome (GOLD analysis project Ga0325411, IMG submission 206181) | Populus deltoides microbial communities from Bellville, Georgia, United States - Xylem-PdIQD-R4 | ecosystem: Host-associated > Plants > Phyllosphere > Stem > Wood/Secondary xylem... | reverse complement strand
TTAATTCTTTTGAGATGACGTTGAAAATGCTAAAAACGATGCAAATATATCAAAAATGCATTTTTTTGGGCTTTCATTGTTTTTTTGCTATTTTTTGGTTTTTTCTGTAAATTTATCAAAAACACGGATCAAAAATTAGGTAGCAACAGCAACAAAAAAGAAAAGAAAAGAAATATAAAGAAAACCAGAATTTATATCATTGGTTCTATATAATACAACTGAAGTATTTAAAACTCTTCAACATTTTGGGGAGTTGTTCTTGAAAAGTAATAGAGAGCCTGTCCATGAGGAAGAAAATGTACAAACCTAGCAATGCATATGATGCTGCAGCAAAACCCTATCCACGACATAAATATAGGATAATGATGCACTGGACATTTGAATGGTAAGCAATAGATATTTCTCAGTCATGGATTGATGATTAATGAAGATCTGATGTAAACAGCATGAGTAATTCTAGTTAATTATATACACTTCTTTGTGGAAGCATGTCTCTAGACCATACAGAAGCATACATTCAAAATAAAGAGAAATCAACTTGTAATTCTTTTATGTCCTTGCTATGAAATAAAAAGATCATTCCCATCCCATAAGTATTGTCATAAGTATTGTCGCACGTGTGCGGCGTCGCGGTGAATATTCCACTTCAATCTAAAATGTATAATATCTATCTTTATCTGGCAAATATGGGGGGACAATAAAATCTAGTCTTTTATCGGTGGAAAATAGAATGAGAGTCGCCACCTAGTATTTTGGTCACTAGAAACCCTAACTGGTCTCAGAGATCGGGCACGGGGACTAGTTGTGTAAAGGAAAGATATTAGCACCCCAAAATACGCCCTACCTAAGATAAGCTGCATTGCTTTATTGTCTGATAAAATCAAAAGTCTTGTCGTGTTTTGTAGTTGTTGGTATGGTTTAAGAAAAGTCCTTCTCGGTAAGGAGATCCTTATCTTATCGGGTAATTCTATCCTCAAAATAAGAATTTAATATCCCAAATACGTCTTATGTATAAGGCCGTAACCCCAGATATTAAAAGAAAACCAAATAATTTTTTTGGAATTTTTGAAATATTGGCCTAGTTCTCGTAGCTTTAATAAACTGGTTATTAGAGCCAAAACGCATGCTAATACATAAATGTTTTTTGAAATTTTTCTCTGTTGTATGAAAATATGATGTAAGGATTTTTTTTTGTTTTTATATATTTTGGAGAGACTAGGTCGTATACATGAAAACAAAACATTTTTATTTTAAAATTCTTTTTGATGACTTAACGAAAACCGGGTATTTTAATACCAGATTTGTATCTTTATAGTATAAAAATACAAACTGATATTGATAAAAAATGCAACAACAAAATTACGGAAAAACACAGATTCTTTGAAATAATTTTTAAAGAATTTTTATTTATGTTTTTTTTTTTGCTTGATCTAGTTCGGTCCATGTGGCTGGGCTGGACCCAGCAGGCCTAACCGGGTCACTGGCCCAAGCCAGTGACCCGGGTGGGAAAACAAAAGGTACGCGTGAACTTCCTCACGCGTGCATGCTCAGTAACATATTCAAATATTACTGTTCAAGTGAATTATAATTCACTTGAACAGTGAAATGCAAAGAATGGAATTATATACACAGAGACGAAGGGAGCAAACCTGGTGGCGGAAACGATGTTGAAGACGATGGTAATGGCGTACGCTCGCGGTGATGCTAGTGGCGGCTGACCGGAGGATGGCTGGGACGGTGGTCGGTGGCTGGGGAGCCCGGTAACAACATCTGTTCTTTCTTCTTCTTCCCCGTGCAGAGGCGCCAGCCTCTGTTTTCCTTCCCTGTTTGCTTCTGTTTGCTTCTCACGGTGCTGTTGTCTACTGGGAGGGCAGTGTTTTGCTGCTGTTTTTTTCATCTACATAGAGGTGCAGGTTCCTGTTTTTTCTTCAATGGTGTCGCGGCGTGTGGGAGGAAGATGATGAGCTGAGGAAGGATGACGATGGCGTGGGTAATGTTGCTGTGTTTGCGCTCCTGGTGGCGTTGGTGTCGTGGCAGCCGGCTGTGGTCGCTCTTCCTCTTCTCTGCTGCTTCTGCGTTACTTATTCTCCTTGTTCAGTCACCTTGCTTCTCTGCTTCTTCTTCCAAGCGATGGTTCTAAGAGCAAGGTAGGCGGTGGCAGTGTTGTTTCAAACGGTGGAGAGAGAGACCAGAGAGAGAGGTTATAGTTCTTCTCTTCCCCTCTGTTTTCCTTCTTTCTCTTCTGTCGTGTTTCTCACCTCTCTATGGTCTTTCGTTCAAAAAAAAAACTCCTCCCTTCTCTCTTCTTTTTCCCCCTCAGTTTCCAAAAAGAAAAAACCCACTCTCTCTCGATCTCTCGTTCAAAAAAACTTCCCCTCTCTTTCGTTTCTTCCTCCACGATAGTACTGGTGTTGAGAGCAGTATTTATAGGCAAAAAGGGAGCGGCCTGCTGTTGCGCATAGGGAACAGGGGACACCGGTGAGGTCTCCAACGGGCGTGGCTTTGCAGGGCACGCCTGCACTGTTTTCTAGCCATAGGGTTTTGGGTTTTTTTGCAGCAGCATGTGAGGAGAGAGAGAGAGAGGAACAGTGTTCTCAAAACGATACTATTTCATTTTTTTTCTTTTTATTTTATTTGTGGGGTACCCATAAATGGGTTACAACAAGTATATTGTGAAAAGCTTAGATCTGGCACAAGAAAATCAAGCACTTCCAGAAAATACTTGTAATTATAATTTTCAATCCATATTGAATGTAAATCCTACACGATGAAATGGTTTTAGCAACAAGAAAAATGTTGATTGAAATGTGAAGGTTGTTGATTTGTACGAAAAAGGAGAACAACCTTCCTCCCAGATTGTAAAATTATCCAACAAGTCAGCTTGTTGCATATATCAAAATAACTTTCTGAGTTGTAAAGAATCATATCAACTTGTTTGATTGAATGTTTGAAAATGTACATGTAGACTTGGGATCAGATACTTGGGACACAACCTCTTGTTGATTTCTTACTACATTATATGCACAACAGCTTTAAGAGTTCTTTAATCAGTTGCACCTAACATGTCGGAAAATTTACTAAAACTATAGTTCGACTAACAATCACTTCTCTAACTGAATTCCAAACAATTCAATATGGTGCACCAAAGAAATAATTCAATCTGAACCAAAAGTCTTTAACAAGAGATGCCAATTCTAACACCATTAGATTGCATAAAGACAAAGTAATCATTTTTTCTCAAAATCACTTCAGATTTGGTGCATTAATTATCCAAGAATCAACACTTGGATACTGTGCATAATTTCACTTCATAAATTTATGCACTGTCATGCTTCGAAACATACACAATTCATATGGCCTGCATACCCAGTTTATGGTAGCCCATCAATTACATATATACAAACACTCAGGATGCACATGTTCATACTAGTGTGATTGCGCATAGCACGCTCTTTTTATTTGTTTTTGAAATCTCTCTCTCTCTCTCCACCATCATGCTTCGAAACATACACAATTCCTATGGCCTGCATACCCAATTTATGGTAGCCCATCAATTACATATATACAAACACTCATGATGCACATGTTCATACTAGTGTGATTGCACATAGCACGCTCTTTTTATTTGTTTTTGAAATCTCTCTCTCTCTCTCTTCACCATCATGCTTCGAAACATACACAATTCCTATGGCTTGCATACCCAGTTTATGGTAGCCCATCAATTACATATATACAAACACTCATGATGCACATGTTCATACAAGTGTGATTGCACATAGCACACTCTTTTTATTTATTTTGGAAATAAGTCTCTCTACGTAAATTTACACACGCACTGCACAGACACAAGTACATCTCATATGCTTGTGTGTGTGCATGTTGTTCTGTGCTGTGTGGATGCCATTTTGATAGTATCCAATGCGCAATAATGTGCACTCAGCAAAGAAATTTCACTCTTTCCATGTGTTTTTGAAACAAATGTCAAATTAATCAACTCTCTAGGTTTATCTGAGCTGGCTGGATATATTATTGTATAATCTATCATTATAAGCTCCATTGATCCCAGCTTCCTGAATTGTGTGCCCCATGATCATTCCCCTTCATCCATGCGGCAAACATAGACACATGTTCAAGAGAAGAACAGTCACAAAGCATTTCCACCGAATCCGAAAATTTCCTCGACCAAGCCACTGCATTCCTCCCTCTACAGCACCCCACAATTCAAACTACCAAACCACCATAATCAAGTTCTTAGTCAAAATCGAACATGAAATCCCCAAGCCATCAATTAATTTCTACTTCTTTTGGTCCTCTATCTGGAATACATAAGGCATTCCTAACTGTGTGTGTGTATGTGTTTTTTTCTTCTGATTCCAAGGTTTCGATGACAGCTCTTATAACTATGAATTCCTGTTAATCTCTAAAATGTTAGGCAACTCATTATACATCTTTTGACATTCTACATCGATCCCAAATGTTCCATTACTATAAGCCCTCATTGTTCCCAGCTTCCGGAATTGTATGACCCATTATCATCCTCTTCATCCCAGCCCCATAACCACTGCATTCCTCCCTCGATAATATCATGGTGCCAATTTTCCTAACAACTGCGTTGTCAGATTCTGCAATGCAGCTATCCTGGCTCTAATACCACAAAAGAACGGGTTTAATGACAAGGAAAATCAAAGGAAATCCATCAAAGACATGTTGGGGATTCCGGCTCCCCATGCGCGGACCGGTGGTGTACTGATAGTTGCCCAAAGGAGGCTAAGCACACTGAGACACAATATTTAACGTGGTTCGGCAAAACCGCCTACATCCACGGGAGAAGTTAATATTATTAAAGATATAGAGAAAGGGTTAAAACACACATGGAGGAGGAGGATCACTTCACTCAAACTCAACTCTCATTGCTCTCATACACTACTGCATATGGCAGCAGGGCTGCTGCCCTTGGCAGCCCCTCTTTCTCTCTTGTTCTCTACTGGTTTTCTCTCACCCTCTGCTCAGTTTACTCTGCTCTCTTGCTGCCTATTTATAGGCAAGAATGGTGCCACCAGCTCCAGCTCTTCTTCAACAAAGGTGGCTGCCAACTCCAGCTCTTCTTCAACAATGGTGGCTGCCAACCTTTGACATCTTGGATGGGTGCACATGGTTGGTGCAACTCCAGCTGCAGCCTCTTGACAATGGCAACCCTCTCCTAGAGTAGGGCTGCTGCCACATAAGTGGCAATATCACAACAATCACCCCTTTTGCCATTTATGTGGGGCAACTGTCCTCTTACTTCTTCAGCACAAGCTTGCATCTTGCAGCTCTTCCAAGCTTACCATTCTGAAAGCATCTTCGGGCAAGTTTACAGGTACTTGCCACACCTTTCAATCACCAGAGTCACCAAAGCACACCTTTTCTCACACAAAAGGATCACTACAACCAGATGGTCTGTCACTTCACATCTAAAGAGTGTTAACGCTTGTCTCTGGGACACACAACATTCCTCTTCGAGCTTATCAACCATGCTCGATCCAGAATGATTTATCACTCCTCACATCAAGGCTTACAACACCCCCTCAAACGAAAATTTCTATTTCCAAGTGTGACAATCATTATCTGAGTATCTCAATATGATCACGAGCTCACCACTCTTCCAAGAGTCTACTCATCCTGGAGTTGTGTCTGCCCTCTGTTCCACCCTAAAAACCACGTCTTACTTCTCCGTGAGTCTTTCGCTCTTAGTCCTAAGAGTCCAGGTAGCTTTCCACCTTTAACCATGAGGGCAACCCATTAAAGGTTGATCCATATATGTCTTGATACTTTGAGTATTACAATGCCTTCATCGAGCTCACCACCTTGACAAGAGTCAACTTGTTTCGAGAACCTGCACATGCCCTCTGCTCCTTTATAGCAGTCGCGTCTTAATGCTCCACAAGTCACCCACTTATTGTCCAAGGCAAATGTCTTCTAGCTCATTGATCTTTAGCATGGGGGTAATATCCATGAAAGTCAATCCTGCATTTGTCTCCATACTCATCATAGCCACTTTATTGGCTATATATTTGTCCACTCATATCCAGCCATCACATTGGCTCTGGGGCATTCTGAACTAGGCTCATATCGTGGCCCATACACCTTCTCTAAGGTGTCTCCGCTCGTCGTCATGCGGCGGTCTGAAATGGGGCTCCTATCACAGCCCCCACACCTTCTCTAAGGTGTCTTCGCCTTTCATAGGCAGTCGCATCCTCCTTCAGCTGAGGTGTTTTAAAGTGGCTCCAAAAGTCTCTATCATCATGTGCACTATAGGAGAGATTACTGTCACTGATTACATAGAAAGAGAAAGTTGTGGTATAGTCCTCGCAATCCTCCACCTCGAATTCTATGTTTGAAGCTTCTGTGCCTTTTTTGCTTGACAGCTTCACCTACACTAACTCTCTTTGGTGTCTTCGCCTTTCAACATATGCGGTCGCCTTGTATTATAGGCGTTTGCACCCCCTCAATTAGGTGCATCTACAACAGCTCTTTTTCCATCCTTGCATGCATAGGAAAGGTCTTCGCATGTTGTCTTCATCAAGAACATAAGAGACTTCCTTTTGTACAACTTCTACATAGTCTCTGCTCTGAGCTTCATCTGGGAACACTTCTTCTCCTTGCACCTGTTGTCTCATAACAGTACCTTATTGGATCCTACGGGTACTCCTGCACAATCTCTGTGTGCCCTCGTGCAATTTCTGTTCTCCAGATTTCTCCCTATTCTTTGCTTATGTTTGACAGCAGCTCATCCTGTCACAACCTCTGTCCAAGTCAAAATAGGGTGTCAATCTTTATCTCATTGATGTATTTCTCTTCCATTATCAGGGTCTTCATCAATTCTCCCCTCGAGAAATCACAGTCACAGAATCTAACTTCTTTGGAGAAATTACCACTCCATGAACATATGGAACCTAATTGTTCCCTTGTGTCGTCATCTTGCTAGTCTTCAACCATTTCATTACAAACTGCTATATATACGAAAATAGTACCGTATGGATAATCATTCCACTAAGCAAGTTCCCAGGAAAGATTGGAGGGGTCACACTGGTCCCGCTTAAAACCCAATCTCCTAGCCAGAACTTCTTAGGCCATATCTATCCATCGTACTGTCTTTCCGTATATACAACCATTTGCTAGCTTTGTTGCGGCTTTCCTTTACAAGTGATCTGGAATATACTGGTTTAATACATGATTTCTCAACATCTAGCGAGAATACCAGTTCTTAAATTCATCAAGATTGGTCTTAATCATTTTCACTCTCCACCTCAAATTGTCCACATAACCGGGTGTCTAGAGTGTCCCAATTTTGCCTTCCTTCAAGGCCATTAAAATCTCCTTGCTTAGCAGTTCAGCACATGTAATTGGGCAAATATATGAGTCTTCTTCTTTTTAATTTTCATCGACCACCATGATGACCTTCAGATGCCTCCTGATCGGGCAATCTCTCTTTAATAATTCACCATCACCACTTTCGATCATAAATCTCAATGATTGGACCATACCATTGCATCCGGAATGATCAAATTAGCTGGAAACAAGTCTGAAATCGTCCAAATCGCATTTCAGACGGCTAAGATTTGATCAAAACAATTCTGGCCTGATAAATGATCCAGATTCAATCTCAGATCTGGTTGCACGTAGGATCCGCTACACTGGATCCTATCCCTCGGCTCGCAACTCGGCTCCGGCTTGGCTTGGCTCCACTCGACTCGGCGCAACTCAGCTTGGCTCGCGACTGATGACATGGCAGGTAGGTCCCACTATACTGACGTGTCAGCTGACTGGACGCTGACATGGCATGCTAACATCACGATTACAGCATGTTGACATCATCCTGGGCATGCCTACTGTGCATACTGACGTCGCAATTATGCCATGCTGACGTCATCCTTATCTGGGTCAGCCACGTGGTTCAGGTCAACTGGTATTTGGGTCGAGTCAGCCCATCCGGGCGAAGAAGACGCGTGTGACGTGTGGCGTGCGTCTGTGCGCGTGGCCAGCCACCTCGCCGGCGCGTGTGGCCGTTTTCGATGTCCGATTTCGATGCGGTTTTCACCAGTGGCTTCGTCTCTTCCTCCTATACACATTGGTATGGTCAAAACACAATTTTGACAACTTTCATTTTTGAGCAAAAATCAAACACCACTTTAAACCATATGTTCTGATACCAATTATAGGGGATTCTGCTCCCCCTGTGGAATAGTGGTGTTCATGATGATTGCTCAAAGGAGTCTAAATACACTGAGACACAATATTTAACGTGGTTCGGCAAAACCGCCTACATCCACGGGAGAAGTCAATATTATTAAAGATATAGAGAAAGGGTTACAACACACATGGAGGAAGAGGATCACTTCACTCAAACTCAACTCTAATTGCTCTCATACACTGCTGCATATGGCAGCCCCTCTTATTCTCTACTGGTTTTCTCTCACCCTCTGCTCAGTTTGCTCTGCTCTCTTACTGCCTATTTATAGGCAAGAATGGTGCCACCAGCTCTAGCTCTTCTTCAACAATGGTGGCTGCCAACCTTTGACATCTTGGATGGGTGCACATGGTTGGTGCAACTCCAGCTGCAAGCTCTTGACAATGGCAACCCTCTCCTAGAGTAGGGCTGCTGCCGGCAATATCCCAGCAAGACATCCTTTTGCTTTCCTAGTCCAACACCCTGACTCTTCATTTCATTTCTTAATCTATATTAATCACATTCCTCAAGTGGAAATGTATTCTCCGAAAAAAATAATTAAAGGGCACCGCCACACGAGCATTATAAAGATAACTTTGATGAGGATGTCCAACATAGAAGATAAGTACAGTATGGGATAGCAGAGTAGGAAAAACAAATAGTGATCCCAAGCTTAATAGAATCAGTATAAAGGATTCAAATAATAATTATTCAATATAAAAGGAAGTTGTGAATCAATTACAGGTAAACAATGAAAATTAAAAAGAAAAACTACTTTTGGGCAAATTAAAAACAGTGTAGATCAAATATTTTCCATCAGAACCTCCTCCACTAGTAGTGCACCTAGACCAGCTGCAGACAAGTTTCTCTTTTAATTAATCGCATGTTCCAATGCAGCATTACGCTTCCCAAATCTAAACCTCCATTGCAGCTACTACTGCGACAGTGGATGTGTTTTTGTCCACGGTATTTGACATCGAACGCTTAGTTATCGGCAAGCACCATCTTGTGCATATTTCCAATACTAGCGTGACCAGTAGCAAAGTTAGCATTATACCACTGTAGGTAAGCCTCCAAAATCTTGCGGCGTGCAATATGTCAAATCCTTTGTATATGTTGAATATGCTTCGGATAAGTGTTGAGCAACCCACCAGGAAGTGGAACCAGTTGAAGAAGGGACGATACTTGCTATCTTTGTCAGGTCTGACCAGACCACCAAACACCTGTGCTGTTGCAAGACAGAAGAGGACAATGTCGATGATTTTGTGACAGCTATGTTCGATACCATGAGACCTTATGCTAAGAAATATTCCAGTCCCAAATCCAGACAGACCACCAAGAATATAGGCCAGCAGTTGACAGCTGACATGCAAGTAGAACCATAAAGGGCCTGCAGATTCGAACCTTTTCAAGTATCTGGCAATGACGGCCCCAACAGGCATTAGAATACCCCAGCTTACCGTGTTCAATACTCCATGGATATTTTTCAGTGTTGTTGAAGAACTTCTTGTCGCTTTAATCCTTCCTGAAAGGAAGTCCAAACTCCCCATGGATTTGATGTTGGGACTGGATGGAGCAACACTATGCATCATTGGAGTGTTTTCAGACATTGGGCCTACTTGCCAGAGATGATTCACTGTGCTGATGTTTCCATGGAGCTCTAAGCTTGCATAGATTATCATCTCATTGTTCTGATTAGTAGCGGACAAGTCCAAGACAGGAAAGCTAAGATTTCCTTGTTCCAATCGCGTTCCATAACTTGTTATAGGCGAAGTATAGACTGCAAGACTTCCATCCATTCTTGGAAAAGAAACGATTGCTTGGGAACCAATCATCCCTCCTGAAGTTGGATTGATAGCCCAAGCAATCCATCTGCGATCGGTCACGCCAGTATGCCTGAAGGCAACCTCAACTCTGCTGGATAATGGAAGGTAGTTCCAGTGAAGAGAGGAACTCAAAACAGGCAAGTCGCTGCAAGAAGAGAACTGTTTGTTGTTTGAAAATTTATAGGTCGTGCATGGTTGTTGTTGTGCTATGCATGACAATGTGCAGAAAGAAAGAAAGATGGCGACCAGAAAAATCACAGAACAGGCCATGTTTATGCAACAAAAGGGGTTGAAAGAAGAAAGATCAGTGATGACTAGAGACTACGGAGCACGGGGAAGGAATTGTTTTTGGATAGAGAATTGTAAGGCTGGTTGAGTGAATATATAGGGATCTTGTCTTCCGTTTGCGACTCGGAAAAATATTTCGATTGCTTTGGTTTCTTGAAGTAGTTAATGTCCGTCTTATATTCTTAAAACCAATAGAGATATATTTCAGTAGGCGGTCTATCCTTTTTTTCCAATCGGATTAGGATGCAATTTATTATTTTAATTAGTTTTTTTTTCATTTTACATTGCCCAAATAAAGGAAAAGTATAAAAAGCCCTGGTGACAGTTTTTTTTTTCAAGGCCCTGGTGCTAGTTTTTTTTTTTTTCAAGGCCCTGGTGCTTGTTTATTTTTTTTTATTTTTTTTCAAAGATATCAACATAATTTTATTGTGCAAATAATATTTAAAAAATAATGATACCCATAAAATATATATACTGTTTTGCTTTCAAGGGCAACAAACTCATTTTATTGTGATAACAAAAAGTGTGATAACCGATTTAGGACCCATCAATTTTGTAACGTTTAATGGATCCCCTGAAAATAATAGTTTTACCTTCCATTGCAAGTTTTGTTAGTTTTTATAGAAGGGCAAAAGCATGATTTCAATATTCAAATGAACAGGGAAAAATCTTTGGGTCACTTAGTTTTATTGATGCCTTTCAGTTTTTTTTTTTATAATTGTTAGTTTTTTTAAAACATATAAACACAGTGAAAACAATAATTTTAAAATTTTGTAGGGGTCTCAACTATCTCTTTAAACAATTTATGTTCCTTTAGAATTTATGTAAAGATTTCTTAAATATCAGTTCTTTTTTTTAAGGTTTAATCAACCCTTCAAAAATCTGAACAATTTTTTCATTAAAAAAATTATAATTGATTTATAGTGGCTAATTAAAGATTAATAATTGTGAAAATTAATTCTTATTAAGATTATAATAAATTCTTTTTGATTGCGGATAGAAAAGGGGAAAAATTCATATGTAATTGACTTAGGAAGAGTAATGAAGAAAATTGGGTTTGTTTAGCCAAGACAAGATAAAAATAAATAAATAAATAAAAATAGGGATTGGGTCTATTGAAGTGCACTTTTTTTTTTTATTTCGGCTTTATACTCTATCCTGAATGATTCCTGCGAGCAAGCTTATGAAAATGCTTTTTTTTTTCGTTTTTCGATAAACCAAGCAATTGCAAGCGGCAAGTTACAAACAACAAACAATACAATAGAAGTAGAACAAAGACACATTTGGTTGTAAATTCTAAAGGCATATATCTGCACGGCCAAAACAAGAGTCCAAGTCACACACTCCCATAATCCACACTTTTCTCTTAGGAGAATTCAGTTCAACTATTCATGTCAAATAAATAATACAATTTTTTTTTTAGTTGAAGGGAAATATCTAAATACATGTCTTAAAAAAAAAGGTTGAAAGAAAAGTTCATGTAGTATTTTTATTATATATAAAAAATTAACATCCTCTTCCTCATCTCATTTTTAGTATTTCCTTCTCATTTTATGCTTTTGTTTTCCTATCAAATTTGATAATTGTTTTTTTAATTACTATTGTTTTTGCTTCATAAAAAAATTTAAATTGATATATTTTCTAGTTTCATCCTTCAACATTAAATTAGTTGGGAATTGAGCTTGTTGATTAAGCTCGAATCTAGGATTTTACAAGTTACAATTTTGAGAGATTAACCCAGATTTAAGAGATTTATCCGGGTTTGCTTGGTTTTTTTTCTCTTTTTTAAGCTTTTTTTTTTCAGTTTCATCATTCATCATTTATTTAATTGAAGATTGGACTCCGTTATTTTTTTTATTTTCTATTGGGTTTCTCACAGATTTTGAAAATAAACAATGTTATCTCACTCTTCAACATTAATTGGATTGTTTGATGATTAAGTTTTATAATTTTATTCAATTTGCGTTCGACGAAGTTACCTCAGTAACATAACAAGGTTACAAATTTTGCATGCTTACCTGGGTGGACTCGGGTCACGAGTTTTTTTTTATCTGTTTTGGATTATATTTTTTATTCAATTTATTCCTTCAATATTTTATTTAGAATTGAGTTTTGGATTATTTTTTTTCATTGTACTTTCTACGGAGTTATCGTTTTCTCAATTAGTTTTTTATTCATTATTAGAGAAGATCCTTCAACATTTAATTTTTAAAAAAAAAATTATTTTTTTAATTTCATCCTTTAACATTTGATTGATTGAGAATTGGTCTTTGTGTTTTTCTTTTTCGCTTTCCTTTCTATGAAGTTATCTCAATCTTATACCCATTATCATAGGATTAACGGGTTAACCTAGTTTAACTTCATGATTTTATTCAATTTACTTCTGACAAGTTTATACATCAGTGTCACGACCAAGTCGCAGATTTGACATGCTAACCTGGATGAGCTCGAGTCGAGTTTTTTTACTTGTTTTCCATTGTCAATTTTTTTCATTTTATTTACCTTTTTTTTTAGCTAAGACTATAAAATTCAATCGATTCAATGATGCAATTTTTTTTATTTTTTAGAAATAATTTCATCGATTTAATATTTTTTTATAAAAAAAATTAGATTAGCTCATGGCCGCGCGAACCGCTAGTTTGCCTCTAATAAGTACTTGGAGTGTTATAGCGATTGTTTTTCAAGTATTTGTTTACTTAAAAATACATGAAAATAATTTTTTTTATTTTTAAAATTTTATTTTTGATATTAATATATTAAAATAATCTTAAAAAATAATTTTTTAAAAAAATAAATTTTAGTCGCCCTTGTCTGGCTGCAATGTCATACAAGGGTTACGAACAGCTTAAAGGTAGCCTTATCCATCTACCATACTACGTGATGAACGTAGAGATAGGTTTCAGTAATGGTTGTTTGCTAGTCTAATAATAGCCTTTATAATGATTAACAAATTAATTAATAGATTCTGAACATTAATAAGATCGAGACAAGAAAAATAAGACCCAAAAAAAAGTCTTAATTATGAATTTAAGTAAAACTATAACATAACAAGAACAAATTTTTGTAAATATATCAATTTATATGTAGATAGTTAATTTAGAATTTATTTTAAATACAGAGCT
>Ga0325411_1005944_pt1 | contig 13450 bp, 10 predicted proteins | sample PopdelMetagenome_13_FD_206181 | JGI IMG/M metagenome (GOLD analysis project Ga0325411, IMG submission 206181) | Populus deltoides microbial communities from Bellville, Georgia, United States - Xylem-PdIQD-R4 | ecosystem: Host-associated > Plants > Phyllosphere > Stem > Wood/Secondary xylem... | reverse complement strand
AATTGTTTATCCATATATTTATTTGTTGAAGACAAGTGATAAGAATTTCAAAAGCAAATTTTAAAAAATGTTTTATTATTATGATGCATATATATTAAAAAATTATAAGAATAATACATTAGAAATTTTATATTTAATCATATAATAAATTGTTTAAAAAATTTTAAACATATATTTTATTTTAATTAGAAAAACAAAAAAAACAAAGCCTATGTATTTTGTTCTGAAAGAAGGCTAGGTGTACCTAGGTCTGCAAGGCCACGCCCAAGTGCCTAGCCTTCTTTTTTTTATTTTTTTTTATTTATGTTTTGGGTAAACAATCTATTCATTAAAAAATAAATTTCTAATTTTTCAAATTCCAACCATTGGAGCATTGACTAAAAAATTTGAATTGGTTTTTTGCGTGGAAAATACCATTTTTTTAAACCTATTTTCACCAGAAAACAACTAGAAAAATACTCTTATCATCTTAATAAACCAAATTTTCAGCTCAAAACATCTTTAAATCAGTATAAAATACAAAATCAAACTAGAAAAAAAATTCTTTCAACCTTAATCTATTTTTTCTGGTAAAGTATTTGTATAAAAACATTTTAATAAAACTTGTCTTATCAAATGGAACCTGTTGATCACAATATTTGTGATCAATGATTACTTTTTTTTTTTTTTTTGTTATTGGATGACTTTCTCTTACATTTAGAACTTGAAAAATAAACATAATGAATTTGTGGATCAAAAATAAAATTTCAAAGGATTGGAAAAGAAGAAAAAGAAAAATAGAACTAAAAAGTATTTTTTTGGTGAATTTAATAATGAGCTTGAGATTTCTCTTTATTTTACATTTTGATCCTCTTATATTGAAGTTCTTTCTTTCCTAAATAAATTCTTAGAAACTAATCATAGAGTTACTACAAAAGGAGGCCTATTTTACATCAAAGCCAAGATCTGGTAACATGCTGGCTTCTTTCAGAATTCCAGCTTTAGGTTTGATTCACGACTCTTCTCAAATTAGGTTTAATGACTATGTCTAGAAAAGGATAGGGTTTGGGATTTGTGTAAATTTAAGTGGAAATGCTGTTGGCTCTATTTTATTGAGAACTATTGCCGCATTTTCGCTGTGCCGAAAGTGAAGAAGTGTGAGTATTGAGAACAAAAGGCGTGATGATTCAGCAAAGAAGAATGTTGAGGGTGAAAAAGTGTCAGAGGTTTGTGTGAGTATTGTTAATACTGTACATAACTCTAATTATATAAATAAAAAGGATGACTAATACAATTGTTAAGCCTCTAAACACTTCTTATATCTTAGCTGGGTATCGTAGCCTTCTTCTCCCTGATCTTTCTATACATGGATCCTAATCAATATATAACAGCTGCTACCAATTATGCTTTTAATCTCTCTGTTGCTAATCCTATTTTTAACCCCTCTGTTGCTGTCGCGTATACCATATATGTTTTGCCAGTTATCTCCATTGTTCTGCTGCTTGGTTCTTCTTCCTCTCCGCTTGCACAACGATCGATTGCGTTCGGTGCAGACAACGTTATTGCATACCTCTACTGCACAAGCATTTTATAATTCCTTTCCCAATTCTGTTGATCAAGCTTCTACCGTTACTATTGATTTCAATGCCTCCGTATATGCTAATGTTTATTACAGCAATACCATGATTCTCTTACCTCACACACAACAAGTGATTTCTTTGAAACTGTCTTATACGAACTACTTGTATTGGAGAATGTAGATGAAAGTCTTATCTATTAGGCCAGTGGGTCTATTCTTTTGTTGATGGTTCTCTCATATGCTCTCTTTCTTATGTTATATCATCATTCATGGCTGCTCCAGTAACTAATCCAACGTTTCTGTCATAGAAACAACAAGAACATCTGATTATGAGTGCTTTTCTGTCCTTTTTATCTACTAAAGTTTTACTACTGGTTGTTGATTGCCAAACATCATATACTATATGGTAGACTCTTAAACAAGCTCTTACCTCTCCATTGAACTCACGAATTATGTATCTCCATGGATCCATCAAGAACTAAAACAAGGAGATGATACAGTGTGCCTACTTATAGAAAGCCAAGTCCTTATATGATGACCTTGATGTCGCTGGCATACCAATTATGTTAGAGAACTTCGATCTTTATGTGTTCAGGGGGTTTGCGAGGAGAATTTAAAGACTTGGTCACCAACTTTTCAACCAAAGCCGAACCATTTACTTACACTGACTTGCACGGTCATTTGCTCACTCATGAATACCTTCATAAGAGTTCTCTTTCGCCTATTGTTGGTTCCCACACAATAACATCATTGCTGCCTACACCTTCTAGCACTTCTTCGACCTTTTTTGTTCAACGTTAGCCACCCCAATCTCATGGTCAGTTTGTAGGATCTTATGACAATAATTCTAACCGTGGTTCTAGGAGCAAATTTCATGATGGATGGAGGAAACACATCTACAACAATCATTCCCGTGACAATGATGATATTTTATGTGGCAATAATAATTTTAGTTCAAGTCAGAATGGGTTGAGCATGGTAGTCAATTTTCCTTCTCAAATTAGTGGTACAATAAATGACCCATAAAATATCAGTTATGTTATGGTTTGGGCCATTCTGCTCCATAATATCCATAAATACAACATCACACAATGCAAGTGAGTGCTAACTTAGCATTTAATAATCCTTATAGTCCTAATCCAACCACTTGCTTTCATGATACGGGTGCTAATCAACATGTGGCACCTAATCTTTTGAATATGATTAATTCATAACTGTATCTAGGCACTGATCAACTATATATTGGAGATAATAAGGAACTTACTATGTCAAATAATACCTACTCTACAATCCACACACCTAAACATACTTTTACCTTATTGAATGTCTTATACGTTCCCTATATTAAAAAGCCTTTATTATATGTTTAGAAATTATCTTGAAAATAATATTTTTTTTTTAATTCCACTCATTTGTGTTTTATGTTAAGGATCGACTAACCAAGGAAGTACTTCTTTCCAGTTGGAGTAGGGATGATCTTTATGCTATCTCTAAGTCTTCTGCAATGTCTTTACCTCAAGCTTTATTATCTACAAGTATGTCTACCTTTGCTGATGTTTGACATCGTCAACTTGAGCATCAGAGACCATAAATTTTGAGTGTAGTAGTGTCAAATAAAAAGGTGTCTTGCACCTCGAAATTTGTCCATTTTAATTGTCAAGTATGTCATTTGAGAAAATCTTGTTTGTCATTAGAACTTACAAGTCATAAAACTTCTACTCTGTTTGAATTAATATTTAATGATATTTGAGGATCTTCCCATATGTTTTCTTTTAATGGTTTTTGTTACTTTGTTATTTTTTTTGGATGCTCATATTAAATACATTTGGTTTTTTTCTTTGGTTGTCAAAAAATTTCAAACTCAAGTTAAATGTTAGTTTTCCACAAATTAAATCTGACCAAACTGATTTGGGAGGCGAGTATAGAAAGTTAAATACTTATTTTAAAAACATTGACATTCACTATCAATTAATTTGTCCTTATACTCATGAAGATAATGGCATAACTGAGTGTTAATATAAGCATATTGTTAAAATTGGTCCCACTTTCCTTGGTTAGTGTAAAACACCATTAAAATTCTAAGGCTATGCGTTTGAAACATCTGTCTATTTAATTAATCACATGCTTGCTCCTATACTGAATAAGAAATCACCTTTTGAATGCCTTTTCCAATATGTTCCAGATTATAATTTCCTTTATAAATTTGGGTGTTTGTGTTTTCCCTTCTTTCAACCTTACAATGCTTGTAGCTTTTTGTCTATTTCTCATGTATTTCTTGGTTATAAGTCTTCTCATTTAGATTATCAGTGTCTTGATCTGTCATCAAAATGAGTTTACATTGCTTGACATGTTAAATTTCATGAAAATACTTTTTCTTTATAGACTTTTAAACATATACAACCCCAAGCTTTATCATCAACCAACATATTTTTGCAACCTGTGACATCACCAAACTTTCTAATTTTCAATATTCTTCCGCTCTCATACACCATCACCACTATTCTTTAACTCTCTTACACCACATTCGGTATGCTATAATCATAATGATTTATATCTATATGTCACTTCTTTTGTTGACAACTTTCCAAGTATTGCTTTGGTTTCCTCTAGTGAACATGCTTCTCCTATTGTTTTGGGCACCCTACGATTTGTTTCAGCTTCGAACCACTCACTGAAGCCTACTACAGTTTGTTCTAGTTTCAGACTGCTCACTTTAGTCCCATGTTGTTGTGTCACTACCTAGACTAAACTTAGTGGTTGACCTTTCCAAGTTTTCTCTTCCATCACTTTTTGTGTCTAATTATCCTTCTCATGCTCAAATATCACGGTAGCACCACTGAGTTCCTTGCCTGAGACAGCATAAGACAACACATCTTACTGTCTCTTCTCTTTCACAATTGTCTTCTCTCCTTGATCATTAGCCCCTCACTTTTAGGAAGCCAATATATATGTTGTTTGGCGTCACGCCATGCAATATGAGATTTATGCTCTTCATTCCAATGATACGTAATTTGTAGTTTTTTTTATTGCACGTGGGCTCACGATGTGAGAGTCAATAAATTGTTATCTAGTTGTTTAGTTTAGGGTCATTAGGAGACTCGAGTATATTGATTTTATCAGAAATTAGCTATGGTAAGGGATTAGTTGTGGCTAGAAAATGTATTATCACCCCTAGCACACCTTACCTGAAATTAGCTGCATTGTGTGATCTTCATGTGGTTTAAAGGTTTTGATGGGTTCCTAATTGATGGTCAATCTATGACTTAAATTTTTTTCTATGACTTAAATTTTTTTTCTTACTCTTATGAATGAATCTGACATTTTGAATTTATTATGGGCTTGTACGCCTAGATAAATTCTTATGAGAAAGGTCCATGTAGGTGCCCTTACAAGGTTCAACTATCATGGAAGGCAAAAATATTTTTCACAACTCATGTATTATTATGAAATAAACTCTTAATTAGAATTAGTGAATATTTAAAATAATTATGAGAATTTTTTGACTAACTTCTGGTATTTAAATATCAGCCTACTTGTAGGTCCAATATTTATAACAAAATGCTGACCATTAATTCTTATGAGTTAAAATTTTTAAGGGGGATTCTTGAAACATTAGCCAAGTTCTCATAGATTTAATAATCTAGTTATTAAATCAAAAAATACATGTAAAAATATTTTTGTATATATAAAAAAATACCAAAACTCACTATATATTTTTATTTTTTTCAAAATATGATTTTTTTTAGAGACTTGGTTGTATGCACACCAAATAAAACATATTATATATATATATATATATATATATATATATATATATTTGAAATGAGAGGATTTTTTGTATTGTTTTATGAAATTTCAGTGAAAAACTGGTATTTTAATAGTAGGCCCGTACTTTACAATGTAAGTATAGAATCCTAATATTAAATAAAATTATTGAAAAAAAATGTGAGCGGCCCACAAATAATTTTAGATTTGTTTTTAAATTTTTTGGAATTTTTTTTGGATTTTTTTGGGGTTTATCTGACAAAATCTATTTTTATTAAAAAAACAAAGTGGAAAAAATAAGTCTAAGGGTGTGTTTGCCAAATAACCATTTAGACCAAAAACTCTTTCACAAAAATATTAGCAAACCAAACAGGCCTTTATCAAGTGACTTGATTTTAATCCGACAAGGTCGACCCAAAAACATTGATTCAACCATTTCAAGGTTCAACCAAAGCTAAACCAAACAAGAGATTTCAACCAAAATAAAATCAAAACTAAACAAATCATAAAAATTATAAAAATTTCTTATGAAAACATATCAAACACTAAGAAAAACGAAGAACAATGAAGAATGTTTAAATTTAAATCTAACAATATAAACATCAAACCATAGAAGATTTCAAGAAAAAAAAGAAGAAGGTTTTGTTCGCAATCAAGCATAGATAAAGAATTAAGGGTTTATTTGCTTTGATTATCATTAAATGAACACGATTTTATCGAAAATGGGTTTCAATCCGAAACCAAACCCTAAGATTAAAACACTTAAAAATGTATTGATGCAAAAACAACTTAGATTATTGATTAATGATGATGTACGAACATGCAAAAACCAAAGCAAACTTAAAAGGAAACCTAAAGTTAGTACTTAATATAATGATTTTTAGATGAATATGAAAAACATGAATCGAGGCTACCTAGAAAACATGGATTGCTGCCAAACCTAGAAATTGACCCTTTAAATCTCTAAACTTCTATTTTTTGGTTTATATAAATCACATTGTTAATAACAAACATGTTTGAATTATAAAAACATTAGGAATATCAAATCATTAAAAACATGCTTAAAATTTAAACTTTCAAAACTGCAGCCCTATTGACAGCCAACAAAACATCAAACTTCAATCCAAAATTGACTCTTTAGAACAAAAACCAAGTGTAGGAACCCAATACATGACCTAACAACCTAAAAAATGCATCAAATACCTACAATCATATTTGGTAGATTCCAAAAAATATTAATTTCAACAAGGACAATATTCAATCACCATTTTATACATTCAACAAACATTAACAACTAACTTAAAACAACATTAAGTAAAGAAAACAACATTTTCATTCATCAATTCACATAAATGCTAAAACACAAAATAATGCTAAAAAAATTAAAAAACAATGTCATTAAACATTGAAAAAGCATGAATGAGCAAGCCACATAGACTTTCCACAGGGTTATACCTTTTTCTAAGTTTTATGGCTATAGGCTACTACTTCCATTTTCTTTTCCTTCTTTCTTTTCCTTTGCCTTTATATTCTTTTCAAAGCTTGTTTGACCTTTTGTGTCAAGCTTTTGAACCTTTATAGTAAGGTCTTTCCAGAGGGTATTTACTCATGTTTTTTCTTTTTGTTTTTTTACCCTCTCCTTTGATTTTTAAGAATATTTAAAGGGTTTTTTTTCTAGGTTTTTTAATGGATTTCCTCAAATATTGATTAAAGATCAACCTTTTGATCAAAATGAGAGAGTTCTAAACAAAAGCTAACAGCTGAAAACTCTTGTACTAAGCTGGTTTTGCAATGGTGATTTTGTTTTTTGGGTACTTTGTGGTTTTGCTAAACTTGAAGGGCAAATAGCTATTTCTGGCCCTTGATCTTAAGAGGAGGGTTTTAAAGTTGTTGATAAGAACTATTTAAGAAGCTTTCAGAGTGAACACATGAAAAACTGGGTGGTTTTTGAGAAATGAGTATCAGTCTAGGATGACTTGGTTGACCACTTTTGAGACTTTACTGGAGCAACTTTAGTATAAACGTCATCGAAAACCACCTGAAATTCGTAAAGGATGTGTATATATTTTGTTTGGATCCAATCTTACATAATTTGAAGATATGTAGCTTTAAATTCATTTATCTAAAGATGCCAACTTGATCAGCCCAAAATCTAAAATTGTAGTGATTGTTGATCAAGGACAAGATGTTAGAGACTTCTATGGAAGAATTGTGATGTAAACGTCTAATTTCATGGAAATGAGGTTATAGAGAGGATATTCTTCTTCCATTTACAAAAAGACCTTGTGCTATTTGGAGGTTTAGAACTCCATAACGAGCTCTTGGAAGGTGTCAACTCGATCATCTAAAACTGTCAATGAAAAAGATGAATAGTGGGTGAACGACGCTTCGTCTAAGTTAAATCCCTAGAAATTAGGGTTTTTAATTTGGGATCTGATAGATTTCATTTTAATCCATGTTTTTCCAAATGCTTTTAATTGCATTTGCCTTCCAAACTCTTAATTTCATGCAATTTCATCATTGTCCAACTCAATCATCAACCCTAAATTTTAGCTCAATTTTCATATTCATTCTTGGCTTTTGATTTATGCATTTGGACCCTTAATTGACCATTAAACTTTTATTTTTTTCAATTTGGCCCTTGATTTGGTCAATTTCATCCTTTATAATCCCGTACCTTTCACGATTTGGTCTTTGGTTTTGAATTTCTTCAATCAAACCCTTAATTAGCTATCAAACTTTAATTTTTTCACAATTAAGTTGTTGATTTAACAAATTAAACTTTTCAAAGTTCAATTTCAATCCCTAAACTTTAAAATCTTCCAATTAACACTCGAATTGGCTTTAAAAAACTGATTTTCCTTGCAATCAATTCCTGATAAAATTAATTAAACCTTTCAAAATTCTCATTAATTTCATTCTCATTCAAGTTTGTATTTCTTTACCCAAAATACAATATTTTCACCGAATAGGTCTTTTGTCGAACAAAATTGGATCACTAATTTTGTCAATTTTGTACATTCTAGCTCTCCAACTTTTCCATTTGCTATTTTGGTCCTTCACCACCATCTTAGACAATCTTTTGGGCTTTGTTCATGTGTATCCTCTTATATTTTGGATTTTCTTTTCTATTCTTCTTTTTTTTTATGGGGTCAAAAATGAGTAATAAAAATCATCATCCCTCCGTAAATGTTGTTAGTAGTTGTTGGTTATGCAAAATTAAAATGTGAGTTGATGGTAGTGTTGAGTGTTATAAAGCTTGTTCGGTTGCTAAAGATTTTACTCAGCATGAGGGAATTGATTATTCAGAAATATTCAGTCTTGTGGTTAAAGCCACTACAATTTGGTTAGTATTTACTACCGTTGTTTCTCGAGATTGGAAGATCAATCAACTAGATGTTCATATACCTTCTTGAATAATATCCTTCAAGAAGAGGTTTATATGGAGCAACCACCTAGCTTTACTCATCATACTCTAGCATCTCATATGTGTCATCTGCATAAATCATTATATGATTTGAAACAAGTTCTTTGGGCTTGGTATAATCAATTGAGTGACTATATGTTATCCATAGGATTTTATGTCTTTGAAGTTGATACATCTTTATTTATCCTACTTATGGTTGATGATATTGTCTATCTGCTTGTGTATGTCTTTATTTATCCTATACATCTTGCTTACAGATAGTAACTCAACTTTACATACCAAACTAATTTTGTTACTAAGCTTAAAGTTCAAGCTTCGGGACCTCAGCTCCATCCATTATTTCTTGGGCATTAAAGTTAAACCAACATCTATGGGACTTATGCTTACCCAACATAAATATGCTCTTAATATTCTTTACAGAGCAGATATGCTTTCTTGTAAGCCTATTAATACTCTAGTATCTCCTTTTTCTTCAAAGTTGGCCATATTATCTAGTGGTTTGTACTCTGGATCTACATGTTATAAACAAATTATTTGTGCTCTTTAGTGTCTTACCTTCACAAGGCTTGATTTGTGCTATGTTATAAATAAAGTGTGTTAGTTTATGTATGCCCCCACTAAATCGTATTAGATTGTCATCAAGCATATTTTGTACTATTTAGAGGCCATGGTTTCCTATATCCTACACATCACTTAAAGTTTATCTCTATCTCTTCATGGTTTCACTAATGTTGATTGGGCTGTCAATATTGGTGATTGCAAATCTACATATGGGTATTTTGTGTTTCTTAATACTACTCTTATCTCATGGAAATCAAGGAAACAACAAATTGTTGCTCATTCTTTTACTAAAGTTGAATATAAGGCCTTAGCTGATGAAATTGTTAAAATTTTATAGATTCGCTCTCTGTTTTCAAAGCTTCAGTTTCCTAGTGTTTCTATAACTAGACTATGGTGTGATAACTTAGGTGTTACTTAATTTATAAGTCAATCCAGTTTTTCATGCTCACACTACCATGTCGATGAAGACAATCATTTTGTTCATAATAGAGTTGCCAAACAGAAGATTCATGTTCATTTCATTCCTTCAAATGATCAATTTGCTGTTGTTCTTACTAAATTGCTTTCTTCTGCGATCTTTGCTCATTTTTTATCCAAGCTTTGTGTGGAAGCTCCATCTTCAATTAGAGGGGATATATTATAGAAAATACTCTATTGAATTATAAGATACAAATATAGAAAATTATGTTTACCTTGTATAGCTTATAGCACAAATCATGTGTGGGTATTACACTTTTAATATTATACACAACTCTAATTATATAAATATATAGAGAGAGGATGACTAATACAATTGTTAAGCCTCCAAACACTTCTTATATCTTAACTCTTAACTGATAGGAGGACTTAATTAAACATGTTGTGGTAGTATAGGGACTAAACGGAATCGATAACCCAATTTTTGGTTGATAAGGTTTATTATAGAATAGAATTTACCAAAGCAAAGCAGAGAGTGTAAACCTACTTAATTAAACTTATCGTGTCTTCTATACGATGCCACATTAAAAAAATATCTGGCTCGCCATCGTCAACTTGATGACAAGATTCGATTAATTATTCTTTGCAAGAAAGCCGTTCTTTTTCAAGTTCCCTTTACCAGGTTCCTAACTTTTCTTCTTGAATAAAAAAAGAAGAAAGTTCTGGTGTTACATAATGTCAAATAGAGACAAACGAAGAAAAACACAGGAGAGATTTAGAGACTGGTTATAAAAAAGGAACCCTCAACGGATTCCATTTTCATGTTTCTCTGTTGGTTCTGTTACGACAACGCAACCCAGTTCGAAAGTACTGGAGCGGTTGATGAAAACGAAATTCATTAGAAACAAGAGGTAAACACTTTAAATTCTCTTTCACAGTTTATACGCTTACATCATACCTTTTCAAGGAGTTGCTTCTTTCTTGTTATTCTCCCACTCCACACATAATCAGAACGGTGGTGCCTGCACCTGAAGGATCCCGGGTGCCTTGTGGGTGAACACAAACACTTGTTTATCGATCTAGAAATAGCACTTCCGCCACCAGCAGCCACCTCTGTTCGTGCATGTGCAGTTTCTGTCTCAACTGCTTGCAAAACGAGCCTTCTTTGATACACCACCAAGTTCCTTTGGCTAACCGAAAGCACACCAGGGTGACACATTTTTCCTTCTAACCTTTCTTATGGTTAAGATTGTAGTAGGTATTTTTATTGTGAAGAGAGAGCTTGATCAAAAGAAAAGGAAAGAATCCATGGTGTGTGAGATTTTATAAGAAGTAAAGAAAGGAAGCCTAAATAAAAGGTGTAAAGGAGTTGTAGGTTGATAATTCCTTCCCGGAGAGGGTTTGCTCTTTCATTTCTTCCATTCGTGGGTTATCACTAACCTGAGTAAGCTATATGCTTTGGCTCATGGCTCATGAAATTAACCACACCACCTTCACTGATCAAAAAAACAAACGGCCTATTACAAGATAACGTAGCCGCAAATGCCAAAGTGAAGCGGCCAAAAACTATGCACCAGAAAAGTCAGGAGCTTCTAGCTGAAACGTGGCATAAAGATGCCATGTGGCTATGTATGACGAGCCCGGTTCATGCATGCCGCTTGTTGTGTCTCAAGTGGAAGGGTCCAATTCGAGCCAATGGTTTGCACTTTCTTTTCTCTTTAGAAATTTGCTTGTTTTTGATTGGCAAAGAAAATTGTTCGTTTCGATAATATGGTATGGTTAGCTTTGTGGCTGGAGTTTGGGATTAGGCTGAGGTTTTGTATGAAATTGGACAATGCGGATGCTTGCATGGTTGTCAGATTCTTTAACCATTTTCACTTGGTCTTTGACCATTGAAAAACTGTGAGACGGTGCCGTTATCCACGATTCCATATTTGAGAACAAAAGGAGAGAAACCCAAAACGGCCTAATCAAATTCGAGGAAGCAAGCAACTTACTCTGGCTCTGCCCTTTCTAGGACCAACTCTTGACCTTTATCAGATAAAATATGGAAGTGGGCATTTTCTGTGTTTTTCTTTTCATTGAAATTCATTTTCATGATTGGAAAAATTACATGATTGATATTTTAGTGAATAAGCTCTATATTCAATTAGTTGATTATATTTGATATGAAATTTATTTATATAAAAACACACATTTTTTTTTTATAAAGGCATTCTTTATCTTTAATATTAATTTATGTTTGATTCATAAGTCTAGAGTAAAAATAAAATTTTTGAAACAAAAATAATTTGCAAAGAAAATCATAAAATGTTTATAATTATGAGGGTTCCTATTGTATCAAAACATTATTTCTAAATATTCTTATTCGATACTCTATTAAGATTGAAAATTAATTAAAGCAATTGAAATTGGTACATAATATGTATTTTTTTAATAAAAGGAAACAATTTTTTTCTTTAGCTGAGGTACGAAGGATATGTAGAACTAAAATGTAAGTTCTTGTAAGTAATAAGTACATTGAACTAATATGGATGAAGATTCTATATGAAAAGATCACTCGTGTCTATGAAAATCTCATGTAATAGTTGTGTAAATGATCTTTAGACTTGAGATCATTAAGTTATCTTATATAAAAAATGCTATTTTTTTTTATCTTAATTACACGTTGTCTTAATCAAGGATAACAAATGAACAAATATTATGTATAATATGAACTATATAAAGATATTTGAGTAATCAATAAAGAATTTATTACCCTAAGTGATTTAGAAAAAAATATCTTACACGTTCTTAAATAGTATTGATTATGAGATATTTGTGCAAGTTGGAATAAAAATTGAAAAGGTGTTTCAAATCTCATTCAAATATTCAATTACTATAATGTTGAGAACAAATATGATTTAACAGAACAAACACACTCAATGCTCAAATGTCTAAATTAAAAGATTTTCAATGAAGGGATTGTTAATGTATATATTGTTGAATTTCTCGAAACACATACACGCAATGAAAACTGTAAATTTAAATATTTTTTTTTAAAGTCTCAAGGATCCTGTTAGACAGATATAAAGTTGTTTAGGATTTTTATAAAGATTACCTGAAGATCAGATGTTCTTTTCAGCTTTAAATAATTACTTATCTCTTTCAAACGTTGTTTGAAGACGAAGACTCGAGGTGGTGTTGGATTGGGCAATGCTCCTTCCTCCGTTTTTGTTTTGTCTGTTTCTCTCTAATCATCATTCTCTCTGGTTATGGGTTTGCTTCTGCTCTCTAGATCTGTTCCTTTGTTTTTTTTTTTTACTGTGGTTGGGTCAACAATCTGCTATAAGGGAAGGTTAAGGGTCTCTTTAGCTTCTCTATTTTCTTTTCTTGTGTTTTTTCTTCTATCTTTTTTTTTATCCTCCAGTCTCTCTGCGTCCTCTGCTTTTAGAGGCCACCTTAAGAGAAACTCAATCCTTATCTTCTTGGGATTGTGATCTTACATGAAGATAAAAATTGACCCCGAGTTTGATGGGATTGGGACACCAACAGTCTTGCCATTGTTGGTGTCACATCCCCAAAAAATACATAATTATTTAAAAGTGTAAAATTTTATGCGGTGTAAAATTTGGCAGAGTTTCCCTTGTAACAGGACTATACCAAGTTATCGACATCTTCATTCCTGTCACAACTCATATCATAATCATGGTCCAATCATCTTGGACCTCTTTCCCAAACAA
>Ga0325411_1005943_pt1 | contig 13450 bp, 9 predicted proteins | sample PopdelMetagenome_13_FD_206181 | JGI IMG/M metagenome (GOLD analysis project Ga0325411, IMG submission 206181) | Populus deltoides microbial communities from Bellville, Georgia, United States - Xylem-PdIQD-R4 | ecosystem: Host-associated > Plants > Phyllosphere > Stem > Wood/Secondary xylem... | reverse complement strand
CTAGGCCAGGACAGGTTTAATAACAATAGCCTAAAGTGCCTACTGGCAGAAAAAGTTCATATTTGTACCATATGCAGCTGCTGCCAGCCAATGCATGGAAAATTTTTACATAATTCGGCAGATAGAAGAGATAAAAATGGCCGTGCCTCAGGCCTGAGTTCACGTTTTGAAGCTTTTAAGAGGGATAAAAGACCTTCATAGGGAAACACCCCAGCAAGGTAAACTTAAAATATAAGGTAAAGCTGAAACAACAGGGAAAAGACCTCATCTGAAAACAATAAGCTGTTTGTTTTCCTTCGCTGAACATTTTGCACCAAGTTGAAAATTCATATAATCATAAACAGCAAAGCGTCAAATGGAAATATAGGCGAGCAATCCCCAGCACATGGCACGAGCACCTTGTATCACCACCGGAATTGTATCATACTAGGTACAAACTATCACCATGAAAGTATCAGTAAAATTACCTCCACTCTTCAGGTAGTCCAATCAAATTGGGGATCAAGATATCTATATACTGCTCCAATACTGTTGTGCAGCTGATAAGCCAGTTCCTGTTGCTGATGATTCATACCAGTATCATGATCCATCACTGGCATAGCAAACTTACCAGACAAAGCGCCAGAGACATTCCCCATTTCAGCTGTGATTCCGCTGGTAGAAGCAGAAAGATGATTTTTACCATTCAAATTCCCAAATCCTCCACCAACATTAATTGACTTGTTTCTCATCACATTACCCTCTAGGTAAGGGACATTGGTGAGCACATTTTTTCTTGACTCTGTGACCCTATTTATGTCCATATTATTTCCTTCATAATCAACACTGACCATACCACCTGTCCCACTGAACCGTGAAGAGATAATTTCTTGCATGATTTTCTCAACAGAGCTCGGAAATTCATTTGGATCAACCTCATTGGACTGAGATGACTGTTGCATTGGTGTCTGAACAGGCGAGTTTGCTGAACAGACATGGTTTATAGCAGTTGATGCTGCTAAAGTATTGTGGGAACTTTGAGAAGGATTGCCAGATGATGATGGCGTCAGACAAGAGAAGGGAGAAGAGGGGTTGGGCTGAGCTGGTGGCCAAGTGGTTGAAGAACCAGCAGATGGAATCTGAACAGAAGTCCCAGTATACGGACTGCCAGGACTAGTCATCTGATTTTCAATTCGTGAATTCATGGAATTCTGGTGAAAAAGCCCGCCAACAGTGATGGCAGAGGAAGTGGTGGAGCTTGTGCCGAGAGAATTGTTTGCACTTGCAACACCACTGCTTGTGGAAGGATGCATGATGCGTGCCCGTACAGTATGATGATCATCATTCGATGTGTGTCCAGTTATTTGACACTGCTTTTTCTCAGGTGGTTGTTGATCGGAATCATGCACTCCAGAAAATGGCCTGGTTTTGCGAGGGAACTGGGCCAAACTCTCTGGTAAACAAACAAGAAGTTATTATGTGAAGTAAGAACTTTATTTAACCACGAGTCAAAAGATTCTAATACAGCCTCCATATGATAGTTCCAGGAAACTCTCTGATGACTTTGGGACAAATGGGAGAAGTTTACTGTCACGGGTAGGATGTCAAGTAATATTTTAAGCCATTTTCTCTGTTATACAACCTTTGAAGCCATTCCCTAGAAGCTAGCAAGGTGTGTCCTAGCAAGGTGTGTCCTAGCAATCTATTGGTTTGTTTGCTGTTTGTAAAAGCTAGTAGCTTTAACTTTAGGAAGCTCTATGCATAGATTGTAGTTTTTATATTTTGGAAAGGAAACTTCTGCATATCATACTTCAATGCATTTTTGGGTGGTGAGATGAATAATCATTCGATATGCAATGCACCCTTCTCTTAAAAATTTAAAATTGTAGGTATTTTTTCATTTCCTTTTTGGTTAAACATAGATGTGAAAGTTTAGAGAGAGTTTCAATCAGCACAAAAGCATTGAGAAATAGAAGATAAGAACATCAAACTGTGAAACTTATGGCAATCTTGGCTGACAAGATTTGATTGATAATTATATTCGCGTCAAAAAAGAACGTATACCAAATGGGGGAAGTTTCTTTGAGCTTACCTATTGGTCCCTTCCCAGCATCTTGAGTTGTATAGTCAATCAAGTCTTTCATGCAGTTTACCACCTCTGATATCTGCAGGTTGTTCAGTAAAGATGCAAAAAAGAAAAGAAGGTTCCTGTTAGATTATCAAGATATGATTAGTCCAACGTTTTTCAGAAAGAGCAAGAAGCAGATACCACATTTCAAATATAATGCAATCACACAAATATGGAGTTACATATTCATCTTATGTGCACGTGTTTTATTAGGGCAGGATATATCATCTTAAATTCAAATCCAAAACCTTGAGGGCGAGGTCACTTGGTAGGTAAAATTGGCAGGCACTATTGCTACAAAGAATAAAAGACCAAATCAAGCAGGAAGGAACCAAGAGCTAGGAGAGAGGATGGCATGCATCAGTGGCATCAAAAAGAGCCTAGAAAGAAAACGCATGGGAGGAAGTTTAAACCACATTCAAATGAATTCACATGGGCAACCAGGAAACTCAAGTAAAATATTATGCCTTCGCAATTCCAGAACATAATCAACCTGTGCACTACTAACCAATGTAAAAGAAATGAGCTTATTACTAACCAATGTAAAAGAAATGAGCTTATTCAAGTCCAATAATCAAGGATGGCCAATTTGAAATTAGAAAATTGCAATAAACTATACCTGGAGACATCGCACATATCTTTTTGTGAATCCTAAATCATTAACTAAAGGTATCTCCAAGGCTTTTGCTAGTTGACAAGCAGATGCAAGAAACCTGGAAAATTCACACCCATAGATATAAGCCAAACAAAAGCCACCAGGAGGAAATAAAAGTTCCACTGTAATTTACCTATCAACATATGTATCAAATTGAGAATCTAAGAAGAAATCAAACAAGAAGCCATCTAAAATTATATCAGTTGAGTTGAATATTCATCAAGTACCATGCAGAAAAAAAATCCAAACATAACACTTTATCATAGCCATCATGTCACGGTCAAGTTGCTGGATGCTATCATTGATGTCATTATGAAGGCTATTAGCTGAGTGACAATCAGGCCCTATTTGAGAGTCAGAGAATTAAATTACCATGTTGCAATAGTTTACTCAATGTAACTTCATCCATGTTGCAGATCTAATATTCAGGGGTGAATTAGTTTCCAGTTTCCAAGTTGCAACATCAAGGTGGTTAGTCAAATGCCTAAAAGTCCCAGATGATGCAAATCATGTACATAAGTGGAGCATGTCCCACATAAAAAATTTGAGGTCTTGCAGCTCATGTGGAAAAGAGGGGGGAACATCATGTCAACTCTTAGGTTCAGCAATTTTCATTGTTCAGCAAAGAAAAAATGAAACAAAAATATAAAGTTTTTAACAGATTATATGAACACAAATTATGAAATTTCAAATAACGGTGGCAAGAAAAAACCACCATCAACTAGTGACATCAATCAAAAGATTTCAAAGCAAAAGGAACTCACATGTTACAGTTATTTTCTAAATCAGGTGAAGAAGAGCTCGATGAAGCATTTTGAGCAGAAGCTTGGTATTTCTGTGCCACAACTCCAAGCTGGCTTACCTGCAAGGTAGGAAAGTGATCTATAAAAGTTACACAAGAATTTAAGAAGACCTTATACCTTACCACCTCAATAGCGCAAATGGACAGAAAATAAGCAATCACATAAGATGAAAAAACTATGAAAGCGGAAGACTTCAGAGAAAAATTTAACTATGTAACTGTGATTCAGAGAATAATTGACCTCTGATGGCAAGTATTGCAGCAATTAAATCTGAAGTATCATAAAGGGAGATTCCATCCACATGTGCTCCAAGCTGATGAAACTTGGATATGTTGACCATCCTTGGGCACTTCCATTTAAGTATCAAAGAAAGGTGACAAAGAGAATCGCTCCCTAAAGAATGGAGACCAATTTCCCAGACAAGGAGGCCAAGCTTCTCAGGAATTTATTTAAGACCTCTCCCTTCACCAATTCTTGTTAGGGTTATCCCCTAGATGGCTAATCATGTAAATACAAAAGTTTAAGGGCTGTTCAAAAACAGAATAATTCTCCAATTTTCTAGAAAATTGAAGTCAGAAAATGTAAAACTAGAACTTCATGTTCAAATACAATATTTCTCTATCTAGAAAACTAAAAAACTAGTTTTCCAATTTTCCAAATCTATACTAAGTTTAGAAAACCACATTTTAGAGGTTATCCACAGTTTTCCAATGCAAGTTTTTCAGATGAATAAAAAACATGAACAATATAATTTTATACACACACAAGCACTTTTTAGCTAGGTAAAATATTAAAAAATATTCATATTTAGTTAGTGTCATAAATTTAATTTTTATTATAAATATATTTTTTTAAGGTAACAATATAATTTTTTCATGATAGTTTTTAATTCAAATAAAATAAAATTAATAGTCTATAATTAGATTACCACAAACAAAAAATAGTAAGATGACTATTATAAATTATGGTTTTTATTTTTTATGAAAAATTGTTGTCATCTTTATGTATTTTTTATTTTTTCAAATGAAAAAATCGTTTTCATTTTCAATAAATGAACATGTTTTCCCAATTTTTCATTGCAAAAAAAGAAAAGAAAAAGGGAAGTTCTTTTTACTTAACACACCCTTAAGGTTTCATTGCATCATTAATTTCCAAATTTCTATATGTTCTACTTTCCTAGATTAGTGTAGTTTGCTGCTTTTCTGAGGTAGGAAATTTTCTAGCTACTTTCTTGCAATCTCTAAATTCATTAGAACTTGAGTTCTGATCATGGAAAGAAAAAGGACATTCAACCATAAATTCTGAGAATTGAATAGCGCGTGTGAAAGCTTAAATTAATCATGATAACCTAATCCAAAGATTCCAAAAAAGCTGCACCAAGATCCCCACTCAAGAGAAAACATAATTTACAATACAAATTAGAAGCACTAAATTAGCAACCTGAGGTATAATCAACCTTCGTGGAATAAGTTCCTCATGATGGCATGCACAAAACTCCCAAGAGCAAATCTAGAGAACGTGGATGAACAAAGATAATTAGGGCATCAATGATATTTATAGTTAATAATAAAAGTATAGTTTCAAATATCCCCCAGGTGCAATTTATCAACGCCCAAACCTTCAGATCTGGAGAGAAAATGATACGAAGTTGGCCATTGCGTACAACACGAAGGTGCTCAAAAACACTCTCTTGTATTGCTTTTGCATAATCAAGTACAATTTGACCACTTGCATTCTGATATTCACGAGGCATATCGACATAAAGAAGCTCTTCCAAAGTGCCACTATCATATTTGATTTTGAACAACCTAGGAAGAACCTCTACGGTAGTTTCTGAAATTGCAGAAACAAGAACCAAAGAATGAGAATTGCACAAGACTTCAAATATTATTTCAGAAAAGGAAAAGAAAAGGATGACACAATTCCTTCGCTTTTCATAAATTGTTATCTTTAGTACTTTAAAGTTTGTTGAAGACTACGTTTTTTTTATCCATTTGTAAGCAAATTCATATCTGCATCATTTAATCCAAAGAAAGAGAGAAACTCTAAACTTTGATTCCTTTGAGCATATTCACATCACATTTAATTTTTCTTTCTGCACTCTCTCTTCACAGATCTACTTCCCCTCAAAACTGATCCAAGTGCCTAACAAGGCTAAGTTTTAAACAATGAAATGGATTGCAATAAATGCCTCATGAATTCAATGAGTGAATATTTATCAGAAGATTTTCAGCTTTGAATGGGTCAAGCATCCATTAAGATGAAATTCTTAAAATCTTGATACAGAAAAATATTAGAAATCTTAATAAATTGCACATGCATAATTACAGAGCATCACATATAAATGTGCAACATTTTGATTTTTGAGCAAAATATAGTAGAAACATTGTATAACACGATAGCAAAGATATGATAAACAGCAGATTTTGCTTATCACTAAGTGCCACTCTAACAAATCAACGGCAAATAACAAAAAAAGTGGAGGCTGTAAAAGTAGCATACCAAAACCACGACCAGGTTTGCAATTGCATATCTCACAGTGCCACATATCCTGCAACATTTCCATTAAATTTCAAATTTTTCTAATGGCAATAGAAGTTCAAAAGATATGCTTACTCAAAAACTTCATATTTTACACTACGGTTTTCATTCCAATTTGGTCATGATTCCATTGTGTTGTGAAGAATATGAAGTCTACAAAAACTCAAATAAAAACAACTGCACACTTAAGGCAGTGTTTGTTTACACATAGCACAGGAGAGAATCCAAGCTCAAAACTTCTTCATTTTACCGCTCATTCTCTCCTAAATGCATTTATTCATCATTTCTTTTACATTAAATTGAACAGCATAGTCCAGCGTAGAAGTATTGAAGTTGAAAAGCAATGGCGTAAGTCAACCAAAGATATTCTGTTCCTTATCCCCCAGTTCCCCTCAGAAAACATCATGCTATCTTCCTCGGTCAATTAGTATTCGTCTATATAACAGCATACCTGAGGAAAAACACCATTTGTTTGGCGGCTATTTCCATACAACGAAACACATAACCTTTTCCTTGCATTGGAAGCAAAAAACTCAGCCACAAATTTCCTCCAGAATTCAATATTGTTTTCCTACATAAAGACCAGTCACTACAAACACAAGAAAAATGCCAAAAACTGACAGAACACATTTTCTCCAGGAATCAAACAATTTTACCTGAGGTCTATGCCGCTGCTGATAAACGTATTGAGTCAATCGCCTAGCACCTGTTCCCGGTTCATACGGTGGTCTTGCAACAGATCTAACTGGCAAATTTTGCTGTTGAAACTGTTGTATTTGGGGCTGTTGATGAGGAAATGCCCTCAAAAGTTGCTGCTGTTGTTGCAACTGCAGAATTTGCTGTTGCTGTAAGTAATTCATCTGTGCGACAGCAGCCTGAGGAGACTGCCTGGACATCTGGAAGAACTGCTGGTGCTGGTGCTGGTGCTGCTGTAAAACCGATTGAACAGAAAGTTGATTCTCCACTTTAACAGGTCCAATGCCTGTTCCAATCCGGTTCTGTTGTGGTTCTACTTTCACTGAACCCAGACTCTGCAAAGACTGCAACCTACGATGGGGGGCAATCTGGTCATTTATTACATGTGGCTCCAATTTTACAGGTCCCATGGCGCCCAACCCGCCTCGAATGGACTGGAATTGCTTTTGCCCATGGTTTATCATGTGTGGCTCAAATTGTTGAACTTGAGGTTGGTGATTAACAGAAGGGTTAGAAATTTGCTTGCTTTGAACTTTTCCAGATGAAGCAGAACTCACCATATTGGAACCATCAAACAATGAGCTGAAACCCACATCATTAGCTACCATAGAAATAATAGTAGACTCTAAACCAGAAAGTCCAGAGCTTGAAACACCTTTCCCAAAACCCTGATTGATAAGAGAAGACGCACTGGGAGAATTTCCAACCAAATTCATGTTATACTGACCTGGCTGCATGGAACCATCTCCTTGAGACCCCAAAATGGCAGAATTTGATCTCAAAAGCAAAGGTGAAACGGACTGGGAACCACCGATTGGAGTCTGTGGCCTACTTGGTATCATTTTTTGGCCTAAACCCAGAAAACACAACCTTATTTCATTTCACAAAATGACAAGAAATTTTCACTACAAGCTTGAATTTTTATCAACACCCATTTTCCCAAATGAGCTTATCTAAACAACCCAGAAAATAAAAACATAAAAATTCAGCATCTTAAACCTTTGAAGCCAATTACAGCACACATTAACCATAAACAAAAGAGAATGCAGCAGTTTTTCCACGGACAATAGGACATAACCAAATAATTGCAGGAAACCTTCAACAAATTCGGGCCTCAGATTATTATATAAAACAGAAGAAAGCTTTAGAAGAGAAACCCAATTTTTCTTTTTTTCTTGTTTCTTTCTCTCTCTTTTTTTTCTCAGGAACCAGACAGACAGACTACAAAACGTATGGAAGAAAGTAGTAAATGAATGTGAAAGTAGAAGCCAGCTAGCACCAGAGAGAGAGAGAGAGAAAATGCAATTACCCCCAAGTGTTGGTTTATAGGCAACGCAATTGAATGGCAATCTTCAGAGAGAGTGAGAATGTTTTCTGAGCGTTTAACACACTAAACAGAGAGTGAGTGAAAAGGACTGTGTGGCAGTGTTTGGAGTAGAGAGAGAAAAAAATCTATGATGATGATTCGAAAAGGGAAAAGAAAATAAATATGCTAAAGGACACAAATACTACAATGACGAGGTTTATGTGGACCAAAAGGTATATAGAGAGATCTGATCATATATATTTAGAGCGCGGTCTAAAACCCGGCCCGGTCCGTATAAGCTGGGTGAATTAATTTGGATTAAATTTTAAATTAAATCTTTTTAAATTTTTTTAAAAAAATTAAAATGATATAATTTTAAAAAATAAAAAATCAAACTGGTCTCATTTACTCATGTAAAACCACCCAATTTAATATAAAACCTTGATGAGTGGTTTAACACTAATTTGGGGTTGAATTTTTAAACCCGTACAAGTAATCTTAAATGGATATATTACTTTTTTTAGAAGTTAATGACAGGACTAAGTAAATCTTATTTTTATAATATGAAATTATTAAAACTACTTGTTTTCATAAAACTATTATATAAATTGGGTTTATTGCGTAAAATTATTTGATTGATTGAACCATAGATTTTGATATATTTTAGGTTTGTTTGGGAGTATAATAAAGGTTTTTTTAAAAGTGATTTTTGTTTAAAAATATATTAAAATAATAATTTTTTTATTTTAAAAAATTTATTTTTAACATCAAAACAATCTAAAAATAAAAAATAATTTAAAACTAAAAAAAATAAAATATTTAAAATCACGATTGTAAATAATAACAATGTAAAGGGCATGTCTGCAAGAGGATTCACTCTGCATTTGAATTTTATTATAACTTTGATGAGTGTTTTGAAATTTTAATATTTTTAATATAAAAATGTAATTAGTTTTTTTTTTTTTGACGTTTATAAAGATAGAACCCTAGGGCTAGAGACAGGATAGTTAAATTATCATTATAAGGTTTAAATTGACTGTCGTTGATAAAGATGGAGGACTATTTTTGACATGCAAACTAACCTCATATACTCTTATAGTTGGAAAAGCTCAAAAAAAAAAAAAAAAACCAGCCCCTTTGGCATCGTTGCTATTTTTTGAGCAGAATGATATAAAAGGAATTAACATCTCTCTTTCATATTGAGTTTTTGCATGCAGGACTAGTTCCTGAAGCCCTTCCTAAAGATGCTGCAGTGCATTCATCTTCTACTTCAACAACCCAGCTAGATTGTGGCTTCTATCACGAGCACCTGCTGAAAATGTAACTGTGGGAGTGTCGAGTGAAGATGGAATTCAACCTAACAACTTGTCATGTACCCACTTTATTTGATTTTCTGATGATTAAAATTAAAATTAAAATTGATGAAGCTAAAGATAAATTCTGCGAAAAAATTTCTTCTCATTTAATGCTCTACCATCATTACAACGATTCTACATTGTGATTTACATTATTCAGTTCCTGACTCTCAGAACCCTTCAGCCTACACATCAACAAATGTTACAGGGGTAGACAATGACAAGAGATGCCTGTTACCTGGATTCAACTGCATGAGTTTCTGAGCCTCTCGGAAATGATCGACGCCACCAAATCTGGAAGGCTTTGCAAAGATTGGGACATTCGGTGCCATGCTTGGAGAAATACCTAAACCATTCAGTGAACAGCACATCCTGATGCTTCAAAGGAAGTGTAAGGAGTGTCTGACCCATGGCTTCTTCTAATGCTTTCATGTCCAATCCTTTTTTACATCTCTGTAACCAACCGAAGTCCAATAGCATTGGCCCAAACCATGCCTGGAGAAGAGCTGCTCTTTCTTCTGAGCGGCAATGCAATTTTCTGGTTCCCATTGCAATAAATAAAATTGCAGAAACCCGGCTGAGCTCATATCTAACCATCGGAGATACACTCCCATGCATGCTAAGCAACTCTCCTTGATGTGCCCACATATCCACAAATTCCTCACCAATCTGTTGATCAAAGAGAATTTCCAGTAGCCAATTGATGTTGTCAACCTGTCTGGAGATGCGTCCAATCAAGGGCTTACTTGTTTCTTTTTTCAACACTTTCCCAGGGGATATGGTACCAGAGGCTTCCTCCATGAGGCTGACTAATGAACCTAGACAGGACTGACAAACATCATAAAGATCTTCCTTGTTGGGATCGTGTTGATCCTTCTCGTACACTGAACTTTTGCAAAGGAGACCCTTAACTAATGACTTCAATTCATTTCTTGCATTGGCATCAGCACAAGTAGTAATAGACCAAACAAGCTGTCTAGCTAGATTTTGTTTAGAATCTTCTGAGCTAAGCAAGTGGAGTCTAGCCAAAATGTCTTGAGTTGTTGTCTCATCAAATTTAAACACTGCAAATAGATTCCTAAGTCTGTCCTCTTCTTCCTCCGTCCAAGGGACAGCCTCAAGGTATTTCAGACAGGATAAAACACCTTTAGTAAACATGATGCCAGCTGATACCTGGTGATAGTTCCAAAGATCTTGTTGGATCAATAAGAAAATGGTTGAAGACATAGAGATAAAGTTGTCAGAAAAACACATCATTCTTTGGATTCTTGAATATGAGGCTACAAAAGACAAGATCCAAGCCCTGTACTGTAAACTTTTATACGTTACAGTGAATGACTTACACAATCATTTTTTCTAACGCTAGGCTGTGTAACAATCTAGAAAACGGATGAGCCTAGTACAAGAAGTTGAAGATCATTACATGGGTGGTTGCTACGAATCCTTTGCTTTGAGCATTAGTTCAACGCCGATGGCAATTAGACCACTGGACTTTTGCTATTTTGATCAAATCCAGTAGCTCTAATAGCCATTAACATTGTGGCTATGCTCAAAACATTGTCATTCCAGAGATCACACATTTTATACTACCCAACCTAGCATAATCTGAGTTCAGCTCCTAGCACTGTAATGTCTCCTAAATAAGATTAAAAAGACTAATCCATTGATTAATCCTTCTTCAATATCTGTATATAGTATAATTTCTACAAAAGTGGATCTTAAAATGACTCTTCTGTCATAAGAATGATGAGCAGAATCAATTTTGTGGGCTTGTGACATTGCAGTTGCAATGCCAAAAAAACCATGGGTGTTTCTTCATTCAAATCAGAAAAGTTGAAATTGATGCTTTTCCAATTAGGATGAAAAGCACTAAAAGAAAACATTTTTGCAACTGCCCCTGCAATACCAAACACACACTTAGAGAAACCTAAGAAATTATGACAGTCTCAAATCCCATCTAGTATACCTAAATATGGAATAACATGAAGAAGGGATTTGGTAGGATTCTTTGCAAAAAGCGAACTGTAAATATCTGCACATTCACATACATGTGCATGTTGTATCTTAGTAAGGATAGAATAATTGTCAACTCTATTATACTTGGTCTCAATCTCAGACTAATTGGGATCAGTTGCATGAATCACTTTCTTCCATCCCATGGTATACAAGGAAACTCTCTGTAAGATGCTTAAAAAACAAACCATCTGCAAGATATTTAAAACTTACATAAAAAAATCTCCATCTTGATTATGAAATTTTATTTAGAAAATAAACCAGTTGAGGGGAACCTAGTTCACTGTTTACCTTAACCACCTATTGAAGGTTAGTGGGTAAGCCAATATTCCAGCAAGCACAAAAGGAAAGCTGTGAACAATTGTGATCGATGCGATTGTTTAATTTCAATCATCCGTGCATGACACGCGCGCATGCACATGATACTCCCATCAGTGCATGTACACATGTCATACACAAACAACTAAGATTGGACAACGATGTCACAACTGCTCAAAACCCCTAAAAACAACCTTAAATGATCAAGTACTCTACATTTAAAATAGGATAGTACTGTTCTAACTCTTATAGAACAATCGCATTACATCCATACAAAGCATGATTAAGATATAAGCCTGGAAGGAATGCTTTAAACATTTGCGATTGATGAGATAGTCCAATCCCAACCATCCATGCATGACATGCACGTGTGATTCCACATCATGTTTATGCTTGACCACAAATACATCATGCACGTATAAACGAGATTAAACAATCTCAACGCAAGTATCCATAGCAATTCCCATTACCGCACAGTCTTCAAAATCAATTGCCGCTGAAATAATAACATAATAATTTTTTCCCCTTGAACACAGTTGTCAAAGAGACTATACCCAGCTAAAATCTTCAGAAAATAAAATAAAATAATATCCACAATAACACACAACATTTCCACTAAAACCCATAAACAAACACACGCAAAAAAACAACCCAAAAACATAATAATAATAATAATAATAATCATCATCATCATCATCATCATAAAAAAAAAACAGAAAGCAGAAAGCTAACCTCAAGTATATCTATGGCTCTATAAGCCCCAACCTTCAATAACCTTTTAGCAATATCCTCTTCAAACATCAACTCAATTGTCTCCCTAAAAATTCCCAAATTCTCCACATCAGGCACTTCTATTCTACACATTTTTCTTGACAAATTACCACTACCATCACCGTCACATTTCGACCCCAGGTTTTTCCGATATTCGCATATCAACCCCGCAAAAACTTCTGAATTTGCAATCAAGACTTCCGAATTCAGCTCCAACACCAAACCCCCACCATTCCTCCCTCTCAATTTCAGCCTCACGTCAAACACGCCCCGACCCGAATCCAACCCGGAACCCGATCCAGAATCCGAAAACGACCTCCTCTCATTCCTCCCCCGGAAAGACTCAGATCTCGATTTCGAGTTCAAGTCCACCGGCGGCGACGGGTCGGGTATGATGTCTCGGGTCGTGTCGCCAGTAGGATCCGAGTCAATAGGCGAGACGCGGCCTGGGGAGAGGATTCTTCTCGGGTCTATCCGACCCACGAAATTTAACCCGGGCTTGGGTGAGTTGGGGAATGAGCGGGGACCAAGCTTAGAGACCGAGTAGTCGGGTTTCTTGTTCTTCTGGAAACTGGGTGGTACAGCAAAGGAACAGCACCACGAAGATCGCCCGCGGCGACACTGATAGGTTGAACTATGCCTTTTGTGAGTTGACTCGGCCATGGATCAGAACGGAGTGATAGACCGAGTCAAGTCATCGAGATAGAGACTAGAGAGTAAGACTGGAGTGAAGAAAGGAAAGAATGGGAAGGGAAGGGAAGGGAAGGATAGTGTGTTTATGAGATATACATGTGTCCTGCCCTTTTATTTATTATTTATTTATTTAAAAAGAGAATTTTTTTTGTTCTTGGAAATGGTGAAGGTTGTTTATATTCTTTAAAAAAA
>Ga0325411_1005942_pt1 | contig 13450 bp, 6 predicted proteins | sample PopdelMetagenome_13_FD_206181 | JGI IMG/M metagenome (GOLD analysis project Ga0325411, IMG submission 206181) | Populus deltoides microbial communities from Bellville, Georgia, United States - Xylem-PdIQD-R4 | ecosystem: Host-associated > Plants > Phyllosphere > Stem > Wood/Secondary xylem... | reverse complement strand
CTCGGTGTTGATTTAATTTAAAGTTTAAGTTGTAAATTTTCCGAGTTAATTTAATTTTGTTTTTAAAATATTGTTTAGATTAAAAAATACAAAGTTTTTTAATAGTTGACTCTACAAGCCAAGCCGAATCTTACCACTATACTCCTATGTATTTGAATTCAGAACGCAAATCATATTATAGAGTAAAAAATCATGAATTTTCTAATTCTAGCATGGACATGTTTCTGATTGGATAATAAGATAAATTTAGTTTTAATAAGTAGAAATTGAAAGAGGAAGGGAGTTTCCAGCACAATGAAAATTGCTAATCTTGCACTGCATGCACGTACGTTTGCTTAGTATGTGTTTCAAACTCTCATAGGTACGTGTGATCACACGAATCCCTCCATTTTATTTCCTTTCAACTGTAGATGTGGAATGTGATGCAAACTAATGGCTAAATTAGGGATATTCTTGTTTGAAATTGTAAAACCTTTGTTTTGACAGACTTGGCAATGTCCATATGGGTTTGCTTACCTCGTCTATGTATGGCTAAACATACAAAGCCTAGAGATAAAACTCCTTGTTTTTGTTAGGCAAAAGCATGGAGTTAGTGTCAGATATTTGACTATGGAATTGGTATGCTATCAAATCCTTCAACAAACCCAACAAAAAACGAAGATCTTTCGGAGAAGTGACTGCAAGTGACAACGATTACTGACCATAAAGTCCCAATTAACCATGCATGTGGGGTGGCTTGATTTGTGAAGGTTAGCTTAGCTTAGCTTCCTCCATAATTTCTTGCCACCCCACCTGCAGCTGTAACTCTTTGCCTCGTCCCATAGTACAGTTTTTCATCTCTAGGAACTAATCGAATCCATCATTGTCAAAATCCATCCATGCCAGCAAACTGTACCATAGTTTGGATTTGTGAGGAGAAAGCTAAATGAGCAACAAACGCTATGTACGATTTGTTTGCAACTTTGAGTACACACACCTGTAATTGGGTTCCACCACCACACGAGCATGATCCAAGCACATTAATTGATTGGACTGGTCATAAAAGAATTAACCCTAGCTGGTTTTGATGGTGCCAATCCACACTAGCCAGTACTGTAGACTCTTGGGGCATGCTAGCATGCTCGTGACCATGCTGGCCATCACGTGAACTTCACATGGTATACCTTCTCTGTGTTCAAAATTAACACCACCGACGAACTACTTCATGGGGGAATATTGGAACCCCACCCTGCCCTTCTATGGTGACCAATTACCAAAGAAACATGCACCAAACCCTATATTATATTAGTGGGGTACCGTGCTTTGTCTAGCTAGCTAAGATCACTCTCCTCTCTCTCTCTAACATTATTGACCTTTGCAATGTAGAACTAAACTCCGACAAAAAGAATCCTTATTATTGTAATAGGAAAGTAGAAGAGAGTGTTATGGTTTTAGTATCATCATAATCAAGAAAATCAAGAGAATGTTTTCTAAGTAGTAGTAGAACTACCCGGCCCCCATTATTATGGAGGTTCTTGAATGATAGAGAGTTCATGCATCATGATATGTTTGACGAACTTCTTGCCGACATGCTGGACATGTATATTGATGAAATCATGTGCACAATCCTACAAAATATATTCTGTATGTTGCCAGAGGCAAATGCCAATTGTCAATGATCATAAATGATGAAGTTTTTTGTTTACTTAACACCAATTTGTAGTAAGGTATAGACATATATATGTATATGCAAATTGCACTTCCGTGCGTTACTACAAATAATTCGATTCTTTTTAATTAGTTAATTATAATTTCAATAAAACACAATGCCTTTTTGTTAAATATATTTTCTTATTATTTTAACCGTGTGTTTAGTGATACGATATAGAGTGTTTAATTTTATATAAACATTTTAATTTTTTTTATTATTATTTGCAATAACATATCAAAATTATTTAAAAACATTCATTTTAATATTTTTTTTCAGATGAAATACTATTTAAAAAACAGATTAAAACATAAAAATAAGTATTATTTAAATAACTTTGAGATTAAATATCTATAAAAACTAGAATATTTTGAATTATTCGAACCCAAAGACTAACTCTCTACGAGGAAAATGGTAACATTTTTACTCTCAAAGTTGAAATGGACCTTGGTGGTTAAGGTCAATCCAGTCAAGAAAAGCTCATGCTTGCCCAAGTTGCATGGTGTAATTTGCTTTCAATCTAATACTATATAGATCAATAAACTGTCCTCATACCATACAGAAGCCTGTAGTATTTTCCAGAAATCATCAGACTATGCTGTACTAACTAAAAGTCATATTGATTTAGATTGTCAGTGGGTCATGTACCCTAACCAAATTTAAGAAAGGGGGGCCTCGAGTTGTTGAACGTATGGACACAAGAACAAGCTGGGGTTCAGACTTGAGAGTTAAGACGATGACGAGAGCTCCCCGGGCTAACTGGTCCTAGCACGTTAGTGCACCCTTTCCTTACCTGTCGTATCAATGCTAGGCTTTTGCCCGACCTAACTTCCATGTTGTCCCTGACTCACTCTCTCTTACAGGACAAGATGGCCAACTTCGTATGCCTTTAATTCTCTCTCCCACTTATATATATATACATGTTTCACACTTTCAAGCAAGAAGTATCCATCAGCCAACTCGCCCCGTTTCTTGCTTTTGTTCATATTTTATTACTACTACCTTAAAGCATTTTGTGCTACCTTACTTGCTTGTTAATCAATATCTAGAGGGTATCATGGAGCTTCAACTAGGTCTTTCCCTTCCAACCTACAATTTTATTGAAAACTTTGACCTGAACAATGGTGGGTTTGAGCCCAAAGATCAGATGCTTGGTTCGAAACCATGGATCAGCTGTGAAGATGGTAATTACTTGGACAACAAACGTAGCTTTGAAGTAGCCTTTGAAAAGAATATCAAAGATGCATCTCAAGAATTGCCTTTACTTTTATGGAGTGGCCAACCAAATGATGAAGATGATTGGAATGGAGAGAAGAAAATCTCTCGTAGCATTAACAAGTGAGTTGTGAATTGTAATTAGTATGATCAGACCCCTTTTCTTGTTTACAAGTCTTAGCCAGGCATGCATAATCTGACTACAATATTTCATCATGATTTTACAGGAATGATGAAGAGGAAAATCAAGTTGTGGGGTGGCCACCTATTAAGTCATGGAGGAAGAAGGTGCTTCATCACCAGCATCAAGCTGGTCATGTTGTGAATAGTACTAGAATGGCAACAGCTGGGAATTATGAATATGGTACTGGATCAAACTCCAAGTATGTCAAGGTGAAGATGGAAGGAGTAGCAATAACAAGAAAGATTGATTTAAGGCTCTACAACTCTTATCAGACACTCACAAAATCCTTGATCAGCATGTTTGCTAAATGTAAGTAGTAACTGCAATTAATATTCGTCATCACATATATACAAATATCAGTGCCAAATTCCTCAAAGAAAATGTTGTAATAATTGTTTGATTTCTGGTTTTGGGTTCAGGCAAAAACCTTGAAAAAGATGCTGCACGTTACAGTCTGACATACCAAGACAAAGATGGGGATTGGCTAGTTGCAGGAGATGTTCCATGGCAGTAAGTACCAATACTTCTTGATCTCTTCAATTTATTTATTTTTTACTTACTTCCATTATATATGTTTATTGAACTTCAATTAGCAGCAAGGTTAAGCAATGTACTGTGAATTAATTAGCCACAAATTTGAAATTTATGGTATAATTTTGCAGGACTTTCATGGAGTCTGTGCAGCGTTTGAAGATAGTGAGGAATGCTGGTTAAATTGGTTTGGATTGATGATCAATTATTGTGTCCTTGTGTTGCAGTGTACTATAAGAGATCGTATGTATTTATACCCTAGTGTTAGAGGAAGAACATAATTAATTAGATTATTAAGCCTTTAATTATATGTTGAATTGGATGTAATTGAAGTAATTTAGCATTGTAAGTTTGTAATCTTTGTTGTTAATTCCATCATATAATGTTGTCTTGCTTTTGAGAGTGAAAATGTTGATATATGTTAATGCCATATCTTACGAGAATTCGGACTTTGTAAATCATCTTTAGAAAATTATGATCTTCATCATTGCAATATATAATACGATAGAAATATTACAGAAAATATAAAATCATGTTTAATTGAAAAAATTAAAACAAAGATATATAAATTAAATTTGTTACGAAATACAAAATCATTTTTAATTGAAAAGACAAAAACATGAAATAAATTTGTTATGTTTATATTGTTACAATTTTTGAATGATTTCCTATATTTTTAAAATAAAAAATATAAAAAAAACACGTCATTTATCTTTAGTCATTTATTCTCAAACAGTAATTAAAATGTTATCCAACTAATGACTTATAATAGCTGACAATTTAGATTTTTGTTTTTATATTGAAATTTATCAAAAATCCATCGCAACCTAATAACTTTCAAATAACTTAAGTTGTTGGGTGAAGTTTCAAGATATAATTTATATTATTCTCTAACACATCTCTTCAAGTGAAAACCTTTTAGGCTTCAAACTTGCACAAGCTTACATTACCTTGCTTGATTTTTTTATCAAATAAATGGGGATGGTAAAATTTGAACTCGTGATCGTTTGGTCGTCAAGATTCTAATACTATGTCTAAGAACTATCATAACTCGATAGCTTAAGCTGTTGAGTAAGATTCTAAAATATAATTTATATTATTTTCTAATAAAATTCAATATTTATTTGATCAAATTGCAATTTCTGAATATATTCTGGTTATCGAAAGTGGGTAGTAACTAGTAGTTCTAATCCCTAACTACTGTTATGTCTTTATATATAAAACACCCATCTATATATATATATATATATATATATATATATATATATATATATCAGTCTATTTAAGAGAATATACAATGAATAAAAACATAAAAATAAACAACTGCGCACCATTGTCTTTATTTTTTCTATGATCATTGTACGTGTCTATTCATTATGTATTCATTGATCAAACAATTTCTTTGGACATAACATTGCATTAAAAATAATAAGATATATGCCTTAATCTATTCTAAAAAAATATCTTAGTATGCTAACATTGATTGAAATTAATTAAAAAGAAACCATATTAACTTATTAAATTCATTAAAAAAATTATCTGATGATTGATTTTTTTTACTATTCATTTTTTAAAAATAATTTCCTATAAAATAAAGGGTATGCTCAATAATAAATAAACAAAAAGTACATCCCATCCCTACTCTTATTTTTCTTCTTCATTTTTAGTTTTTCTTTTTCCAAAGAATAATTAAAAAGCATGTCCATTAACCCCCAAAAGTCTAATTGCCCTCATATAATCATCATCTCATATATAATTTGAATTCAAAATGCCGAACCTAAATACTATAATTATTTTTTATAATTATTTAAAAAACATGCATAGATAAAAGTTCCACTAACATTAGAAAATAACAACAATTAATGTGATTTAGTGCTTAACATTTAGTGTTTTAGTGTTCATATAATTAAAAATAAAAAAACAAATATTGGAATGCTTTGATAGCCGATGTGAAATACTTTACAAAATATAAAGGAAAAGCTATGTTTTTAACTCTCTTTGTTTCATTATTACCTAAGAAATAATGATTAATTAAAAAAATGTGAAGCAATCCTTTTTTTTTTTTTGTAAGCCTCCTTTATTTACCGTGTTTTGGGCTTGGTCCAGTTTACAAAGCCCGCTTCAAAGACTCTAAAATAGCCCAGTCCACAAATGCAATACAAGCCCAGGACATGGAACATGGCCCAGATGTGACTCATCGCCTAGAAGGTGTTCAAATGTTCAATGACCTAGAATTGTTGAGTTTCTTTTCAAGTCATATCCCCACCGTTTCAATAATCAATCATACTTTTCAGTCTTTATCCGGAAATTAATTTGAAAAGGACCTTGGATTACTGGACTGCTTGTAAGTCATTAATTTAACGCGTTGTTTTTTTTTTTTTTTTTAGTGTTAAATCTTTTAAGAGGATGATTAATAGCATGGTAACGGTTACTTTTCAAATAATTTTTTGTGCTGAAATACATGTTAATGATTTTTTTTATTTTTTAAAAATTATTTTTGACACCAGCACATTAAAATAATTCAAAACGTATAAATCATATTAAATTATAGCAACAAAAAAAAATTAAATTTTTTGAAAACGCGGTACAAACATGTTCTAAGTCTAACCGAGTTTATTAAATCATTAGCTTAATAAGATTTTACCGAATCAATATTTTATTTAAACATCTAGCTTAAATTAAGTTTTAAATCATGAATCAACTCATTGAACCGATCTAAGTTTGATCTAAGTTTAACTATATATTATGGTTTCGATGTTTGTGCCACCAATGCGGGCTGAAGATTTGCTAAAGATGGTGTTAAATTATTTATTATAACCTTGCATGGGTTGCTAGGATGTCTACGGTTCATTTCATTTTTACTAGGAGTATTTAAGATTATAGTAGCGGTTACTTTTTAAAATATTTTTTTATTTGAAAATATATTAAAATAATATTTTTTAAATTTTTTAAAAATTATTTTTCGATACCAACACATCAAAATAATCTAAAAACATCAAAAAAATAATTTAAAACAATAAAAATTCTTAAAAAAAAACACCTTTAAAACATAAAAACAAACATACCTGCATATTCTTTTCTTGTGTTCCCATTGCCCAACTTGCTAGCCTATATCCCATTTGCCTTATTTTTTTCACATGATGACAGTTACACCAGTCCAAAAAGGGATCCAATGGATTATCTATGTATTTAATTCATTAATAATTGAAATTATCCGGAATTTCTTACTTGGAAAGAAGACTTCATAGTCTACTCTCCCCCCTTTTTTGGGGGGGGATAATTAGCTAGGATGAGAGGAGGATTTCTAACTTTTTGCTGCTGTTGTTAAGTGTTTATCATCATGTTTTTGGTTTTGCATGAATGATTGGAAAAAATCTTTATCTACGAAATTAAATACTTCTAAATCTCGAGCCCGAGTCTCTTTCATTCTTTTTTTTTATCGATCTTGTCAGGCTCTGTTTGTTTATGTAGTGTGGTGTTGAGTTTTGCGTTTCTCTTTCACCATATATTTTTTAAAAAATAATTAATTAATATATATCATAATAAAATCTAGCTAAAAAAACTATAATTTATAATTTATTTTTTTAAACCGCAATTACAAAAACTATCACAAAAACCAAACACGTACTAATCCACTTATTTAATCTCTTATTCTAGATGACTAATTCAAGCTGTATTATGTTGAATCTCAGTTAGTCAATTATATTTAAATTTTTAAGGTACAAGATGCCTAGGATAAGCAATTCACTGTGCAAATGTCTACCTTTGACATTAGCAAACTAGTCATTGTCTCTTCTGTACATGTCGTTAGCAAAGAAACTATTATAGAACTAGAGTACCAGAAATTACTTTTGACTGGCAGCGGAGAAAACCCTCGTATACTTGATAAAGTCCATGCATCTTGCGTATATTTGAATATCGAGTAGACTCCTCGTAATATTCTAACATGTTTAAGATATAAATTTGATTTTCTGACCCTCATGTCTCTATTTTTTGTTCTTGTTGTTACACTAGCGAATGAATCTTCAACGAAACAATATCTAAAATTCTCTGCGGGGTTCTCAAGTACTGCTTTATAAATTTTGCAGCCAGCTAGTCCCTCTCTCACTCTCCCTTCCTGTGTGTGCTTTGTAATGGGGGTCTTCAGCTTCTTTTTCTTTGTTTTTTTGGTGTCTCAGGTTGGTTTTGGACAGCAAACTACTGATCCTAAAGAAGGTCTTGATCACTTCATTTCTATACCTGTATGGTGTTATGAAAATTTAACTTTTGTTTCTGTTATGTGATAATTCTGCCTTTGTTGTTCAGTGGATGCTCTAAACAAATTGATAGATTACTGGAATTTGAGAGACAGGTTGAATATTACTGATGACCCCTGCATCCAGAATGCAACATGGGCTAATGAAATAGCAAATCCTAGAGTTGCCTGTGATTGCGGCGGCAACACCTGCCATATCACTCACCTGTCAGTATATAATCATCATTTCAATGCCAATCACCCTCATTTCTTTGCTATAGTTGTTACTTGATGCTGAGGGTTTTGTTTTCATTTATATAATGATTCAGGAAGATTTATGCTTTGGACATTTCTGGTGAGATACCAAGTGAACTGTTTGTCCTTAAGGAGCTGATGGACTTGTAAGAAATCAAATTTTATTTAGAACTTCTACTTTTCCCTTGTTGATTTAAAGAGCCTGAATTATGCATTATGGTGCAGGAATCTTGGTCAAAATGTACTAAATGGTTCCATCCCAGCAGAAATCGAACAGCTGTCGAATATGCAATACCTGTAATTTCCTGACAATCTCAAAGGATCTTATATTTTCAGAGTTGCTGTTTTTATTTTTCTTTATGAAAAAGTTTAATTTTAAATGTTGAGATACTCAAAATTGTTATTCCTCATGTTTGACAATGAACAGTAGCCTCGGCATCAACAACTTCACTGGTCCAGTGCCTCAAGAACTTGGAAATCTAACCAAGTTGATTATCCTGTTAAGTACTATCAGCAAGTTTTTATATATTTTTTTGGTTTCATGTCATGACTTCTACTCAATCGACTGAAGCTAATATTTTTTGAGTTTATATCGTGTCGCAGAAGTTTTAGCTCGAACAATTTCGTTGGACCCCTGCCTACATCCCTTGGAAAGTTGACCTCCTTGCAGGAGCTGTAAGTTGTTCATGACTAATTGATCATAATACATATTGAGGGACCTTTGGCCAGTTACTTTGATAATATGGTGGATGCAAATGTTTGGTTGATGAGGATCATTGGACTAATTGAGTTCGGGTGTTCTCAGTTGGGAACTGCAGAACTGCATGTTGCCTCATCTTGCTTGCTAGTTGAACAATCTGATTAGAAATTAACACTTTCTTTCAGGTATATTGATAGCAGTGGAGTCAGTGAACCGATCCCGCAAGAATTTGCCAATCTGAAATCTCTTCAAATTCTGTACCCTCTCAGTTTCTATAAATTATAGTGAAGTGTTTGAAGATTCACATGATGGATTGCAAGATAATTTCTGGATTTTGTATCCTTCATTTCAGCTGGGCATCTGATAACCAGTTCACCGGAAAGCTTCCAGACTTCTTTGGAACTCTGACAGAACTCAGGACCCTGTATGCATGATTTTCCTTCTGCTATAATGCTAAAGTTTTGAGAGAAAGATTTTTAACTAGTTATATTATCTTCATTCTTCACTACCATGTCTTATCATCTTCAGGCGGCTTCAAGGGACATTGCTTGAAGGTCCAATTCCAAACAGTTTTAGTGCTCTAAACAAGCTGGAAGACCTGTAAGGCCTTCAAATAAGAGTTGGAATATCTTGCATCATAAAGCATGCTGTTGTCTATTACTCTCAGAACAAGAATGTTCGGAACAAAGTGGGGCAGGCCATATACTAGTAGTAGTTGAATGATTGCAGATCCACGTGTTTTTTCCTTGACCTCACTATTTTTGGATACTTTTCAATCATTATATGGAAAATTAGAATGTTTGATATCAGTCTATTCTTTATAGGAGAATCGGCGATCTTAGCGGTGAAGATTCTTCCCTTGAGTTCTTGCAAAACCAAAAAACTTTGTCTATATTGTAAGATTTTGTAATGTGAAATCTCTAATAACTTTCTTCCTATAGCAGTTTCTACCCTTTTTTTTTCTTTTTAATATTCTCCAATGAGTTCCATTACCTGTATCTTTTGCAGGATCTTGAGAAACTGTCTACTGTCAGGAAAAATTCCAGACCAACTGGGGGAATTTTCTAAGTTGCAAGAACTGTAAGTCACTTAAACATCAACAGTTGTGCATTGTGAAGCTTCTTCATTCTAACCTGTGCATAAAACAAATTTTTCCTGACAGGGATTTGAGTTTCAACAAATTAACAGGTCAAATTCCGGAATCATTTCAAGATTTAGTTTCGTTACAGTATCTGTAAGTTTTATAGTCTCCATTTTATTATGATTCGATCGTTGAAGCTGATTCCTGGTCATCAAATAACCTATTCCTCATTCATAATGCTTATAATGAACCATGATCAGGTATCTTGGAAGCAACAACTTGAATGGACAGCTCCCTGCAAATATCCTAGGTCCAAATATAATTGCAATGTGAGTGCCGCCCTGAATTCAAATACAAGGAGATTAAAATATTCATACGATAACAAAACAAATTAATAAAAATATTTTTATACAATGATAAGAGTCCATTATCCCTTTAATCCTCCGTCTACTACATTTGAAAACTTGTAGCAGATGAGACTGAGAAAAAAGATGTGCTCAAGGAATGTCAAGTAACCGGAGCATTGATCATTTTTGTACTGTGAATTCTGATAAATCCCAGCATGCTTCTAGATGAGGCTAAATTTTTATTGGATACTTCATGGCAGAGATGTCTCATTCAATCCCCTTTCTGGAAGTTTGCCACAAAACTTTGCCAAGGCTGGATTATCGATGTAAGCTAAACTTTGTATCCTTCTCATTCAATCCCCTTTTTGATCATGCACTCTTGGAAGTAGTTCTTACTTCTTACAAGTTTTTGTCAAGTGATCATGCTGCAGTTTTTAAGCAAGATCCAACTTTTTTTTTTCTTTTTCAGGAATGTTGTCGGAACTTCCATTGATGCAAACACTTTACAGGACAAGTAAGTTTTTCTGGAGATTACTATGTCACTGAGATTTGTTGCTCTTAAGGTGTCACTTTTCAGATATTGCACTCATAATGTATTCTGCTTAAGAATATTTATGTTAGGAAGACAACTTTTGCCACTGTTATGGTTTTGACACCCTTATAAATTTTCCCTGATCGAGTGAATAAAAATGAACACAGGAAGGCTTCTGGGATGTTGCAGTGCCTCCAAGCTGATTTCAAGTGCAGCAACAAAGTTCCATCAAGTATAGCTTTCGAATTTCAGCATGCTTAAAACTGTTTTGTGCATCCTTTGAAAAATGGAACATAAGAATTTTTCAAGACTTTTTGAGGATTGTTTATTGCACAAGTTCATCTTCCAATCCCACTTGCATTTCCACTATCATTGCAGAATCATTTTCTGTCAAATGTGGAGGCACAGGCCAAACGTCTGCATCTGGGGTTGAATATGAAGGTGATGTTAAGTCAATGGGATCTGCTTCACTATACACAAGTTCAGAAAATCTATGGGCAGTAAGCAATACTGGAAATTTCATTTCGAACCCAAACGGACCCCAATACATAGCACAGACAGGCTCTCAGATAACAGGAACTTTGGACTCTGAGCTATATAAGACAGCAAGGATTTCGCCGAGCTCGTTGAGGTACTATGGCCTTGGTCTAAAGAATGGAATATACAGTGTTGAGCTTCACTTTGCAGAGATAGGAATGGTTGACTCTCACTCTTGGAAAGGTCTCGGAAGGCGCATATTCGACGTTTACATTCAGGTATGCTGAAAACTTCCATTTACATTAAGAAATTTCGACAAACTTGTGCAAGAGACAGAGACGGTCTTTGCCGTCAGACATCTATGTGATTGCTTGATGGTCATAAATGCATGTTTGGCTTTAGGGAGAGAGAGTTCTCAAGGACTTCAACATAAAAGAAGCAGCTGGTGGATCCAAGAAAGCCTTGATTAAAACATTTGAAGCAAACGTGACAAACACAATCATGGACATTCACTTCTTTTGGGCTGGTAAAGGCACTTGCTGCATTCCATATCAATCCACATATGGACCTTTAGTATCAGCCATTCATGTTTCTCGAGGTTGAACCATCCTTCAAATTTTCTTTTTCAAGTACAGAATTCCTCCATTTGCAGGCTTCCTTTTGCTTTCCTGACTTGCTTTACTGTGCTTAATTTTTGTAGCATCTGATGCTGCCGGCTCTTCCAAAAGGGACAAGAAACGTATAGGAAAACTCATCGGGATATCAGTGGCATGCCTAGCTGGGCTTGTGATCATCTCTTCTGTATTTTATCTATGGTGGATAAAAGAGGATTCACCTAAGCACAAGAGAATTTACACAGATTCACCCAGGAAATGATAAATGCCAGGAACTTGAGCCCTAAAAGGATCCTGCAAAGGACCATGTGGACAATCAATTTTCAGGCAAGAATCCCTTAAGCAATATAATCGTGAAACAATGTATCACCAGTATATGCTATGTATTACAGGCCAGGTTTTTACTTTGCTTTACAAGAATCCTAATCAACGTGAAGGTTAGGGTACCAGGCTCTATGCTCCCTTGTTAGATTTATGTACTAGAACTGTATATAGTCAATAAAGTTGGTTGAATGTAATCATGTTTTGACGATGCTGGCCCAAATCCACTACATAGCTAGCCCCACTATCTCAAGAAAACCCATGGCAGAAGAAGTCCAACTTTCATGCATACCTCCTGTTAGTTCCCTTTCGTCTTTCTCTTTTAAAGGGCTTGCTTGGATGTACGCATTCAAAGAGATTCACAGCAAATCAAATCCATCAACTGACATGATTGAAAAGAAGTAAAATGCTTCACATTTTCTTCCTAGTGGAAAAGGGTTTTCTTTAATGTTATGGCATCTTTCATTCTTCCCGTGCTGTTGTTGGATAAGATATGTTGGAATATCGGCGTTGAAACACATCGAAAGTATTCAAAGTTTTTTGTTGTCTGTAGACAGCGTTTTGCTAGATGTTACTTACCATTGTTGTTGTCTGGTTTTTAGCTGGTAGGCATTTACGGAGAGAGCAGTCAATCTCTAAAAAGAAAAGAGCTGTGATAAAAAGCGATCACGGTGGGACTCGAACCCACAATCTCCCGCTCCGGAGGCGAGCGCCTTATCCATTAGGCCACGCGATCCGCTGGTGGTAGCGGTTTGAGATTCTAACTATTATTATTTTACAAGCTAATCCTTTCTTTAATTTTGAAAGGAGAAGATGAGAGTAAGTGTTTGTTCTTCTTTGACCACGGAGCACGAGGAGTTAATGCCTCCAGACCCGAGGAATCGTAATAGGATGTTTTTGTTTTAGTGGTCATGTTTTTAAGAAATTTTAATTTTTTAAAAATTAATCTTTTGATATTTTTTATTGTTTTGATATATTAATATAAAAAATAAATTTTAAAAATATTATTTTAATATATTTTAAAAAAAATCTTTGAAAATTAATCTTTATCATAATTTTAAACACGCTATTAATATATAGGGTTAATAAAGTGGTTAAAACTTTCTAATTCAAACTTTGAATTTAATATTTAAAAATATTTATTAAGTTATTTTAAATACAGTAAGTAAATAAATGGAGTGTATCTTTAAGAATTTATAATATTAACTTAACATTCTTGCTCGAGTTTTATTGAGGATATGGTTGTTTGTTTGGGATTTCTTTTATTTTTTT
>Ga0325411_1005941_pt1 | contig 13451 bp, 6 predicted proteins | sample PopdelMetagenome_13_FD_206181 | JGI IMG/M metagenome (GOLD analysis project Ga0325411, IMG submission 206181) | Populus deltoides microbial communities from Bellville, Georgia, United States - Xylem-PdIQD-R4 | ecosystem: Host-associated > Plants > Phyllosphere > Stem > Wood/Secondary xylem... | reverse complement strand
AAAATCAATTGCAAAACATAATTTTATGTTGTAGTTAAAAAGAAATTAAAAGAATTTGGAAATGATTTAATAATAAAACAAAACAAAATAAACCCCTATATCATTTTCCAACCGAAAACTTTGATTTGGTAATTGAAATTTCACTTTATTAATTGTTTAGTACATGTTATTTTAGCATTTTAAATTTTAATCCCCAACTTTATTTTTTCATGTTTTAGTCTCTATATATTAAAAGAGAAGAGAGAAAGTTATAGAAAAATATCGAGGAGAAAAAAAGTGTTTGTATGCCTACATTCCATCAAAAAAATTAATCTTGATGTTAATGAATTTATTTTTTTCAAAAAGAATTCAATGAAGAAGATGTTCTCCTTTAACTACTATATATATAAAAAATAGATCAAGATTCATATTGTTTTTAATTCATTTGATTCTTATGTTTTTTAGAGTGAGTAGACAGTGTTCTAGAGTTATAAATGAATTTATTGAGATTTATAGGTTTTTTTTTAAAATGTTTTTAGGTGAATACAACTTCAGAAATATGTTTTTGGGATTCAAAGACTTCGATCCTGATTTTTCGATCAACAAAGATGATTGAGAAATTGTCTAATGGATATAAATAACGTGTTATCTATTAATAAAAACAAGAGTAGATAATACCTTATCTGCCTTTAGAAAAAATCAATCGAGTACGTGTGCTTGGGCTTTTTCAAGCTTGTTTAGATGTATGAGTTTAGCTTGCCAGGTTTAGTAGTGTTTGACTTTGTTTTTGATATTTTTATATAGATTTTAACTAATATCCCCCTCTTATTTATTTGAACTTTTTAAATCTTTTTAACCGTTTTTATTTTATATTACAATGCTACAAACATATCATTGTAATTCATTTGTAATTTTTTCCTTTTATGTTTTATAAAAATAAGTTGTATTTGCATTATATATTTATAAAAATAAAAATTGTTTTTTCTTAGCAATCATAATTAACCTTTAAGATAAAATGAATAAAAGCATATAAAATAAAAAGAAAAATCAATATAAAATATTTGCATGTGCATCTATATTTTAGTTTTAATAGGAATATTAACTTTCTATTTTAATATTTAATTAGTTTTAACGAATTTTTTTTGATTTATCAGTTTATACATTATTTTAATTTATTTCATTAAGAATAAAAACCATCTTTCATTTTTCAATTAATAAAAGATTTATGATACCCAAAAATATTCTATAATATAGATAAATTCTTGTCCAGTATTAAAGATTAACTTAAAATTCTATCAGAGCCACTAAATGGGCTTAGCGATATATTTAGTCAGGTTGAACAGTGTAAAAGTCTGAGGCACTTGAAGTAGGATAATTAATATAAATTTAGCGTAGTAAATCCAACTTGCCTTCTTAATGTTTAAATTAGGCCCATGTCCCCCATGCCCACAGACACCTAAGCCTGCTAATGTATGTGGACCAAACCTGCTACGTACCTTTGCAAAATGGAGTAATTTTGCTGAGCTCCTCTTTACAAATCAATCAAACAGTCCACTTTAGAGGTTTTTTTTTTTTTTTGTAAGAAAAGAAAACACAAGGCAGTTCATATTAGTCCCATTTGTATAATAATTTTTCCATTCGAAAGAAAAAAAAATGGTAACAAGTTCACTATCCTTCTAAATGCAATGTGATGAGCGTCCATTTGCCTGAAAAACTTATCTATGGAGCTACATTTTGCTATACAAAAGAGGGGATAAATAAAATCCACTCTCATAAATATGGCTGCCCTCCTGCTGGATGCCGATGCAATAAGCTACAACACTTTCTTAAGATCAAAGAACATACATTGAAATAATAATGCGCAGGGAATTTATATACATATATAGCATCAAAGTCCGGCAGCAAATTGCACACCATATATAATTAGCTGGTAAAAACCATGATTTGCCTGCCGCCTGTGAAGTTTGCGACTGTGAATTTTGATGCTTCTTCTACACTAGCTATAACCAGGTAACCTGGCCATTAACTCGTCCACTAGTCGAAGCTCCAGGACCGGTGTTCTTGTACTCTCCATAATACAAAGTGTTTTGAGCAAAATTACCATCGAACTCTACCCAACCTGCTGGATCCACCAAAGAATCAAGATAAGTTGAGAGAAAAACTGTGCGAGTACGGCATCGATCCATGATCTTCTAAGTATGCTTTGAATGATCTAAGGTCTTCGGCAGCCAAGAGTTGTGAGTTATTTTAAATTCTTGGTTCAGGGTATGGGGTTTTGTTGCACCACATGAATCCATTTCATTAGAGGTGATAGTTGAGAGTACTGTTGGTGAAAACAGCAAGCAAAAGTTTATGAACAATAACTTTGTAGCCATTTTTGTAGGTCTAATAACTCTTGAAATTTCCAAAAGGCAAGTTTGTGACATGGATGGAAGGGACAGAATCGAATGATGCAAAAGCTAAGATGTAAGAGCAAAGCTTGTGGATGCTTGTCTTATTATACTTTGTCTATAAAGTATGTTATTCCGGCCTTAAGAAATGACCATATATGTTGGAATACTTAGATTGCTTGCTAAAAAACCAGGCAAAAAAAAAAAAACAAAAACAAAAACATCGGCATACGTAAATAACTCAGTGCAAGATCTGATGAACATGCGACATTTCTCAGATTCAATGGCAAGAATATAGAGCTTTCTAACTATTTTACAAAATGCATATATCATTATATATATATATATATATATATTTATTTATTTTTTAAAAAAATTTAAAACCATAGGGGGCCACGGCCACTACTTGCCCCTGAGGTAGCCCTGCCACTGCTTGTACCAATTGGCATTACAGTGAACAATATGTTTGTTTTTACAGCCCCTTCTCAAGATTTCTCTTGCTCAAATACTCTTCATTCTCCCAACCTTGATCACTCTAGTAAGGTCAAATATATGAAGATCCTCCTTTACCTAGCTATAATCATAGCCCTCTTATTTTCAACATGTATGAAAATGCAACTTCTAAAGGAAGAGAGAAACATTAAAACATACATACGAAGCTAATCCGATTAGCAACTTTAGTCATTTTAGCAACTGCTAAATCACAAAACAAAAGTTGGGTTAGGAAAATTGAGGCATTTTTATGGACATCGAAGTAGAAAAATAAAGATATGTATGACATACCTGTTAATTAAGGTTCGATATCTTTCATCTCTGCTAACCTTTAAAAATTAATGGTAGATATATATACCTGCCTGAGGAATGATCCAATCATGAAGCGACTATATAGGAACAACTTCAGATTGGAATTCGAGGTTATAATATGCGCCAAGAGCGCCACCATGATCGAGCTGCAGGAAAATATCAGAACTTAATTATTTAAAACGTTAGATACTAATTGATCTTCCAAATTAATACTATTAAATAAAATTTCAGAAATAATTTTATATTACTTTATAACATTTCATTAGAAAAACAAGGAGAAGAAAGAAAATAAGGAGGAAATTCCAAACTGACCTCCATTCGAAGTAGCAAGTCTGCTGTCCAAGAAATCAAGGTATCGCTGTGTCCAATCAGAGAATGCACGAATCGGCCGTAGAGAGTGGAACCGATTCCTCAGCCAATTTATGCTGTTTGTCACCTCTTCAAAGCCGAAAAACTGAGCATTTTCTCCTGGAAGATCATTGTCAGATTCGTCACGCAGCTCATACCGGCAAACAGGACAAGTGTTATGCAAGTTCAACCAAGGAACAACACAATCAGAATGGTACAAATGCTTGCACGGTAACTCCATCACGTCACCACCAACCTCAAATATCTCCTTACATACAGGACAACGCATATCGTTCATCAAATGCTGTTCTGTAACTTTCACAATTGGCAATGCTTCAATTGCTGAAACTGGTGCAGGAGGTGGTCCTGGCAGATCAGAATGATCAATCATATCTTCAGTGAGCAGATCATTCTCAGCATTACCAATATTGTCAACATTGCTTCTGTTAATAGCAGTATTACTAGGTGGAACCGCAGGAGTTGGTGCCGCAATAGTGGGCCTTTGTAGGCTCGGAGGTTCAACAAACTGGAGGGTAATCCAAGGTCCATTGGCACGTCCGGGCACCCATCTGATTCTTCTACCAAAATCAGCATCCTGCCCCCTTGTAGGAGGATCAAGCATTTGCGCCAACGAAACCAAAAACCGTGCACCAGGAGAAGACTCTAAGCCAGTTATATCAGCAAAAAACCTTGGCCTTGACACATCAAGCTCATGATTCATTGCACTATAGCAATTTGGACAAAAGATTTCTAGCCGGTTTATGGAGGTGAACCTTGAAATACTTTGGCAATTTTGACACCAGAAGAAATGATAAGTTCTCATTCTTCTGATTCCATTGACTGTAACTCGAGGGCGATTGATCAACGACATGTTTCAGAGGGTAACAAGTTCTTGCCTTTTTTTAGGTGTAGTATGATTAAATGAAGAAGGTTGTACAATCTCTTATACGTGAGCTTGTTACATTAAATAATGACTTTTTTGGAGGCACAGGAAGATATTCTTTTTCTCTGTACAGAGGTGTTAAAGTCGTGCCTCATTTCCATTTTCTTCCTCGAACATTTTCTTCTCACTTCTTGACAAAGCAATGAATGGTTTAGAAATGGTGCAATGTATCCAAGTCCCTGACTGTGAAAGACAAGCTAAATCAAGCCATCAAGCTATGTTCAAAACCAACCACATGGGCTTTGCAAAAGACAAGTTTGGAACCCACAAAAAGATTGCTTTTGGATAACTACGCCGACAAGATTCCATGGCATCCAAGTGTAAGTATAAAAAGCGAAGTCATGAAACCGGGTCTCACCCATGATTTATTCAAGGTATGGGATTTAAGGTAACAAATTGAATGAATTGACTTGAGTAATTAAAATAATATTGTTTTATTTTTTTTAAGAAATTTAAAATAAATTTTGATTGGCTTGTATATCAGATCAATCCACTAGACTTTGACCATGTTTAACAACAATATAAAAAAACAAAAAACTAACACTCAAGCTTATTTAAAATACTTAATCCAAGTTAGCCCCATTTACAGGTATGGTTACTATGGTATAGCTAGTGAGCCAGACTCATTACGGCTTCAATTCCAAAATCCTAAACCCCAAATTTTCAAATTTGCGTTTTAATGAACAAGATTCCAAATATTTTAATCCCGTAGCTATTTCTTTGTAAGGAAATTAATTAGAGGCTTCAATAGTTTTTTTTTTTAATAGACTTAATAATGGAAATGGTGATTGTTTTCCCAGTACGGCTGCTTGTAATGCGATTAATCTTTAGAGGGATTTGTGTGAAAGAGTTGATTTCTGGAGGCATTTGATTATTTTTTGGAATTAAAATATTTTGGTGCTAAATTTACCATAACGGGTTTGTGGGAAAATATATTAAAGTTTGATATATTGCGTGAAAGAATTAAAGGTTAATTCCAACTCTTCCCCAGCGGTAGAATTAAAGTTCGATATCATGAACATATTTCCAATGCGATTCACGGATGAATGATCATTTTTATTGGACAAATATCTTGAAGAAAAGTTTTGAACTATTACAAGGGAATAAAAAAATTATGGAAATGTTGCAACAAGGAAAGAATAAGCAGATTGAAACAATCAACGGTACTGAAAGGGACTTTCAACATCATGAATTAAAGTCCAGAGGAAAATGGGACACCGGTAGCTGGCAGCCATGACCTTCCAGCTATGAAGTTTGCAACAGTGAATCTTGATGCTTCGGTTGCACTTGTTATAACCCTGTAACCACGCCACTTAACTCTTCCACTAGTGGAAGCTCCAGGACCAGAATTTCTGTACTCTCCATAATACAAAGTGTTTAGAGCAAAATTACCATCCCACTCCAGCCAACCTGCTGCATCCACCAAAGAATCAAGATAAGTTTGAAGAAAAACTGTACGAGAGTACTCCTTCCATGGCCTTCCTAAGAAAGTTTTGAATGAGCTAAGCACTGGTCTAAGGTCTGATGAAGCCATGACTCTTGAATTATGGATTGAAATCCCTGTATTTTGATTAGGGTCAGTCCTGCCTTGAGCTGTTAATACGTTCTTTTGCTTATCCATTGGCCTTCTTGCATATATCATGCAGTTTTGTAAGACCACAGCTGCATTTCCAAAAATGAAATCTACAGTGCCATAGATGTCGCATTCCTTGTAGAATTGCCTTTGAGAGTGGACATACAAGGTGTCTTGGTAACCTTCGAAGCCGCAGCGGTAGAAGACAGAGAGATCAGCGCCTGATCGGAGGGCCACAGCCTGGTGGTTTTGTGGACCAGCTGTGTTGCGGAATGTGATGCCACGAGCAATGAATCCACCCCCAGTCACGGCTGAAAATTCATGAAAATTTATAGGAATATACTTTTGGATTACACATATTATATGCCAAAATTAATGTTGCAAAGAAAAATAAAACTAGTGGTTCTAAGATATAAAGCTTGTTCACTTAATTTTTTTAATTAATTATAATGCTTATCCTTTGTTCAACATGTATTATATTTTTTTTAGAATAATATAAAATTATTTTTAAAATCTTATATAATAACTTAAATTTTTAAGTTGAGATTATTTTTTGATATAATATCTAAGTTTTTATTATTAAATAATTAAGAATTTGAATCTCAACTTATCATTTTATATAATTAATTATTTTAATAAAATTAAGCGCAAGATAATAAAAAGTATGTACAAATTTGAAGTTTAAAAAACTTCCATTTAAAAAATTATTTTAAAAATAATATAAAATTATTTTAAAATTTTATTTAATAACTTTAATTTTTTAGTTAAAACATGTATAGACATTTTCTTCTTACTTTAGGAAAAAAAATAGAAAACTTGTAAATTTGGCAAACTTTTTATTTCCCTTGTAGATATAAAAATGATAAATTTGAACCTTTTCAGTAATTTATCAGAACTTCCTAAAACATTCAAAGGTAAAAGAAGATAAAGGAGAGGGTGCATAAAGCTTACCAACAGTTGCAGAATTGAAAGTAGTAGAACCTCCTCCAACACTTCGACTACCGGTGATGATGGTATTTTTCAAACCATCACCAACAAGCATAATATTCTTTAAGTTCTTGCCAATATCAAGATTTTCTCTATAAACCCCACTCTTAATACGAATAACAAACCTCCCACTCCCACTTCTCTTCGCTGCCGCGTCGAGTGCTGCCTTTATGGTGCGGTGATTCCCTGAACCATCTTGAGCCACCACAAGATTTGAAGTTGATGAAGATGCCAGCAAGAGCTTTCTATCACCTGGTTTAACCCAACTTGGAAAACCATCATTATAAGTTTGAGGAGGATTTGACGAGGCGTTGTCTTTTAAAGCCAAGGAGTTGCGAATTAGCTTTGAAACATTGTTAGACATGAGAGGCAGCATGAAATCTGAAACCCCAAAATCCTTGAACCCTGCTTTGCAAGTTTCAAGATTGGTTAAAGCAGTGCTAAGCCAAGTTTGAGCATCAAAATCGGTGCATTTTGTGTGGGAGTCGAGGGTGTGGTTGAGTTCAACAATGGTGTCCTCATAGAGACTTAAGCAGTCAGCCCATGCAGCCCTCTCTTTCTCATTGCGGCATTTTGACCCTAGCCCTTTGTTGTGAATTAGAGCAGTATGAGCACGTTGCATGGATAATTCGATTGCCAGTTTACGAAAGTCAGATTTTTGCTGAGGTACAAAGTGTTTTGGGTTTTGCTTCATGAAGTATTTGCATGGTTCAGGGTTTGGGGTTTTGTTGCACCAATAATCTATCTGATCATGATCATGATTAGAGGCAACAGAGGATGAAAGCAATGAGCAAAAGCATATGAGCAAAAGAGATATAAAAAGCTTTGTGGCCATTTTTGGCAGGCCTAATAATTGTTGGAATTTGAAGATATATATCAAGGTTGTGATTATCGAGGCTGTGGATGTGGTTCTTTATATAGGCTAAGGAAGGTGGAATTTCTTATGTCATGGTAATTAAACCTGGTGACATCTAACTGTTGGCCAGGTTTGAACTTTATTGAAAATAAAAATTCAAATATTGATAAATAAGCTAATATATAAAAACATAGATTCTCTACTCTTGTCTGAGTAATACTTTTGTCTTAAAAAGAATATATGTTATCCTCTTTCACAAATATATACATATACGTGGTCAAACCCAACTTATATGACATAGTCAAAGAGAGACATTTCTTTTTTTGTATGGAAAATTGAATTGGATGCCACTTGCATGGATTTAGTTAATTTCCACGCAATTAAGTTCACAAGAGAGCACATTTTCCTTTGCTGGCTAAGAACTTGCCTTTCCACTTTTGATGTCTATTTTCCTCTATTTTGATTTAGTTTGTTAACTCCCAATGATTGTAATTTAAGGGCAAGATTAAAACCAATTTATCGTATAATTAAGAACACACAATTTAAATTCTACTTGGAAAGCTTCACATGGAAAAGGATGCAACTTCAATATGTATTGTGGTAATTAAGTTTAAATTAATTACAGAATTAAGAACTCAATATGGGGATCCAAAATTTCAAATAAATTCATAAAACTATGTGTCTAGATTATCAAAATACAATTCAAGCACAGGTGGAAACTTCGCTGAACATTATTCATGCATCTCTTACTATTCTCATAAAGGCTTTCCGTCTTCTATAAACTAGCTATATATGCGTGTACCAAGTATTTTTGCTCCCTTTTTGAACCATAAAAGAAAAGGAAGAATATCTGTAGCTCTTCTTATATGTGTAGCCATCCTAATTGAATTATTACTCTAGGAATTAATTAGGACACAGTAATTTGACCTGGTAGCGTGGAAATTTCACCCATAATTAAGTGAAGACTGATGGGAAAAGAATAAAAATAAAATTCATGACGTGCCCATGGTATTCTCTTGAAGAATATGACTTGCTTCACTTTTGTATGTTGTTGTTGACCTTGAACTCCTATAGTTTAACAGGCAGCTACACCAGTTAACGCGTTATAGAGATAAGTCGAAGGCATATAATTTGATTGATTCAATGGCATGTAAACAAATCTTGCTGAGACTCCATGTAAATAGATGGCCAAGTGCTTAATTATAGACGGTAAATTGTGGGATTTACAAAATTTAATATTTGATTGGATTTATAAATATAATGATTATATCAGTGTTTTTTTTGGAAATCTTTCAGTTAATTATGTCTCGAGTGTAACATATTATTCAAAAAATAATTTTGATTATTGAATAATTGAATGAGTATTCAATGATTTTCATACTTCTAATTATGTGAATAAAATAAAAATATAGTCACCTTCCACTTCTTTTCTCATTTTAAATTTATTTATCAAGTTAACAAATTCTATTTTTGGCCTTGACATCCCACAGGTTGAGCCAATCAGCTAATATTGTACTAATCACCTTTGCTCTTGAGAAATTATCTCTAAACCTCCATGAATTATTAGAACGAAGACCGCAACAATTGAACACAGTTACGGGTCTATCCATTGTTTTGTTTATATATATATATATATATATATAAAGAAAATATTTGAATATAAAACCTTTTTTTTTTTTGGAAAACAATAATATCAATCAACTTATTGACACAGATCTAACTACATGCATCTATGGGCATGATTGTGCTATTTCTAGATGCTATTCTCATAAGAGAAATATAAATATAAAAAAGAGAAAATCATATCTGGTTTTCTTGAAAAAAAACGATAAGAATTCTCTTTACTGGTAAAAAATATATTTTTTATTTTTTATTTTTTTTTTATGTATATCTCTTTTCCATGATATTAATATCCTATAATTAACTATAAAAGTTGTAACTCACTAGTCAGATTTTAAATTTATTTTTTAAAGGTTACCAGTTTGAATTTTACAAATCTCAAGATCACTAAAAACTTACGTAATTATTAATTTTAAAATCATAAAATTAATTAAAATACACGAAAGTTATTTCGAATAACATCATTAATAATAATAAAAAAATCATGTAATTATGATAAAACATGGAGCCAGAATTTCCCAACAGTGATTTTTTTTTTGTGGAATGAGATATGATGAGTACTCTAAGGCTATAAGTAAACGACGAGGGAGATTTGTACACGTATGCAAAACATGTAGCCGAGAATTACTAGTACTTTTGGGCAGGTGCGGCGCCAGCTTCGTGAGCTTCCCGATGGAGAGTACTGGTTAGACATTATATTATCAAAGTTAGGACAACTAAATTCTTTACTTTCGTACCAAAATAATTTAAGATTCAAAAAGCTTGACCTTGTGAGACATCACTATCTCAAAAGTCATAACGAAATCGAGCACGGAACAAGCAGCTGTCTCATTGAATTTTTTTAAAAAAAATATTGAAAATCATGCCAGAAAAAAAATTAAGGGATAAATTTTGTAGTTAATGAGATTTGCTTTCTCTCTGAATTCAAGTTTTAAGATAAAAATCCAAAAAGATTTACTCACTTAGTTAATACACTGAATTGATGTAAAAATATACTGTTAAAATCATTAAAAAAATTTAATTTTGATAGAAACTGGTTCGGAAAAAAATATTAATTGTTGATTATTTATTCCATGTTCTCCATGTAGACTAAGCCCAATACTTTAGACAGCATGCATATTTCTACCAGGGAGGTAGTTTTGGGTTAGAGTAGGCCATAATCTATGAAAATATTTTATGTTCATGACTTCATGCATGCAGATATGGTTCAAATTAATATTTAATTGATTGGTGCAGTGAATCTGTGTTCCTAAATTGCGTATAATTAGTATTTTATACTCTCATTATTAAATGTTGCTCTACTTATATAAATAATGATGACGACTAATATAATATTTGAGCCTCTTATTATTTTCAACTTCATATGAAAACTTGCATCTTAACACATTTCTTTTTTTTTTTCTTATGGATCCAATATATACAAAATCACAACGACGGAGCTCGCACCACCGTTGCTGTCCTTGATTTAGTTCTCTCATTCTCACCCATGGTATCTGCATTGATGTTGTCTTCTCTCTTTTTTGTTGAATCTGCCGATGGTTCTTTTGAGGACAGGGGTGACAATGAAAAAAATTAAAAATTTAATGGTCAATTTGCATAAATTCAAGAGCAATGATGAAAATGAAAAAGACGCTAAAATCGATCTAAGACTGATATTGATGTTCGGTAAGGGCAAAATTGAATAAAATTAGAAACTTGAGGTCAATTAAGGATGCAATTGGAAGAAATTAAAAGTCAAAATACTAAATTAAACTTTGATCAAATCCCTAAATTAAAACACTAAAGTCAAAATGAAGTTGTTTTGATAAAAAAAAAAAAAAAACCAGATGACAAGTTGTTTGGTTATTGTTCAAAAAATACCAAAATATTATTTTATTTTCTTTTAGTATCCAAGATTATAAACTTATACGTAAGATGTATTTTCAATATTAGATGAAAAGGTAGTTCATTTTGTTTTTATATTGATATTAAAACGGTTAGGTTTTTAAACTGATAAGATAAGAATTTTCTTTTCGATGATGATTTTTCTTTAACCATAGACAAACCAACGATTAGAAAAAACAACAATACCTTAGTTTACATCAAACAAATGAATAATATAGCTTACCTCAAATAAGACATATTAGGGATGCTAATATCTTTTCTTTACGCAATCAATCTCTTTACCTGAATTTTGAGGCCGGTTAGGTTTTCTAGTGACAACTCTCACTCCCTCTTTTTTTTTGTCCTTTCTTTCCACACCTTTCCTCCCACACCATTCTCGATCTAGAAGGATGATCGCCACAGTATTCTACATGTGTAACACTTTAGATAAAAAAAATTATTGTACTTTGTTTTCTTTAATCACTAACAGAAAACCGATAAATACAAATGAAAATAGCGAGGGAATATTTCCGTCGGTAAATTTCCGAGGGATTTTACTGATGGAACTATTCCCTTGGTAAATGCCGAGGGAATTACGGTGAGAAAAAAAATTAAAACAAAGCAAAAAAAAATGATGACGTGTCAGGATTTATCAACGGAATTTATTTCGTCGGTAAATCTGTCGGTAAACTTATTTACATTGTTCATCATGTCAATTACAAAGGGAATCACCGACGGATTTTATCCATCGGTATTTTCCAGAGAGCTCCATAACTGTTCACTTTCCAATTGCACTGTTAATTGTTCTTCTTTACAGACAAAATCACCGACGGAATGAAAAGTTGTAGGTGTTATTTGGCGATTTTTTGAAAAAATTCAATTGATTTAAAATTTTCATTTAAATATTACAGATGGAATCACCGACGGACTAAAAAATCGTCGGTAATTGTTGGCGGTTTCTGAAAACTTTTTACGAAATTGAAAATTTAAATTAAATAATTAAAAAAAATTAATATTCAATTATCCGTCGGTAAATCCGTCGCTAACGCGCCCCAATAAAAAGCCTGGGTCCCTTTATTTCACAAGAGACATACTTATTTCTTCTTCTTCTTCTTATTCTACTTCTACTTCTTCTTCTTCACTATATGTAAAAAACATCAATATCTATTTCTTTCTCTTCTTTTCTCTCCTTATCTCCTTTTCTTTTTCTCCATGCTCGGGTATGTCTTCTTTTTCTTTCTTCTTTTATCCTTTTAGTTTTTTTTAATTAATATGCTTTACGAAATTTTTTTTCTCTCCTTAGCTTCACTTGCAACTACATGCATTAAGGTAAGATTTTTCTTATTTTTCCATGATTTTTTTCACTATATTTGTTTTTATTTTATTTTTAATTGTTTTGTTCTTAATAACTGTATAAATGTTGTTGTGAGATTTGTTTTTTCACATGAGATCAATTTTTAGTTGATTTATTTATAGGATTTTTAAATTTTTAGCAATTGCAACTTCATTTTTTTCATATGAATTTTTCAGTTGAATTTATTTTTTCGTTTTATTTATTTGTTGTAAATTTGTTTGAGTTGATTTTTTTATTTTTTAATTCAAGCATTTTGAGTATATATTATACAGTGTTGATTTATGTTAATTTAATTATTTTATAATTTTATAAAACAAATTTTTTTAAAACGTTTTTAAATAATTACCGACGGAATTGCCGATGGAATTTCCATTGGTAATTCCGTCGGTACATCCATTGGTAATAAAAAAATTATTACCGAGGGATATACCGACGAAATAAAATGGGTAATTTTATTTTTTTATTTTCGATGGATTTACCAACGGACAAAAAATTACCGATGAACGATTCACCGACGGAGCATTTCCGTCGGTAAATTAATTACTGACGGAATATGTGTCTTACGCCGATGAAAAAATTCCATCGGTAAAACTGTTAAATCTTATAATGAATAAAATTCGACACATTCACCGAAGAAAAACAAACAAATGTATTTTCTTTTCTAGTTAATTGCTCCAGTCAATTAAATAATATTTATAAATTAACTTGTACATTCAGTGTGTTAAAATGTACAA
>Ga0325411_1005939_pt1 | contig 13455 bp, 8 predicted proteins | sample PopdelMetagenome_13_FD_206181 | JGI IMG/M metagenome (GOLD analysis project Ga0325411, IMG submission 206181) | Populus deltoides microbial communities from Bellville, Georgia, United States - Xylem-PdIQD-R4 | ecosystem: Host-associated > Plants > Phyllosphere > Stem > Wood/Secondary xylem... | reverse complement strand
GTTCTTTCTTCTATAATGAAAGAAGTCTTCTCTTTAATTTTTAGATACATAAAGATTTGATGGTACCCTGAATTAATATTCAATGAGCTTAAAAACTCAAAGTCAACCGTAGAATCCACTAATTTATCAATTTTTTGGAGATGAAAACTATTATTTAGACAGGTCTTGTTTGGGTCAGTAAAGTGTACACACATCCTCTATTTTTCAGTGTCTTTCTTCATTGTGATCATTTAGTCAACCGATTCAGATACATGACCTCATAAATGAACCCAACAGCTAATAATTTATCCACTTCTACAGTTATTTCCTACTATTTCCCCCGTAAAGCTTCTCTTCTTCTCAATTTGGACCAATTTGAAATCTATAAGTAGCTATCTTTAGATCGATCCTTGACAAATCTGAATTGTTAAAAGCAAAATTGGTCTTATAAGTGAGGAGGAAATCTGTCAGTAATTTCTATTGAGGTGATTCCAAGATGGAGCCTATCTTGGTAACAACCTCCTTTTATTGCCTTAAAAATACTTATTTCAAATGCTATATGGCCTCAATTTTGACCTTTACCCTCTCTTTCAAAGACTTTGTGTGATCCAAGACCAAAGACCTCTTGTCTTTCAGACGTACAAAGGGATAATACCTTGAGACTCTTTAGCTTCTTCTCATAATAGCCACCTTTTTAGAGTAAGGAATTTCAAGATCAAATGTCATGTGCTTTTGAATGCATTAATCTTATGTAAGAGAGGTATTCCTATTATAAGCCAGAATCATATCTATCATCATAAAGGTTTGTTGAAAGGTAAAGCATTAAGGTACATGTCTATTGTGAATGGGATCTCCAAAGCACCATGCATTGACATTTCTAACTCTTCAATCCCAATCAAATAGGTTTTTACATGAGTCATTCTTGAGGGATCTATCCTTATTTAGGGCATCACTTCTCTGGACAAGATGTTAATCGAGCTTCTATTATCTACCAATACCCCCATGGACTTTATGATTGGCTAAAACTATAGAAATTACCAGTGCGTCCTCATGGGAATAAGTCGCCCCCTCTCCATCTTTTAGAGTAAAAGTTATTAGCTCATACCATGAATTCTGTTGATAAGTTGTTGTAAGGACTTATTTTTTATACTTTCTCTTGCCATTAAAAGTATCTCCCTGAATCTTAGATAGGGCTTGGATAGGTTGGCTAGGGTCTTTTCTATCACTTTCCATATGGGCATGCCCTTTGACAAGGTGCTTTAGATAACCTTTGGCTATCAACCTTTCAATATCTTTCTTTAGTGTAAAGCAATCCTCTATGTCATTTTTTTTTATCCTTGTAGAACAAGCAAAACTTCTTGGAGATGCGTATGTATAGTGGCAATACCATATAAGGTGGATATTGAACAAATTATTTTCCCTTGAGGGTGGCATTCAAGAGAAACATATATCTTATCTCAAGGTATTATATGCACTTCCTTATTAGTCTTTTCTGACCTTTCTTTAAATTATTATCCTTATTGTGAGAGAGATTCCATTTGAAAGGTTTCTCATCCTCATCCTCATCCTTATCCTACTAGTAGAAACAAGTAGGTTCATGCCTCAATATATTGACCTCTACTCGTATGTGGTTTTTTATAACTTGTTTTACCTTCCACAAGCTTCTATTTGGTAGAGCATACAAATCCTTCCATAAAAAAAAAAACATTTCTTTACTCCACTTATCAAAATGCTTAATCACTACTTCCACATGAAGCATTTCTTTGTTGAATCTCTTCAAATATACCCTAATGGATTCTTCTCTTGATTGATTAACGCTGAAAATTTTAATAGAGCTCTTCTTAACGAGTATACTAGTGTTAAACTATGACACAAGTTTAACATAGAGGTCTTTAAAACTCATGATAGAGCCGAACTCTAGGTTGTTATATCAGGCTTGTGCTGACCTTCTGAAAATTATAGGGAGAATCTTGCACATAACATCATTGTTTTGGATGACCAACTCTAGGTTGCTACGCATGTTTTGGACATATTCTCAGAATCCATGAGACCATCATAGTTGTCCAAATTTATCTTTGTAAAGATGTAATCCTTATGGATAGATTGTGCAAGACTCGTCTAGATAAATATGATCTTTTATCTATAAGGACCATAGACCTTATCTTAGAAGTATCTACTAGTTATGCTTCTTCTCGACCGTTATCTAATAAGCTCTAGGGAGCTGGAGAATTCTGGCATGAAATGACGGAATTAATAGCTAACTTCAATCTCACAGTGGCTAGAAAGATCATGTCTAGAGTGACTATTTATTTGGAAAACTCCATGTCTATGAGAACGATATCTAAAGGGACTAGGAAATCATTGAGATGGAAAACTTTCCAAGTCATTTTTTTTTTAGTCCTCATAAACAACACCAATTAATGATGCTTCAAAATTCAATATGCTCAGGAATGAGAGTTTTTGAGTGTTTGGATAGAAGGTGGTCACACATTTATGGCTTCATAATTTATTTCAATTTTATTTCTATTAGGTTATCATGGTGTCATGACCTGAATTGCAGGTTTAACAGGTTAACTCGGGTTGACTTGGGTTAATGTTTTTTGTCTTTTCTTTAATTGATTATTTTTTTCAATTTTATTTTTCAACATTAGATTTATTATAAATTAAGTTTCATAATTTATTTTGATTTATTTTCAATGAGGTTAACATGGTCTCATTTCCTGGCATGTAGATAAATAGGTTAACCCAAGTTGACTTAAACCAATCTAATATATTATCGTTTTAAAATTTGATCTGACTTGCACCATAGCATATACTAATAATCTAGTATATACTAATTAGCAACAACACTACATGTTTTCATATCTTCTCTCAAGCACTCACTCAGCTTCTTATTCTTCTTCTTCTTTTGGTAAAAAAAAAAAAAAAAAAATCTTGGATCTTACCTATACCTAAAATGTAAACTTTTATTATTATTATTATTATTCAATAAGAAGTTCAATATATATGGAGTTTAATTTTTGTGATGAAATGCATTAATTCAAATATTTGATGGTATTTTTTTTCAATGAAATATTTGATGATCTGAAAACTCTATCAAAGAAGAATATTTTAATGTCAGTATATAAAAATTATTATAAATATAACTACTGTGAAGATCTTACAATGGTTACTTCGGGTTGGAGGGTGATTTTTCCACATCGGCACACCTCCTGTGGCCTCAAGATTTTAAAATGCAACTCGTGAGATGCCTTTATAAATGGTTGGTATGGCAAAATCGCCGCCCCTTCAAGTCTCTTGAAGATCAATTTACTTCCCAAAACATAAGACCAGGAAATGGTAAATTGTTTTTTTTTTCAATTAAAAACTGATAATAAATTGTTTGAATCTGTCAATTTTGGATGGTCCCATAGTCATCAAAAACTAACGGTATGGACAAACTCTTGCACTATCGAGCTACTTATGAGCTATTTGTCCGAATTCGGTGCTGAGGCGGACACGACAAGGAAAAAAAAGGTTACTGGTCAGAATGACTGGATAGACAAGACTTCCGAAGCTTATTGCATTAGTATTCACGAGTCTACAAAAACGATGTGATTATAAAGTTTTTTTTTTTAAAAAAAAGAGTCATTGCATTGGAAGAAAAAAGAGATGCAATGGTGATAAATGCACCCCTAGATTTGATCAAGGAAGCCAATTGGTTCTTTATTTACACACATCTATCCTATGTTAGAAGCATAAAATAAGACTTACGAGGTAATAAGCATAGTTTTTTTTTACACTCGGTCCGGTTTAAGATCCGGATTTCGGGTTTTGACTGGGCTACCATGTCACCCGAGTCAATTTTTTTATATAAATCAAAATGAAGTTGTTTTAGTAAAAAAAAAGTCAACGGGTTGTAACCGGGTTTTTGACCAGGTCAACCGGGTCACCGGATCAACCTGCCGAGTCAATCGGGTTACACCGGGTTTTTTCTTTCTCTATTTTTTTTCAACCCGACCCGGTTCTAGCCCCGGGTCCCTGGTCGACCCACTAGGTCGGGCCGGGTTTCAAAACTATAGTAATAAATATATAACTTCAAAGATAAAAATTCTAACTTTAAGTATCACGAGCTATAATATATTAGAGGAAATTACCCTTCATTAATTTAATTTATTTTATGATTACCCGTTATAATTTGAGAAATTACTACAATTTTATATACGTTCTAATACTTAATATTATTTTTTAAAAAATCAATAATAAATATATAATTATTTACAAGATTGTTTTCATTTAATAACGAAAAAGCATTTATATTTTTTATTCAATAAATTTTTTAAAAAAACTTTCTCCATCTTCTTCCCCTCCACACCAAACCTCGTCATAATCTTCCATTTTCTTTCATCTCTCACCAACCACCATCTTCAACAACAATCTCACCAAATTTTAAGTGACTAGATATATTATACGCAGTAAACAACAATATTGGCATGTTGTTCGGCAAGCCCTTTATCCTGTTAGGTGAGTTCATCAGTAATTGAAAAAAAAAAAAAAACCCTATAAATCTATTTCAAATAAGTCCAACAGCTTTGGAATAACGATTTTGAGATTTCTTTGTGAAAGACTTCTCCTCCATCCTCAGGTTGACAACTGACAATGTGAAGGGTGATTTTCCCATGTTTTTATTTTAAGAGATAAAACAACGAGTTACTTGTTGGTTCAACTAAATTGATTTGATTGGATTCCTTGAAATGCAATTTTTTAAATTAATTCAATTAGGTAGTGGAATTGTTGAGTTTTTGATTGGATTTTATAACACTGCATTCAGGTCCATGGATAATTTTATTTATGCATGTTATTTTTTTTTTTTTGTTAACCGTAGATATCCAGATTAACTTACACGTACCTCGATTAATTTTCTAAGACCTGAAATTAACGACAATATAAATCTCCAGTGGTCATAAAATTTGTAACTTTTGATAACAAACTCAACACCTTATCAATTAAGCTAAACACTTTAAAATTATATTTTTTTATATTATTATTTGGCTAGTAGATCTTCCTCTTTTCAGTGTATCCTATTTCTTACAAGTAGGTTAGGTTACAACAGAAGAAAGCCATTGAAAACGTGTGCTGGCTAGCACATATATACATATAGCAGCCGGCGCAAGTAATTGATCACATGCAGTCGTCTCAGCTTCAAGGATTTAATAATTTAATGGTCCCGGTGGCACCCTAATAGCTCTAACGCTTATGGTTACCAGAAATAAGAAAGGTCCAGTGGGTCGTGCAAGAAGCAGCACCGCCAACTCTCGAGGCAAGAACATTGTCACTTTAATGCATGGATGAGGACCACCAGCTTTATCGGAAGTTAACTTGAAACTTCCAAAGAAATGCTGAATTCCTGTGAAAGGGAAGTGTGCAGCCTGTCATGCTGCTGAGAGCAATGGGTCAGAAAGGAAACAAACAAAGCAGTAAATTAATGAGCCTCGTGTTAAAACTTCCCGTATAGGAGGCTAAAACACCCTGTAAAAAGCTTTGGCCAATCATTTAGATTCCACTCCACTATGCAGAGGTCTGTTTCTACAATAATTTTACTGGTTTTTCCTTCTCGTGTTGGGGACAAGATTTTTAGTCTTTTGGAGAGGACATTAGTAATTATGAACAACTCGCTGGCCTCGTTTGTCTTCCCAAACTTGGATGTCTCCTTGGATTAGATCATCCCTAGATTTTGTGTGTCGAGAACTAGGGCCTTAAATCGTCAATAATAGGCCACACAGCAATGGTAGTGGTTTCTCTTGCCATTCCAAGATGTCTTCATTAATTCTCTCTAGTGGTTGTTCTGCAAATACAATTTTCAATCATATGAATTATCTATTCATTAATTTTGTTTTAACGCCAAACATTCATTCAATTTGGACTATAAAGGGTCAGTGTCTCTGGGCCACACGCATTCGACAAGGAAAATATCCCAACTTGAATCAGATTAGTCAAAGATGGAGTTCTCCACAATCTATTCTTTCTTATAATTCCAGTCAAAAGATGAATTTAATCGATAAATCTTTCTATGGAAAGCAGGAGGAGAAACTTGTGGCCCGGAGTTTTCCGATAATCTTCACCGAGGCACTCTTTGAGCTTCTTGTTCCCCACTTTCTTGTATGACAGCGGCCATGGTATTCTTTTTGTAGGTTCTTTTCTTTAAGGTCAAGACATCCATAAACCTAGAGTATTTGACCAGACTCCTTTCTCTGTATTGTCAAAAGGTTTTGCTCCTGTTTTTATACACAAAAGAAATGCCCTAAAACCGATTCTTATCGATTGTGAATATAAACATTAAATCTAGATTTCATAATTTAGATAATGGATGCGGTTAGCGCCTAGAGTTGGAATATGATGAACTCGATAGGTTACGCGTGTTTGTCACCTATGCACTCACTCAAAAGCATAATTCTAGACCAGGATGCTAATTGCAGTGTAAACCCTACAATAAACTTTTAAGCCAATCTCATTGGATCAATGATTGAGGGAGTGGTCTAAAAGTGGTGGCGTTGCATTTCTTTCTCTTCATCTATCTTCCCAAATGTTTAGATCAAATTGAAGTCTTAAAAGTGATTCGTAAATGTGCTTTTGGCGAAAAAAGACGAGTTGTGGGTCATATAACCACCAATACCTTTATCAACTGCAGAGGAATCCAGGAATTACAGAGAAAAAAATAAAACAAGATTGAGGAAACAGAAACATCAATCATTTTTTAATGGAAGGTTAGCAAGTTGAATGGGATTCTCTTAATGCAAGAACTAAGTGCGGGAGTGAGTAATGCTGATAGGTAAGCTGCATATTCATTTCTAGCCAATCCAAAGCAAGGAGAGACCTGAGCATGTGGGATTGGGATTTGGACCCCCATGATCATTGTCTGATATAAGATTACAAATCGCGCCTGACACCCTGTTCCAGCAGCTGAGCTGCTACTCTGGCAGCAATCAGAAGGTTCACATCTTCTGCTACGTTATTTGTTTCTTTGTTAGTTTGTTTCTGGGGGGATGGTACAAAATACAATTCAGCATTATAGAAGTTTTGAGCTATTTACGTTGGGGACTCGCTATACACTTCAACTAGTTCTCGTTTACAATAATTGGCAATTCTAATAATTAAGGTGCGGTGCAAGGTATCTTGCGCACCTTGTAATGCTGGTGTTGAAGGCATGAAAGAATGGGCAAGGCTCAAGGGAAATCTCATAATCCAAGGAACAATCAAACCAGTTGATTTTATGTCTGGTGCAATAGGGAATGTCGTGAAAAAATGCAGTGTAAAACCAGTTAATGCCATGTAGAATATATGATCAGGGACCTTTTCAAGCTAGATTCTTTCTTTCATCTGAAGATTTTCAACTACTTGAAGCAATCTAGCATTGCACAAACGAATGATTCATAACATTGTTTTTCCCTTTCCTATGTAACTCCTTGATGGTATCAATGCTTTAAACTATCTTCTTAGCATTTTAATTTAAACTTCAGCAGGATAACACATACTGAAGCAAAATCATGGAAAGCACATATCAAAAGTGAAAACTACACTTGCGAAATGATCATCAGAAAACACATCCTGGTAAACCAGAACATCATGCAGAACAAAACAATATAAGACAATGCAACAGCTAATACCAATTTATAAGTAGTGTGACCAATTCAACAAAGCACTTTACGTATGACATAAACCAAATTAACCATTTAAAAAAACAACAAAAAAGATAAAATGATAGGTTATGGTGCTCATAGTATAAGCATTCTGCTCCATAAGAACTCACCACTATGCTTTCCTTCTTCACACGCTTCAACAAGTTTAACAGCATCATGTGATTATTCTAGAATGGAGTCACCATTTCCATCTGCTTTCTTCCTGAAGAGAACTGCAACAACCAAAACAGCAACATAACTGCAACAGCCATCCAAGTCCCTTAACCAAAACATGGAAAGAAGCTTGCGGGACCTGCTATCTTAGATGTCCATAGAGGAATCATTGGAACTGGGAGGATTGGGATCCCTGTTATGGTGTTGAAGAAAGTTGGGCTCATTGTTGCGGGTTCCATTTCCTGAGGGTGAGCCACCTTGTGGACAGTAACCTCCCTGAGTAATGTGATAGTTCTGGAGACTCCGGCGAATGGGGCTCGACAAAGCATTTGAGAAAACTGTATTCTTGGGTTGTTGATCACAGTGTTCAGAACGAGTGCCCTGAGCAGTAGCGGTTAGGCCAGATGAACCTGAAGAAACCAGAAAGGTGGAATTTGTGAATGGAATAGGTTGGGAAGTCTGATGTTGATGTGGCGTTCTAGGGGACATTGATGGTTCTTCTCCACAATAGTCCAGTTCATTCTGCGTCAAGACCATAGCATTTCTCAATTTTAAATAAAATCAAGTTATTATCAATACACATACAAGAGAATCCACTTCATTTAAGATCTCAACTAAACAATAAACATGGATAGTTAAATAGCCAACAGAGAACTGTCTTAGTCACTCATAACACCCAGTCACACACACATGTGCATCCAAAAAAAGAACATAAAACCAGAAAAACAAAAAGATAAGCCTATTAGACATACACCAATATTCATTGGATAGCTGTGTAAAGAAACGTCTCTGTTACACCAGTGCTCGAAAAAGAAGGTTTTACATTTTCAGGTGACTGGAATGCAATTAATATTAATTGACAATCGAGTTAATCAAATCCTCTTTTATGCAGTGTTTGCAAACAAAGCTCAAATAAAAAAAGTTTTACAGTGTTTCAAGTGGCTGGAGCATGATTAATTTTTTAATTGACATTAAATTAATAAAATTATGTTATATGCAGCCTTGGCAAATAAAGCCTCTAGCCTTGTGCATGCCTAAGAGTCTCACACCTAGATCGAAACCCAAACTCCAATCTCCTCCGAAGTAGCAAGATTATAGTCCTGAGATATTTTAAAACAGGTAAATCACATTCCAGATTAAATGCAAACCAATACTTCAAATTCCTTCTGATGTTTCAAACTGGGAAAATATGATGCAGCATATAAGTTTCTCTTTAACATGCAATCATCATGGCTTTCAAGTGTCTTCCATCGGAAAAGATAACCAACTCATTAGATGCACTATTAGCTCTACAAAATAAACAATACGTTTTTTGAATGCCAATTGCAACAAAAACTTATTGCATTCACAATATCCCTGTTTTTAATGAATTTTTCCAGACATTTTGTTATTTGGTAATGCAGCACTGTATCCAGCAGTGTTAAGGAGAGCTATCTTCTGGAACAGGAAAAAAAATTAGAGGATTTAAGGTTCTCTTATAAGACAAATTAATATTTTGGTGCATCACATTTTATTTATTGTTATTGTTGGCCTCATACTACTTATAGAATAGCCCGTATAATAGCTAGATCTCCTATACTGAGACACAGAAAAAATTGAAAGACGGTTGTCAGACACATCTTAGACACTCAATGACAAAGTTCATCTTCATGTGCTAATGTAGATGTAAAATTACCATGTTGTACATGAAGATGTTCTCAGTATCATAATGAACAATGAATTTCAGGAAGACTATCACTCAAATTTTTAAACAGATATCTCATAATCTAACTGTTGTTTCAGAGATAAGGCCAATATCATTTACACAAGCACAGGAAGCAAGCATTTGTGCATGTTGGATATGTCAGTATACGCACAAATGGTCAATTGCAATAAATCAGGCAAAAAGTAATAACTGATACCAACCTGTATGTAATTGATTATATCAACCGTTGCCACTCGAGAACCTCCCTCTTGTTGTCTCCAAATCCATTGATAAAGTTTTTCCTGAAAACAATGCGAGAAGGCTATATCAGAAAAACATCATTCAACAAGAGAACTAAGCTTGCAAGACATTAACAAGGGTCAGTAGATAAAGTCTGATTGGGAAGATATATTTAATGCGACAGCTTAAATGGCATTCACCAAGCAACAACCTTCCAATTTAAAAGCATCAAAAGAACAAGAGCATCATCAAGAACATGTGTTCTGGGTTATTCCATTGACTCTAATAAGAGAAAAGTTTTATTGGCACTGAGTGAGTGTGTAGTGTGTAGTTTGTAGTTTGTAGTGTGCAGGTATAGGTAATGGTATAGAATTTGTTTAATCTTCATTTTAGAGAATCTCTATCCCACTGTATTTTCAACTCTGCATGTGGGAAAAGAGCAGTAGGCTAGTTTGGAAAAGAAGATAATTGTTCTTAATGTTATAGGCATTTAATTGGTTAAATACCATGCTGAGCTGAATATATTATCTTAAAGTTGAAAAGAACAAAACAGGTTTGAATGCAAAACCAAAACTGACCATACAATTGCCCTACAAATCATTTTCACAACCAACCAATATGTTTAATCCTTACAGTTTAACATGAAACACTCTGAGCTAATCTCAAACACAGCAAAACTTCTTAGTTTGGAACCACCACCACCACCAAGCTCCCTAATCACTCTCAATAAGGAATAAACATCTCTAGATTACTTCATAGCTTGTTCACTGTTGATATTCCTATTAAATGTCTCACTTATGCCAAAAGCATTTCTGGACTGAATGAGTTATGTGAATAAAACTGACAAAAATCGGTTCAAGGGCTCATGCTCCACAACTTAAAAGATAGATGAGACGTAAGGAAACAGCTTCAGACACAAGACAGTGCAGTGATAAAAGATGTGTGAAATCTTGGGAAAAAGTTAGTGATCATAGTGTCAGACTAGAATCAACACAGAACACCTACAAATGATCAATGCAAAGAAGGACCACCTTTAATGGCTTTTCTGATAAATCCATAATACTCCTCTAAGTTGGTGCTTAATCTAATTGGTGTAGGTGATCCCGTTCCCTGAACTTAGTATTATCCAGCCTCAAGATTTCACTATAGGAAAAAGATTTTAAACTTCCACATGAAAATAGAAAGGTTGCACCTTAAATGCTTAAAAAGGAAAAGTACAAAATGAAAACTATAACAAAGATTTGTTTCAATTTCAAATATTTGTATTTCTTTGATACTGTTAACTTATACTGCCAGTAAGCTTCATCACACATAAATTACAGTCCACATTTTCTTTTCTAGCTCTTCCATAATTTTTTGCCCACTGCCAACAATCTACGAGTAGCTATCATCCAAGACTATGCGAAAAAATGTCCAATCTTTGGGCCGAAGCCAATCTATAACAACTCCATTTTTAAGCTTCTCCAATCTTCCCAAAACAGACAAGTTCCAGACCAACGAGACCTGCTTTCCTTTTATCTTTCAGAGTACTGAAAAGTCTATTCTTTGACACCCATTGATCCAAAATTATAGGAATGTGTTTTTTACTCTAGTCTTATGCTGGTGTTCTAGCTGCCTCACCCTCTTAATTAATTAGAAAACAAACTCCATAAAAACTATCTATTTTCTTATCAAAGTATTGAACTATTTCATGTCTCTCACTCATAGATATCAAATTTCAAAACAGCACTTTCTCAATATCAAAGTATCACGCAACGCCACAACTTGGAAACAAAGGTGAGTTCCTCCACCGCCAATTAGGCTAATTATGCTCTTGTATCTCCATTTAAAATTAAAACCATCAGGACTTTCCAAGCTTACTTGTAGGTTCAGACAAACCTCTCGTAGTTATAAGTGCTTCACAGCCATCAGCAATTTCTCCAAAGAGGAAAAAGAATCTCATAGCACAGATGAGCAAATTCATAACCAAGAGCAAAAACACTCCAACAACTCCAATTTAAAAGTTAAGCCCCTAAAAGATTAAAACTTTATTTCAGTCAAGATTATATTGTTTCTCCCCCACACAAAGCATCCAACTAGTCAAATACCCACATCCCGCTTGCTTCCTTAAATGGGAATGGTAGAAAAAAAATTTGATGCTTTGATCAATCTACCTCTTCAACAGTCGAATTACAATGCCAATTTATTCAAAGCACAAGCCAATCAGAAACAAGTGAAAAGGCAAAGTGCCTAGTTCAATTGTAATGATAATTTCCAACAACAATTAACAAAAACTAAAATACCATATCATAAATTCAATGTGAATCCATTAACAAAACCGCATAATGTATCTATCTAGCCATTAAACTTTACAATTAACCCAGAATCAAACAGCCCATTTAAGTTTACAACAAAAATCGAAACGGGTAACCTTTAAACTAGACTAACAACAATAAAAATAAAAAAAACCAAATTCAGTGACCCAATAAAAGGACAACAAAGAGACACAAGCTTGATTGATTTAAAAACAATAACTTTTCCACAAAGAAGAACAACCCCACAAGGAACACATATACACAAAGAGCAAGCTGGTATTCTTTAAAGCAAAGAGATGACGAGGGAATCTTACAAGGCCTTGACGTTCACCGGCTTGGAAGGAGAGTTTTTGGTGGTTCATAGACTGTGTATAAAGCTGGGACAAAGAGTTCGCAGCACTGCAAAACGACGCGTACATGGTCCGATCCACCTCGTCCAGGCTTGTTGCTATAGATTTCCTCTTCTTTCCCATCGTTAATAACAGTTAATTAATTAGATTTTAATTTACAGAGACAGATTGATTTTATAATTTAGTTTAGGTTACTTCTTTTTTTGTCGGCTAAAAATGGAAAAGATAAATAGAGAGGATCTAGTCTCTCCTTTTCTCTCTAGAGAAGAGGAGGATGTGGTGTTTTTTGAGAGAGGAAAAGGGTATATGGTAAGGATGGTGGGTGCTGGTGACACAGTATGTGGACCTCTCTCCCTGCCCATTGTAAGCTATGCCCTTGTGCCATTTACATACCAACTCGTGCTGCCTTTTTCACCATGCCTCATGTCACATGGGCAAATTTTTCGCTCAAATTTCAGCACTGGTTTGGTAGTCTAGTTAGAATTAGAGCTGTTAGTATTTTAATAATTGTTATTTTTTTATTTTAATAATTGTTATTTTTAGTCTAGTTAGAATTAGATTAATAATTGTTATTTTTTTATATAAAAAAATAACAATTATTGATATTAACATATCAAAACAATCTAGAAATACCCTAAAAAATTAATTTGAATTAAAAAAAATTAATTTTTTTACAAAAATACTTTTCAACCACAAAAACAAACAGGGTCTTAGTTTTTCCTCTTTGTTTTGCTTATGTTTGCTTTTAATTAAGTGTTTTACTCATCAAAAAAATTCTCCCCAGACTTAACATGTCACTAGCAAGCAAGAATCACACAAGAAAAAAAAATAAAGTTGTGCACAACAATTATAGAAAAATTTCCAACATTTTACTAACTCAACAATAGGATATACACACACCTGATTGTGTGTGTGCTGTTCACAAAACTTGCATAATACATAGCAGAACATTACAATTTATTTATAGAGTAATTACAAGAAAACTATCACTCTAATTTCTAACAAGCAGTGGACAGTTTCCCTCATGTTTTCAATGAACATAATGGTTCCCTTATCCAGCAAGTTTGCCCATGAACTTA
>Ga0325411_1005937_pt1 | contig 13458 bp, 5 predicted proteins | sample PopdelMetagenome_13_FD_206181 | JGI IMG/M metagenome (GOLD analysis project Ga0325411, IMG submission 206181) | Populus deltoides microbial communities from Bellville, Georgia, United States - Xylem-PdIQD-R4 | ecosystem: Host-associated > Plants > Phyllosphere > Stem > Wood/Secondary xylem... | reverse complement strand
AATCTTACAAATTAAAAAAGTTGAATGAGAATGAAATTGAAAAAAAAAATATAATTTCATAAATTATCTCAAATAAAATAAATAATAATCAAAATAATAGAGATCAAATCTAAAAAATTAAAAAAAAATGAAAGGTGGAGAAATTAAAATAATAATAATTAACATTTCATAAATTATTTCAAATAAAATAAGTAACAATCAAAAGAATGAGGACCAAATTTGATAGATAAAAAATTTCAATAAAAAATGATAAGGAAAAAGCAAATAGCAATTATAAAAATAAGGACCAAAATTAATATAAAAATTAAATTTTAAGAGATGGAATTGAAAAATAAATATACAAAACAAATTATAGATAGCAATCAAAAGTTTGAGGATCAAATTTGATATAATCAGCAAATAATGACATTTCTAAATTTTACACAACTTCCGGAAAGTGTTTTCCGCCCAAATTTTCTAGGAAAACACTTTCCTGAAAATCAAGTTAAATTTTCCTTTGACTGGAAAGTGTTTTTCGTTGACCAAATTTTCTAATGGCAAACAAACACAGAAAAGTTTGGAAAGTGGTTTCCCGGAAACCACTTTCCGCTTTCCGAAAAACAAACACAGCTAAAAGGGAAAACACTTTTCTGGAAACCAAACCAATTTTTTCTTTGACTGGAAAGTGTTTTTCGTTGACCGGAAAGTATTTTCGTTGACCGGAAAGTGTTTTCTGTTGACCAGAAATTGTTTTCCCTTGACCAACTTTCCCAATGACAAACAAACACAGAAAAGTTTGGAAAGTGGTTTCCCGGAAAGTGAATTCCAGAAAACAAACATGGCCTTAAGTTAGTTGAGATGTGAAGAGATAATAATGCACTACTAAAAGAGAGAAATGAAAATGAGAGTTAAGAGTGTGTATTTGTAAGTTTTATGTGGCTTTGTATAAAATTTCCCTTACTTCTTGGTGGCGGAGTGTATTTATACACTCAGCCTTATACTTTCTTCGTAAAAAAGGAGACGTTTCATTAATGGAGATATTGGTGTTGGACATTGATTGTGGAGCTAATAAACCATTGACTAGCAATGATGGTTATTGACAGTTGTGTCATGTCATGATTATTGTGTCATGCACCATTAATGTCGTGGTTATAGACATTGGTGTAAGAATATGGCACTAATGCCTCCATGCACAAAATTTGTGTGTGTAAAAATATTACGTGTATGTGTCTTGCACAAAGATAAATTATTAGTGGCACATGGGAAAACAAATACATAAAGGTGTGTGTGGTTTGACAAAGAAGAAAAAAGAAAGAAAGAAAAAGTTGAAGTAGAAACAGAGAGAGGGAGAGGGAGAGAGACAAAGATTGAGTTGGTCAGATTAGTTTGGCCTATATGGCCAAGGGTTTACCGATGTGACTAAGCAAGTTAGCCCGCACGATAAGCAACCTTGACCACGTGAGTTAAGCCTGCATGACTAACATTTTTGTTTCTTGATCTTTTAATTTTTTTTATCATTTGTTTTTTTTAATTCAAACCTTTAACATTTGTTTTTTGTTATTTTTTTTTAAGGTTAGAGTTTTATAATTTGTTTTTATTTAATTTATTTTGGGTTATTAAGAAGAAATCTATTTCTCCTCTGGGAAACATTGTCCATCCCCTCAAAAGTTATTATAGATTCGTACACTCCTCACCTCAGAAGAAATAATGCTTTTTTATTTTTTGTTTTCGTCATACAACAGGTATATATATACAACCCTACACTTTCCTAACAGAATAATGAAAGACTAATTACTTCCTAAAATAGGAAACCAAATATTGTAGGAATCCTGCAAATTATAGGAATCCTAATACAAGTTAACATCTCCCCTCAAGTTGGTGCATAGATGTCGCACATGCCCAACTTATCTAGAAACCTGAAGAACTTGTTACTAGAAACCACCTTAGTGAGAATATCTGCTACTTGGTCGTCCATTCCTATGGGAGGAACCTCAATTACTTTGTTATCTAGCTTTTCTTTAATAAAGAACCGATCAACCTCTACATGCTTGGTCCTATCATGTTCCACTGGATTATGAGCAATATCACGAGCAACTTTATTATCACAAAATAACTTCATCGGTTGGCTATGGTTGACCCCCACAGCTTGTAATAGAAACTTAAGCCACAAGAGTTCACAGATACCAAGTGCCATGCCTCTAAATTCAGCTTCTGTGTTTGATCTTAACACAACATTCTGCTTTTTACTTCTCCACGTTACTAGATTTCCTCCAACAAAGGTAAAATACCCGGATGTCGAACGCATATCATTCGTGGATCCAGCCCAGTCAGCATCCATATAGCATTCAATTTTGAAATGCCTATTTTTTCGAACTAAAACTCCTTTACCAGGGCTTCCTTTCAAGTAACTCAATATTCTCATGACTGCACTCATGTGTTTTTCTCCCGTATTGTGCATATATTGACTAATTATGCTCAAGGCATGAGCTAGATGCGGTCTAGTGTGACCCAAGTACATCAATCTTCCTACTAACCGTTGATACCTCCCTTTATCAATCGATCCTTGAGTCCGATCAATACCCAACTTCATTCCTTCAGCCAACGGAGTGGATACCGGCTTGCACGTTCTCATACCGATTTCTTTTAATAGGTCAAGAACATACTTTCTTTGCGATAGAAATATCCCGGACTTGCACCTCGACACTTCAATCCCAAGAAAATATTTTAAAGAACCAAGATCTTTCATTTCAAATTCTGTGGACAAATAGTTTTTCAAGGCTGCTTGCTCAGCAGGATCGTTACCAGTAACTATCATATCATCCACATATACAATGAGAGCTGTAACCTTTTCATCCTGGTGTTTCAGGAATAATATGTGATCCCAATTACTTTGTCTATACCCGAATGCTCTCATTGATTTGGTAAACCTACCAAACCAGGCTCGTAGAGACTGCTTCAACCCATACAATGATTTCTTAAGTCTACATACCTTGGGTTTTCGTATGTCCGGAACACTCTATCCAGGTGGAAGGTCCATGTAAATCTCCTCAGTTAAATCTCCATGGAGGAATTATCTACTGTATTTATTCCTAACACTGTGCAGGAGGCCTTAGTAGATTCCCGTTGGAAAGATGCAATGAATGAAGAATTGAGATCATTGAAGAAGAATGCTACCTGGGAAATAACTGACTTACCAATTGGAAAGAAATCTGTGGGATGCAAATGGGTCTATACAGTAAAATACAAAGCAGATGGAACAATAGATTGCTTTAAGGCAAGATTGGTGACAAAGGGATATACACAGAAATATGGCATCGACTACATTGATACATTTGCACCAGTGGAAAAAATCAACACAGTTCGTGTTCTTCTGTCCTTAGCAGCATATTTAGATTGGCCTTTGCAATAATTTGATGTAAAAAATGCATTCCTCCATATACAATATGAAACATCAAAGTGTTGAAAGGGAAAAGGGTGGGGGAAGGATTCGGTAGAGGTTTAAGGGATCTAGCAAGGGATGTTGATCCATTTACTACTTTGATAGAATGAGAGTGTTTAATTAGAATCACCACACATGAAAAATGGCAATTGTTTCTATTTATATTGTATTGCATATATTGAATACATATTAGAAAGTATATACAATAGAAGTTTCTAGAACTTCTGGTATGGTTTTAGTGTTCATGCCGTATACCTGGAATCATTGTTGCTTCAGGTGTTTGTATCTGCAGGTGGTTGCTTTTCTAGACTGTCATTAATCTAAAAAGAAATTGTTTTGACTGAACTCTAGTTATTGCAGATAAGGGAGATGGTACTGCACCGGCTGGGCATGAAGCGCAACAAGTTCTTTCGGGCTATCTCTCTTAATTTGCTCGAGGATTAATGTGATGGCGAAAGCTGCTGGGCTGGTATCTCTGTTGACAAGAAATTGTCCTCTCTTCTGTTTTTGTTAGCTTTTGGCCAGGATTGGGATTCAAAAGCTGCAACCAAAAGTCTCCTCAATTGATTTTTATTTCTTTGTCCTCTTTTAACCTTCGAACCCAGAGAAAAAAATTAAAAAATCAATTAAATCAATTAAATAAAAAAATAAAAAAATAAACAGTGAAAAAAACCAATTAAACCAATTAGAATATTTAAAAACTGACCGGTTCGATTCAGTATCGGTTTAATAAGCCTGAAATCAAAAAAACCGAACCGAACAAAACCGAGCCAAACCGAAACCAAACCCATTAGAAAGTCAAAAAAAAACCCCAAAAAACAATATAGTTTTTGGTTTTTAATATAAAATAACCAAACCGAACCGAAAATGAGTTGGTTGGGTTTTGGTTTTGTCCTAAAGTAACTAAACTAAACCAAACTGAAACTGGTAGGTTTGAATTAGTTTCGGTTTTTTTTTTAAAATCAATTTAATTATTTTTTTAAATAAAAATCAAATCAAACAAAAAATCATCATCCCTAAGAGGCTTTGTGGGCTCTCGTGTTACTCCTAGATTATGGAATTAATATTAATATTAACAAACAGCTACTTTGTTAGTATTATCCTCTAGTTATACTCGTGAGACAACTTAATTTTTTTATTGTAAAAAAATGAAGATATTGTTTTCAGAAGAGCAATGAAAATTTAGATATTATTAACCATCTAGGTGGTGGCCCAGTGGTAAGAGATTGAGATCAAAAGGTTTGCTCTCTCTGTAGTCTCAGGTTCGAGCCATGTGGTTGCTCATATGATAGCCACTGGAGGCTTCCATGGTCGTTAACTTCAGAGCCGTGGGATTAGTCGAGGTGCGCACAAGCTGACCCGGACACCCACGTTAAACTAAAAAAAAAATTGAGAACTCTGATCATAGATTCAAATGTAAATTTATTTAATTTAATAATATAATTATATATAAAAAACAAAAATAACTAATAAAAAAATAAATATTTGTCCATATCATTAAAAGATACACTCTACTTATTTTTATAAGCTATTAACAATTTCTTTGATAACAAAGAAAAAACTAAATAAGAAAGGGCAACCTTATAAAACGAAAATGGAAAAAAAAATCAAAGCTCAATCATTAACAAATCAAACACTAAATGATGAATTTTTAAAAATTAAAAAAACAAAAAAATAAGACTCAAATCAAGATGCCTAAAGGCTCAAAAATACAAGGAAGATATAAAAGAAAAAACACAAGAAAATATCTCACACGCTTCTCATTTATTAGCGCATGCATTGGACACCCCAATAATGTTTTTTAAAAATAATATTTTATATTTATCAAAATATTAAATTGCTCAACTGTCAACTTAATTGTAAAAAAAACCCATGTTAAAAATACAAGAAAGCTCTTGAAAATCAACTTAATAGTTTTTTTTAAAGAGTAATGGTAAAAAGAAATAAAAAAATGTGATTATAATTCCAATAAATTTGATAATAATAAATAAATTTGATAAAAAAATTATTTTAATTTTAATTAGTTTTTGTTGCAAAGAATAAAAAGTTGATTACACTGTTTCAATCTACTGTTGAATGAGTTTTGATCAACACGAAACACTTACCCATCGTAGTTTTTTTTTTTTAATTAGGATATATATATATATATATATATATATATATATAAACAAATAAATGATTTTTGGGGTGTGATTGACACGAGGAAAAAAGGTCCAAATGATTATTAGTGTTATTAATTGGTTGTGGCCTGCCAACACTACCGGGCCCACTTGAATGACAACAGAAAAAGGCCGTCAAAGTCAGCAATTTACACAAGAGATAGTGTTTAGTAGGTGACGAGCAGAATTTTCATCGTGTTGATGATTCTTTAGCCTCTTGTGCAAGCAACCCTCTGGTCGGCGTTTTTCTTCCTCCGCTAACTTCCTTCCCACCACACAAGCACCTCCTTTCCTTTTCCACTGGCGGTGGATTGACTTCAGGTTATGTGGACGGACATTCTATGACAAAATCACTAGAAATCTCATTATTCTTTCAAATGAGATCGACTTTATCAAACTTTCTAACATATTATTGAACACCTTTTGAGCTGAAACTACATATCATCTTGCGATGATTGGGAAAAAAAATCAAATGGCTGTTAACATGTTTTATAGTAAAAATCAAATAATAAAAAATTTATGCATATTTGAAAATATGTTTTAAAAAATATTTTGAAGGTGATATATCGGATATTTTTTTTAAAAAAATATCAAGACGATGACATATTAAATCGACTTAGGTTATTCCTTATTAATCCATAAAATTCACGACTCGAATCATGAGACTACGATAGACCAATAGAAAGAGAATCAAACCAAATAATAAATCTCTTGTCGAGATGATACTAATAATACCAAGAAAGGCTACCTTTGGAGCACAGATGAAGCCATATCTGCTGTCATATCACATCGCCCTCTCTCGCATGCCCGACACGTGTTTTACTTGTGCTAGTCACTCTTTTATTTTTCACCTTAGTCCTTGATCTAATAAAAAAAAGACCTGGTTTGTTGTAACTATTTCAAATTCAATCTTTAAATATTTAATTGTTTTAAACTAATAAAACCAAAATTTATTTTGCTAAATTGAGCATCAACCAAATGCAAAAATATTTTTTCAATATTGCAATAAACACATAAAAAGTAAGATAAAACGAATCTCAGAACCCAATTTTTTTTAAAAAAAACAAAAGACAAAAGGAAAACAAATTAGATGTTAAAAAAAAAGTTGGAAAAAAAAGGGTAACAATGCACAATGATTTCAACAGTGAAACCACTATCTTCATTGGTTGTTTTTGCTAGATTTATAGCCAATGCTTCATCACGGGTGGACCAAATTTTTTTCGATGAAAAAAATAATGCCAAGGAAAAAAATTAAGACTCAAGTCATTGGTTAAATTGGTAATGTAAATAATATGAATAAAAAAATAAAATAATAAAAATTAAATTGATAAAAAAATAATAATGAGAGAAAGATAAAAAATACCTAACCTAGACATTCCAGATTAATAAACAACTTATTGTTGAAGGGTGAACATAAAATAAATAAATAAATAAATACCCTGGTTAAACCGAGTTATCTCGCAAACACCATGACCATGGGCATAAGAATGAAATAATCTTATAAAAAAACAGGAAAAAAGTCTAAAAATCATCTCTTAATAAATCAAATGAGAACAGGATAACTGTATAGAAAGTAAAATAAAATAAAAAAGTTAAAGTTCACTTTTAAGAAAATAAAATGTTGAAGGATAATATATATATATATGGGGTAAAAAAATATTTGATCCTGGCCCACTCGGGTCAAGATTCAAAATCTTTAACCCAATCATGATACTAGGGTAACCGTGTTTGAAAATAAACTGAATAAAATCATGAAGCTCAATTATCGAACAATATAATGTTAAAGGACAAAAACAAAAAGTAATTTAAAAAAACAATGAAAAAAATCTTAGTCGACTAAAGTTAACCTATTAACCCTGTGACCATGGGTATAGGATTAGAATAATCTAATAGAAAGGAAAGGGAAAAAAAAGTATGAAGATAAATTTTCAATAAATTAAATGTTAAAGAATAAATTTTAAATAAATAAATTAAAAAAACAAAAAAAGGTCAACTTACACTAACCTTTGAAATTTGTAACTCTAATCATAATCCCAATACTAACCACATAGAAAACAAATCATGAAAAAAAAACAAAAACAAAGCAAAACTCTAAAAAAAGGTTAAAAAATCAGCTTAAAAAAAAACTAAGTAAATTGAGTCAACCCTCTAAATCTGGTTTAATCTCTAAAACTCACCACATGTGAAATCATGAACTTGAATTCAATCAAGAAACTTAATTTATAACCAATTTAATTTTAAAAAATGAAAATCATAAAAAACATTTCAATTTAAAAAAATTGTCAGAGCATAAAAGATAGCAATAAAAAATGGGTATTCAAATTGAAATAAACTAAAAGACGATGAAATTGTAGAAAACAATAATCTAAAAATGATCCCAAACAAAAACAAATTGCAATCTAAAGAATTTGGACCAAATTTAAAAGAAAAGGAAATAGAAAGGGTAAAATTGAAAAACATTTATAATTTTATAGATTATTAAAAATAAAAATAAAATAGTAATTAAAATGACATAGACAACATGTAAAGCAAAAGAAAATTGAAGAAGCTTGCGTGAAATTCGAGGAGAAGAAGAAAGAGAGAAAAAAAAAAACATTCCTTGTACTTTTGAAAAAGACATTTGTTTCTGATAAATTTGATAATAATTAATAGAATTTGTGAAAAGACTTTAATACCTTTAATTATCAGAGTTATATCTTTTTTTGAAAATGATAGAAATTCGATGAATAAATTTTTTTGACTCAAATGCTACAATGTTATTCAATATCTAATTAGTATTTTTTTATAAAAAACCTTTCAATAAATAAGATTAACAATTCTGGTTACCCCCAACAACTAATATAATTAGAGCGTGTTTGGCAGTGTGGTTGCGGTTGCTTTTCAAATAGGCTTTTATGCTGAAATACATGCCAATGATGTTTTTTTATTTTTTAAAAATTATTTTTGGCATCAGCACATCAAAACGATCCAAAAAGTACAAACCGCACTCAATTTTAGCAAAAAAAAATTCAAAATTTAATAAAACACAGTTACAAACACAATACCAAACAGAATCTTATCACATTATTGTTGAAAATATTTTCTTGCATTCTTGTGAACGCACATCACACGTTGCCGGTCACATGTGAAGTGTCTTTGACCCAACCCACAGGGTATCCCTACACTCCTCCAACACAAATCGATCCCTTTTTTAGGATCACACGCCTGTTATGATCTAATTTAAAAGTTGTGGCATCATATCTAACCAATTGATCCATATTCTCTCCTTTTACGCTGATTGTGACCCTCCGGTGACCGCTTTATATCTCTCTCTAGCAGCGGAGTGGGAATATTTTATATGGGACTGGACGGGCATAACCTAAGGTGGAGAGGATTCCCATTCTTGAATGGAATTGAAATGGTAGAATAATCACAAATGTCTCTCTTATTTTGGCTTTTACTAGGTGACACAAGGAATCTTGTTCACATAACCCCATATGAGAGGTTGCGTTCTTGAAGCTTGGAGGTATTTAGTAAAGAAAATTTGTGTCCCTTTCCCAAACAACAAACACTACTCTTTATACAGGATTGGTTTGGATTTGAATGTGATTACCATTCAAAAAGCAAGAAATAATGAGAGAATCTCTTCGTTCGTTTGTATATGGTCTAGCTAGAAACATTGCAAGTGAACAAAAGTCATCGACAAAGCATTGAAAGAATCATATTTTAGGAGGGAATCAAGCCCCTCTCTATTTTTGCAATATGCGCGAGAATCGAGCCCCATTTGTAGATTTGCCTTTTCTTCACCACAATCTCTTGGCATCAATGGCTTTGGGTGCTTGTCCATAAGTGATCAACTTTTCTTGTAGTGTTATTATTAGATAACGTGGAACCTCTTTCCTTTTTTTTCTTTGGATACATGCTCTTGATGCCTACTTTTTACCATTCTTCTCAAAAATCTGTTCACCTTTTGACAGTAAATTGCTTAAACTAAACAATCAGTACAAAATCTTTTTCTGAGTCTTAAATGGCTTGGTTTATTGGTGCATAAATGATAATGATAGTCCTGCACGTTGCAACTACTTCATCTCAAATTCTCAGCACAATCGTCTGTGTGAGATTAATTGAATTTCACATTTTTAGCACGTCGAGTACATATGCTAACATGCAGTACGAGGGTCACAGCCTTTAAGTGCGAATGTTCTGTTAAAACTTAATTAAACAGTGATGTACAGGGAAAAAATAATTAACACCTCATGCAATTCCTTAATTAGATAGACAAACACAAATATATAAAGCCAATGGACAATTGGATGCCTTCTCTTTTAATTTTTAGTAATTCTGATAGCTAGCTTGTTGCACGTACAGTACTATCTGAGTTATCTGATACAAAGTTTCCTTGATTAGGAGCAAATTCTAAGTCCTCTTCCTATTGCAAGGATAAGAAAAAAGGCTAATGGAGGAGGAGCTGATTTCTTCCTGATCTACCTCGTTAGAAGAGACCTCGGTGACTCCACTTGAACATGGTGAAGGAGGACCAACTCCATCAGAGCTTTGTTCCATCATAAAATCCATAAAACTAGGACTAATGATCTCAATATTTCGAGTCTCGTTAATGTTTGAAGGATTGGAAATGACCACGTTTTTTCTAGGTTTCCTCTTCCTTTGAAATACACTGTAGGCAACCCAATCTCCCACCTCCATCTGTACAAGAAAGTATCAAATACACATGACCCGTTAATTCTATGGCAAAAACACTGCTGCAACTGCGTGGTGCGTACCATATATAATATCATAAGAACCACTTCATATTTTTACCTGGGTCGTTTTGGGGCCTGTTGCCGAGCCTGCAAGGCAATATCCATGCATAACCCATTGACTTCTAGTCTTGATAGAATGCTTTCTTTCTTTGAAAACCAGGGTTTTCCTTGTTCCAACTGCTTTGTTGCTGTCAGAAGCTACGATTTGCTTGCCTTTGCCAATAGGTTTCCAGTAACCAGAAGGTCCAGAGCCTGCAGTTCTCTTGCATTTTGTTCCAAAGCCATTCCACTTCTTTTGGCTAAAGAAGTACCTCTTTTCCTTCAAATTACCTAGAACAAGAACAGATTATAAGGTTTAAACCAACTCAGGATCTCTCAAATAAAGGTCAAAACTCAAATGGTGAGCTTAGATAGATGAATCTAAAGTCTTAAAACAATCTTGAAAAGCAGATACAATTCGCTGTGATCCAACTTAGTTAAAAAAAAAAAATCCCAGTTTGCTCAAAACAAAGCTAATAGAAGACTTGTAAGCACTAAACAGTATCTGATTTACAAGTTGAAGAATTTGAATTTTTGACAAACCTGGCAAGCTCGAAGGATCATTTTGGAAAACATCAAACTCAGGAATGACTGAAGCTGGCATTGGAAGACCAAGGACCTTTCGTTTCAAGTAATGAACAACAAGCTCTTCATCCGTTGGATGAAACCTGTATCCAATAGGCAATTTGAACCCTCCATTCTCAACAAAGTTTGGCCTCTCCATTTCACAATCTCTCTAAATCTCCAAATTAAGTTTCCTAACCAAGTTGAGCTAAGACCTGGATGATCATTAACTCAAGAAGGTAAAGCTAACTTGACACATATATAGAAACTAGCGACCCATGTTGTTGTAATATACTAAATTATGCAAACAAAAGATAAAAGGGAGAGAACCGAGATGAAAGAAGAGGGACAGAAGACTCGTGAGTGGCCTTGGTTTGTCCTCGTGGGCTTAGGTAAGGAAAGACAAAGGTTCTTTGTACGTTCATATATATATATATATATATTCATATGGGGCATGGCATGAAGTTAAAGAGGGAAATACCTTGGTTGTTTCTAATCCCTACTCTTGCTAATTACATCACTGGAACCCCATCCTTGACTTTGAAAAAAACTTGGCTCTATTCTGACGGGTTATTTCTGTCAGAATTCACAAACAAACGTGTTCACTTGTGCTTCGGTCAAGAAGCACGCGCTCGTTTCAGACCCATGTTTAGGTCATAGAAGATCTGGTCTACATTAGACGGGAAATCCAAGAGATTAAAACACTATCCTACTGGTTGATGTGACATAACACAACCGCAGATGATCCGTCTTGAAGACACATGCAGCCAAATACATAAATCACTGGAAGATAAAAAAACAATTCTAGCCAAAACTACAGCGATGTTCACCTATATTATTATATTCAATTTTTTTCTTTCCAAAAGAGTTTAGTTTTTTACGTAGTTCCTATATTTCCCTTTTGCATATTACAATATAAGACAGTTCCATTAATTTCTTAACTATAAATCTCAATAAATTTATTCAGAATTTTTGTAGTTTACTTAAAGCATACAGTTCTTAATTATGTAGTAATTAAGTATTTTCAAAAAATAGTTTTATCATTGTTAAATTTAAATTGTAGATATATGAAATTATTTTTTTGTATTTTAGAATTCCATAATTTTAAAATAGTTGGTAATTTTGCTTATAAAAGTATACCCTAGCATTTTAATTATAATTTCCTTTAATGAAGAAATAAATTTTCTTGAGTTCTTTTCCCTTGAAAGAGGAAATGCAATTGTTTGGTGGTAATTTAGTTTTTTTTTCCAGTATAATATAAAAACTATACTACTTTTAAAAATAAAATTTGTTTAAAAGATAATTACGGTCAATTTGATCTTTTATATTTTCAGGAATAATGTTAAGACTTTCATACCTTAAAAGAAAAAAAAAATTCAAAACTTACAACTACGGAAATTTGTGTAATTTTAGGCATTTGTTTTTTAATTATTAAGTTGTTCAGGGTTAATTTTGATCTTTTTACATTTTTAAAAAACAATATAAAGACTTTCATATCTTTAAAAGTAAAAAAAAATAAAAACTTGCAACCAATGATATTTGCGTATTTTTAGGCTGTTTTTTTTTTATAATTAATAGATTGGGTTAGTCTTTTAATAATTTTAATATTAATTAAAAGAAAGTTGATGGCATGTGCAAGACACGCATCACCAAGTGGGCGACACTCGTGCACTTTAAATAGCATGTGTACTGTCATCTTATGTCCAAACACCACTTTCTAGGGTAGTGTTAGAAGCTTATCACTGTGTTCTTCGCGGTGGTGTCGCGTGTGTGGTCGGAAGAGTAGTGGTTGGACTCTGGTTGAATTTTTTCTTCTCCTCCCTCTTTTCTCTCTTTCTTCCCATTCTCTCTCTTCTCCTTGCAAAAAATAAATACGTCCTTTCATTTGTCTTTCGTATTCAATTTGGTCCTTATTTTTTCTATTGCTGCTATTTGTTTTGTATTTAATCTTTTTTTATTGATTTTTTTTTCAATTATGTCCCTCATCCACTACCAGAAATTCGCTAAATACCAACGGATTTACCGATGGAATATTTCGGTCGGTAATTTGAGGTCGGAATTACCGACGGATACTTTTCCATCCGTAATTCAATCGGTAACTACCGACAAAAACTTTTCCGTCCGTAATTCCGTTGGTAGTTACCGACGAAAATATTCCGTTGGTAGTTACCGATGGAATTACGGACGGAAAAGTTTCCGAATTAAAAAAAAAGCGGGTCGCTGACGTGGAGGTTTTGATCGGTCATATTTTTCCGACGACATCACCGACGGATTCAAAAACGACAGCCCGTACAGTGACGTGACCGGTGCGCCGTTTACATTATCGACGGACTCACCGAGGGATTTGAAATGGCAGATCCGTACGGTGACGTGTCTATGTTTCCGTCAGAATCACAGACGTGATCACCGACAGAATATCCGTCGGTGAATCCGTCGGGAAAAGTTAATATATGTCAGCTCTACCGACCCTCTCCTCCCCTATTTCTCCTTCTTCTTTCCTAATCCCAACTCTCCACATCTGCAAACAACCAGCCCCCCC
>Ga0325411_1005936_pt1 | contig 13459 bp, 8 predicted proteins | sample PopdelMetagenome_13_FD_206181 | JGI IMG/M metagenome (GOLD analysis project Ga0325411, IMG submission 206181) | Populus deltoides microbial communities from Bellville, Georgia, United States - Xylem-PdIQD-R4 | ecosystem: Host-associated > Plants > Phyllosphere > Stem > Wood/Secondary xylem... | reverse complement strand
TACAATCTTACAAAATCTAAAACAAACCATAACAGGTATAGAATTATACATTCATATACTACAAGTTTGTTTGAGAAATAACAATAAAATATGTACATTTACTAACAAAATACATATACTAAAAAAAAAAATTGATATTTAATTAAATGTTAAAACTTAAGAAGATAGAATTACTTACAAAAATTGATAAAATCCGTCGGTAAATCAGAACACGGATGCTGTGACCACAAAACTTCAAGAAATATAACTTGTTGTGCTGATATGAGGGAGGTTTTTGTTTGGGGGGGAGGGGGGCTGGTTGTTTGCAGATGGAGAGAGTTGGGATTAGGAAGAAGAAGGAGAAATAGGGGAGGAGAGGGTCGGTAAAGTGGACATATATTAACTTTTACCGACGGTTTCACCGTCGGAAACTCTGTCGGTGAATCCGTCAATGATTCTGACGGAACAATCAACACGTCACCATACGGATCTGCCATTTCAAATCCGTCGGTGATTCCATCGGCAATATAAACGGCGGTCGCTGTACGGGCTGTCTTTTTTAATCCGTCGGTGATTTCGTCTGAAAAAATAACCTGCCAAAACCTCCACATCAGCGACCCCCTTTTTTTTTACGACGAAAACTTTTCCGTCCGTAATTCCGTCGGTAACTACTGACGGAAAATTTCCGTCGGTAACTACCGACGACATTACTGAAGGAATATGTTCCGTCGGGAATTTCGACCTCAAATTATCGACAGAAATATTCCATTGGTAAATCCGTTGCTATTTAGCGAATTTCTGGTAGTGAATTCAATTAAAAAAAGACCTAAAAAAGCAACCTGAGTTAACTTGTCAAACTCGCGACTCGAGTCATGAGACCGAAATAACCCCATAGAAAGAAAATTGAAACAAATGTTCAATTCCTAATAAGTTCAATATTGAATGATGAGACTAAAAAAAATCAATTAAAAAAAGAACATAAAAAATAACTCAAGTCAATCCGTCAAACTCATGACCCAAGTCATGAGACTGAGATAACCTCGTAGAAATAAAATTAAAAAAAAGACTTGATTTAACCCGGATTAACTTGCCAAATCCACAACTCTTGTCATGAGACTGAGATAACCTCATAAAGAGCAAATTAAAATAAATTATGAAGCTCAATTTTCAATCGATCATGTTAGAGCCAATGCTGAATGATGAAATTTGTAAAAACTTTAATTAAAAAAATGACACAAAAAATGAGTCAAGTCAATATGAGTTAACCCGTTAAGCACTATTCTTAGGTTATGAGGCAGAGGGAACCCAATAAAAAGCAAATTCAATGTTGAAGGACATGAAACCGAGATTGTAACGACTCGACTTTTCATAGCCAAAATGAGTGGATTTTTTTTTTTGGAAATCGTTAGGTTCTCGATGTTTTTCACAATATCATTCTGTAAATTTATAAATACATTTCATTCATTAGCAAGGCATAACCCATATAGGGTAAAGTAAATCAACATCCCATAAAAGTGACAATACACATTCTCGCAACGGTATTTAGGGTTTATTGTAATAAAAAAAAGATCACATACATCCATTCACCACATCATGTTTACAAGATCGTACTTTCACATCTGTATTCCATTACAATTTTCGATACAAATCTTAACAAAAGTGTCAAATGGCAAATATTCAACTAATTCATTCGTTCTTATCAAACACATAACACCTAAAACATACTATTACATAGTACCTTCCAAAGTATATGAGCCCGTGGAACGAGCTTTCCTATGCATCTGGATTGTGTGATGTCCCTGTTACAAAACAACATGGATACAAGAATTGTAAATAATCTAAACATAATAATAAACAACTAGAAGAACGTTATCGTTATTTTTTGTTATCAACATAAAATGGGTGCATTCCTTCTTTTACTTCTCATATGCATTGTACAATCCTTATTATTTTGTTAAGTGTATTATTCTCACTCATACGCCCAAACCTCTTTGTATGAGTTGTAGAGCTAAAGTTTAAACATTGATCAGGGTTAATTCCTTCACTTTAACCTGGTCCTCTATCCTGGATGCTTTTAGCCATAGCTAATCGCAACGTCCAAACTCTATCATCCGTCTCGGATGTCATTAACCAAAACTAATCACAAAAACCAACCTGTCATCTTACGGATACCGTTAGTTGATACCAATCATCATAATCAACTCTGCTATCCATTTATGATGTTATTAGCCAAAGCTAATCGTCATATTTAACCTGGTCATCCCACTAGGATGTCATCAATCGAGACTAGTCATTCGTGCAACCCGACCATCCATCTATGATGGCATTAGCCAAAGCTAATCATCAACGTAACTCGACCATCCGTCTAGGATGCCATTAGCCATTAGCCATTAGCCATCAACACAACCCAACCATCCATTTAGAATGCTATTAGCTGAAGCTAATCATCAATGCAACTCGGCCATCCATTTAGGATGCCATTAGCTAAAGCTAATCATTTATGATTAGCTTGATTAAACTTGAATGAAAATTAATCATGAATGTAATTAGTTGATTAAACTTGCCGAAAATTAACTAACATATCAATTTGTATAGAATTTTTGTATGATTTGTTTGTTTGTATAATATTACTCCAATTGAAAATGGAGAAATATAAAGAATATATTGAGCAAGCCCACTACGATTCCAACAAGGGATAATACCAATGTGCACCAACGCAAACATCATGATATCAAGATGCTTTTTGCCTTTGTCTCCACTAGTCTCCAAATATTGAGATAGCTTGCTGTACAATTTGCTATTAATAATTAGTCTTTCCTTCTCTATCTTCTTCCCGCTCCCTTCTTTTTTTTATTTTTTTTTATTTTTTTAGTTTCAAATTTTACATATCCTTAGTTGAATACTTTTATTTTCTTGCATGGACCTAGTAACTTTGTTTAATTGAGTTTACTAGATCTTCAACTTTGCATAGTCCAACTTCGACATTTTTAAGTAATTATACTTATCAATTTCCTTAGGTCATCCAAACATGGATACCCTTTATGAATCAAGCTTTGTCGATCATTCCTGAACGTCCTAACATGGACGCCATTAGCCGTAGCTAATCTTACTGATCATTTCCCAGCAGTCCCAACGCGGATGCCATTAGCCGAAGCTAATATTATAATTCATTTCCCGGCAATCCTATCACGGATGCCATTAGCCGAAGCTAATCTCATAATCATTTCCCGGCAGTCCTAACACAGAAGCCATTAGCCGAAGCTAATCTTATAATTCACTTCTCGACAATCCTATCATGGATGCCATTACCCAAAGCTAATCTTATAATTCACTTCCCAACAATCCTATCACGGATGCCATTAGCCGAAACTAATCTCATTAATATGCCAGACTTTATTTACATTGAACATAACGTTATTGTAGTTGCATTCATTATAAAGATTTTAAATTGCATAAGTGTAAAGGAGAGGGAAAACCACGCACTTGCTCTGCCTATCTCATGACCTCTTCTAACAGAAGATCCAATCCTGGTCACTCCTCCTGAATCACAAAGAAGTCTTTGGTTAGGTTTCCTTCAAGCCAAATGTTATAGTAAATCCATATTTATTCATTATACATATGGTACTTTCCATGCATGTTCATTTTATCATCATAACATTCGTTTTATCATCTTTACAAAAGTTTTTTTTTTTGTATATATACATACTTGACACAACATCATATCTGAATTCGATGAATCTGTTTCCTCTCATTATCGAGATACAATCCATACATCAACATCAATTAACATCTTATTTAAAAGTAATTCTTACATATACACATAATATTATGTTTGCATGATTACAAGTTTGCATAAAAATAAACATACACAGATGTGAGTTTGCATTCCTATCCTACTAGTAGTCATCACGAATTTAAACAAAAGCATCTAATAATAGTTATACATTCAGTACATTTTGTTCATACAAAATACATCGTGATTTAAAATGCAACTACATGGTTCCTTGCAAAAGTAGGTTCCTATGTATTGGGTTTCCTAGGCACCTTGTTAGTGTGACGTCCTTGCTGCAGTACAAATATTTATAAGAATATAGTTACTTAATAAGAAGCAGTCAGGTAACTTAATGAAGCATTAACATTATTCCATGTTTGAGATGTAGTATTCCTAGTATTCCTATGTAGCATTAACAGCTCATAGTACACATGAATGCATCAATTCTTGCAATTACTCATAATTTTTAAATCCGACCATCCTCTTAAGGCATCATTAGCCGAGGTTAACCGTTCATTCATCCCAGTCATCCACTTTAGATGCTATTGGCCGAAGCTAATCACTTATTTATCCCGGCCATCCATTCGGATGCCATTAGCTGTAGGTAATCATTTACTCATCTTAACCATCCTCTCAGGATGCCATTAGCCAAAGCTAATCATTCATTTATCCCGGCCATCCATTTGGATGCCATTAGCCAAAGCTAATCAATTATTTATCCTTGTCAGCCACTTAGGATGCCATCAGCCAAAGCTAATCATTTATTTATCCCGACCATCCATTCGGATGCCATTATCTGAAGCTAATCAATTATTTATCCTGGTCATCCACTTAGGATGCCATTAGCTGAATTTAATCATTTATTTATCTTGGCCATCCACTTAGGATGCCATTAGCGGAAGCTAATCAATCATTTATCCTAATCATCCACTTAGGATGCCATTAGCCGAAACTAATCAATCATTTATCCCGGTCATCCATTTTGGATGTCATTAGCCATAGCTAATAATTTATTCATCAACATTTACTCCTTTGACATTTATCCTGGTCATCCATTTTGGATGCCATTAGCCATAGCTAATAATTTATTCATCAACATTTACTCCTTTGACATATTGGTATCTGTAATAACACAATATAGTAATATTCATGATAAAGCATTTCATAAATTAACATTATGAAAGAGCAAGGTGAAAATTACCTACATGCTCCACCTGCAGGTTGTCTTCGTCTTGATGATGGTCTGATCCCAGCCGCACCACCTAAGACATCAATGGCCACAAATCGGTACATTTGCATCCTTAAATCACATCCATCACCATACTTATTTCAAGATTCCATATGTTCACATTCAAGTGTTCCACATTTTACACTATCATATAATGAAATTGTTACAAGCATTCAAGTCATTTCTGTCGGGGGGTTTATTGTAGAAAATCAACAGCGAAACTGATTTGTTGTTGTCCACACAATTCAATAGCAAAAAGTGATTCGCTGCAAGCCATACAATTTAGTAGTGAAAACTGGTTAGTTGCAGGCCGTTTAATTCGACAGCGAAAACTGGTTCACTGTCGGGCATATAATTGGGCAGCGAAAACTGTTTCGCTGTAGGCGCCACACTATTCGGCAACGAAAACTATTTCGCTCAAGGCACCTCAATTTCAGCAAGGAATGCTACTTCACTACAGCCAACATGCTTTCAACAGCGAATGCTAATTCGCTGCAGGCAACTCAACTTTGACAGCGAATGCTAATTCCTTGCAGGCAACACAACTTCGACGGAGAATGCTAATTCGATGTAGCCGACACGCTTTCGGCAAAAAATCACACTTTTGCTGCAAACAACACAACTTCAGCAGCGAACACTGATTCGCTGCAGACAACACAACTAGACTTGCAACAACTCAGTTTTCGGTGATGATTCATAAGTCAATAATGGTTATGTGCAATGACAAATTCATGTGTCATTCATGGCTGTAATACCCAACAGAAATCTAAGTAAAAGGCCACTCATGCTAAGTGATAGTTTAGAGGAGCAAAATGGCCTGCCTTAAGGACTTAAGAGGGGGGAAACCAGTCTTGGAATAACCAAAAGGGGGACAAGAACAAACTTAATCCAACACCTAAACACCCCAACCCTTTAATAGGGGGTATAAATATAAGGAGAAGAGAGAAGGTGACCCTTCCTCTTTCTAAAATCTGTTTGCAACAGTTGCATGTTCAGCTGCATGCTTCTCTTCTCTTCTCTTCCTCATTCCCATCAAAAATTAAACCAAGCTAGCTGTAGGTGCCTCTTTGAACGTCTGAGAGATAGAGAGTTGAGAACTTGAGAGGAGATTGAACAACTACTTAGAGGGAAGGAGAAAAGAGCTAGAACCGATAGGCAAAAACCAATAGAAAGAGGAGAAACCGAGAGAAGAAGAAGAAGAAGGGGGAGAACCGGGAGAAGAAGAGAAAGAATACTAAAAAACATTCCCCAAAACTACTTAGATTCGAAAGGTATGGGTTATATAACTTTTTTCCTCTTGTTCTTGAGACCCTAGAACTGAAAATGAAGAAGAAGACCCTAAGAAAATTGACGTAGGACTTCTAGGCTAGCTGTGAAGGAAACCGAAATCAACTAGGAGAACAAGAAAATAGAGACGAATTGGGACCAAATTCTAGAACATTTAACAAAGAAAAATAAATAAATGGAATGAACAAAACATGGAAGAGGGTCAGCCATAGCTGAAGGGTTAGCCATAATACATTGTGTGATAAAATACATGTAATTGTTCATGCTTGAAATTATGTGATTCTGTTGGACTGTAATAACAAACTGTGTGCTGGAACTGAATTGCATGTAGTTGTTCATGCTTGAAATTATGTGATTTTAATGGATTCTAATAACAAACTGTGTGTTGGAACAAAAATGCATATGGATGTTTCGCTGTCGAATTAAGTTATCTGCAGTGAATCAGTATGCGCTGCCGAATTATGGTATCTATAGCAAATTAGTGTTCGCTGCAGAATTGTGTTGTCTATAGCGAATCAATTTTCACTACCGAATTATGGTGTCTGCAGCAAATTAGTGTTCACTGTCGAACTGTGTTGTCTGCAGCGAATCAATGTTCACTGTTGAATTATGGTGTCTGCAGCGAATTAGTGTTCGTTACCGAATTGTGTTGTTTGTAGTGAATCAGGTGTTCGCTGCCGAATTATAGTGTCTGTAGCGAATCAGGTTTTCACTTTCGACTTGTGTTGTCTGCAGCAAATTAGTTTTCACCGCTCAATGGTGGTGTATGTAGTGAATCAGTTTTTGCTGCCAAATGGTGGTGTCTGCAGCGAATCAGTTTTCATTGTCAAATCGCAGTGTCGCCAGCGAATCAGTTCGCTGACAATTCTGTGTTCTAACAAATCAGTCCACTAATGATTTCGTGTTCCAGTGTATTAATCCGCTGATAAATATGCGTTATTGGCAAAACAGCTTTCCCTAGCAGAATTACATATTTGAATGGGTCCAATAATTAAAATGATTACATTATGTGGTTGTAATATGTGGAACACTTGAATATGAACTTGTGTATACTTGAGATATGCATGGTGAAAAGTTGTGCAATTACTTAATATGAATGTACTGATTTGTGGCCATCGATGTTTTAGGTGGTGCGACTAGGATCAGACCTTTATTAGGACAAGGACACCCCACAGGTGGAACAAGTAGGTGGTTTTCATCTTCCGCTTTCATAATGCTAATTTATGAAATGTTTTATTATGAATGTCATAATATCGTGTTAGCATAAATACCAAATTGTCAAGGGAGTAATTATTAATGAATAAATGATTAGCTTTAGCTAATGACATCCTAAAAGGATGACTAGGATGATTAAATGATTAGCTTCAACTAATGGCATCCTAAGTGGATGACCAGGATGATTAAATGATGATCGGGATGCTTAAATGATTAGTTTCGGCTAATGGCATCCTAAGTGGATGATCAAGATGATTAAATGATTAGCTTCGACTAACGACATCCTACGAGGATAGCCAGATCTAGGAGTTATGACTTAGTTTCAAGAATTGATGTGATCATGTGTACTATGATTAGTATATACCAAGTAAATGAAAGAACTACACTTGTTATGCCTTATATGGAGAATAGCATTAATAGTTTCATTAAACCATTTAATTGCTTACTATTAATTGTTTATAATACTTTCATTAAACCATTTAATTGCTTGCTATTAATTGTTTATAATTCTTGTGAATATTTGTATTGCAGCAGGGACGTCTCACCAATAAGGTGCCTAGAAACCCCATTACACGAGAACTTACTTTTGTAAAGAATCATGTAGTCGTATTTCAAATCACGATGTATTTTGTATGAACTAAGTGTACTAAACATGTATCTATTGTTTGATACTCTTGTTTAATTTCATGATATCTATTAGTAGTATAAGGGTGTAAACTTATGATTATGTACGTATAATGTGAGCTTCTAATCATTCTAACGTAATATTATGTGTGTTTAAGAATTGTTGTTAATGAAATGTTGATTGATGTTTGACATATAGATCGAGCCTCGATAATGAGTGGAAACAATTCCTGAAATGTTATAAAAAAAATTAAATTATTGTTGTTTTGGCTTTGAAAATCTGAGCCATTACAGAACAGAATTAACACCCTTGCTTATAATTACAAAACCTTTTTCTAATTTTTTGAAATAAAATTTTTTGGCCGTCCAAATCTGGATTCCTCACTTATTGACTTGGAACCACGTGGACCACAAATTTATAAAAATTGTGTTATCTTTAAGTTACGGTTGCATCAAATTGTTGAATTATATAGCCACGCCACTTCGATTACATTTTGATTAGCTAATATTCCTATCCCTTCTCATTATCATGCAGCAGGAAATTCCCCTTGTCCTGGGCTTCCTTCTCCTTGTCTTCGTTGTGTTGAGATTAGGGAAGAAATCAAAAGGCCATGACTCAACTCGTACACCACCTCCGGGACCATGGAAATTACCCTTAATAGGAAACATCCATCAGCTAGCTAGCTCTGCAACAAGGCCCCATTATCTCTGTGCGCATTGGGCCAAGAAATACGGACCAATCATGCAAATTCAGATTGGAGAAGTTCCTACTGTTATTATTTCTACAACAGACGCAGCAAAAGAAGTGTTGAAGACGCAGCAAATCAACTTTGCTGAAAGACCAACTCTCCTTGTCTCAGAAATCATGCATTACAATGGCCAGGGCATGTCATTTGCAAAATTTGGAGACCACTGGAAACTAATGCGAAAAGCATGCGTATGGGGGCTATTTAGTGCAACACGTAAACTCTCATTCAGATCAATCAGGGAAGAAGAGGTATCAAATTTAATCAGCTCCATCCGTTCGAAAGCAGGTTCACCGATCAACCTCAGGGAATTGCTTTGGGATTGGTCAAATGAAATTATTACAAGAACAAGCATTGGTAAGAAATGCAAAAACAAAGCTCGATTTTTACACATTATTGAACAAGTGACAAAGGCAGTAGGAGGTGTGAATATTGTAGACATATTCCCTTCCGCTAGATGACTACACATGATCAGTACCATGACGTCTAGCCTCCAGAGGTTGCATGAAGAAACGGATCAGATGCTTGGAGACATTATAAATGAACGTAGAGCCAGCAGGGTAGAGAAGAAGACAGGTGAAAATGAAATTGAAGCAGGGGATGATCTTCTGGATGTGCTTCTGAATCTCCAAGATGATGGAAACTTTAAAGTTAAAACAGAAAGCATCAAATCAATTATCCTGGTTAGTAGACTCATGCATGATTGGCTTTCCATGTATATCATATCTACACGTCTAAAGTTGCACAAATCAATTTCTACACACACACACACACACACACACACACACACCATGATTCTCTAAAGATGGTCTAACGTGAGGCATACAGCCCAGGCATCTGTTTTCCAATCTGTCTTTGTATTTAGCTAGCATCAAATCTATCTTCTTACTTAAAACTATTGAAATTTCACATATTTGAACCTAGCTAACTCGTTAATTAGTCTTATTTCAGGAGATGTTCATTGGTGGGAGTGAAACGTCATCAACGATTTTGGAATGGATACTGGCGGAATTGATGAAAAACCCAAGTGTAATGGACAAGGCACAGAAAGAAGTGAGGCAAGTATTGGGTACTATTGAGAATGTTGATGAATCAAGTATCGTAAATTTGAATTTCTTGAAGCTAATTATCAAAGAAACTTTGAGATTTCATCCTCCAGGACCTTTCATTCCAAGAGTATGCGTCAATAGTTGTGAAGTTCACGGATATGCCATAGAAGCTAACAGCAAATTAGTAATGGTTAGTGCATGGGCTATTGGAAGGGATCCTAATTATTGGATCGAACCTGAGAAATTCCATCCTGAGAGATTCCTAGATAGCTCCGTTGATTATAAAGGTGCCAATTTTGAATTCATCCCATTTGGTTCTGGAAGGAGAATCTGCCCAGGAATGAACTTTGGTTTGGATAATGTCGAGGTGGCTCTTGCGCAACTGTTATACCATTTTGATTGGAAACTTCCAAATGGAGTAACACCAGAAGCTCTTGATATGGAGGAGCATTATAGTTCCCCAACTAGAAGAAAGCATGATCTTATATTAATTCCCATCCCATATCGTCCTCCGTCCATGTAATGAATAGGAATTATAAACCACCGTAGAGGGTCTGTTTTTCTCTCTTTTTGCTGGCATGGTCTTCGTTTGGCGCGCAGTGGTTATATCCGTTGCAGGAGTAGTTGCATGCCTGGTTCACTATTTTCTTTGTATTTCTCCCTTTTCAAGTATTTAATCAATCATTAATAAAAATCTCAGCTTACTAAAAAAAATAAAAATAACTAAAGGAATTATAAACACGTTATTGTCTTTTAATAATATGCTCTTTTGTTTGTTTGTTTATTTCTTTATATAGTTTTTACGGGCGTGCATAATGTTCTTTTGACAATAAGTACTGGTAAAATGGTCGCTGCTCTATGGATCTTTACTCATGCATTTCATATTCATTGAGGTATTTTATATACCCTCTCTTTTTTTATATATATCATTATTGACGTCTCAACATTGATTGAACTGGGCTCCATTAAAAATCATTGTTAGGAATTTAATCCGAATCCGTGTAAATTAGGTTTCGAAAAATTAATCAAGATAGCCAAAATTATTTGAAATCACAAGACTAAATCAAGTAGAAAGAAACAATCACAAGAAAACCAAATTTTACGTGGAATCTCCTCCAAGTTGATATATAGAGGGGGAAAAATTATAGGACCAACTCTGAAATAATCCACTATAATCAAAGAAAGCAATACATTTCTCCGAGTTTCTTCGTGAACACGTACGAATACATAAAATATTGGTAATTTCAATACAAGAAAATACCTCTCTATCGAAATCCATCTCACCACAAAACTTGGCAACTCCGCACAAACTCTGTGAGGACCACCGTTTTGAATACCACAAGACTCCGTAAATGTAGCATCCAAAAATAAGCGGAGAGAGAGACCCAATATTCGTGTATCAAATCGTGGCATTCTTTCTTGTGTATGGAAAAAATCAAGCAAAAATAAGATGGCGTTATTTTGCTATTCGTCTGCGTCTATGAGCAGAAAAGCAAACAATCACCACCTGTTTTTCTCCTTATACCGCGCCACCTTTCACCCACGCGGTACATGTCGAAAAACAGTTTGTTTTTTCTTCTTCTTATTCTTCACGGCGCGCACACCCTTAAATTTGTCTTCTATGCATGCATATATTTATATATAGCCGACATTCCAAAGACCAAACCCTTTTTCTTCTTCTTCTTCTTCTTCTTATTATTATTATTTCAATTAATCCTGAGCTATGCTATGGTCTCTCATGGGCCGGACCATAGTACAAACCCAACCATCTATCTCTCCAGCCCATGTGAGGGTCATGTAAGTTTCATTGGCATTTAATTCAATCATCTTGAGTGAAGTGTTTTTAAATCCGGTCGGGGAACTGATTCAAGATTTAAATCATGAGTTTTGATCGAATTATCAAGTTTTGACCATGTAAGAGCTTTCGTGTCAAAATTTTGGTGTGCTACAAGGTTGCCACTGAAAGTGCACCCTTATAGCTCTTTCTGGCGGAAGTCGATTTCATCACAATGGGGGATGCCTTGTAGTGGCAAAATGGGATGGCCACAAGATAATTTATCCCCCCCCCCCCCCCCCACCCTAAAAGAGATGAATTATCACAGCTCAATTGATAATATTTAATGATGAACTGGTTTTGCCACAAACCAGTTTGTCATGGAACACATGCATTTAGAGACAAAATTTTTCTCTTTTATGGCCAAAGTTTTTCAGCCCTTATTTTATATTATGCAATTTTTTTTATGAGCTATTGTGCATTGGCAATTTTCTGCTTATACTAATAAATTAAAAAAAATTAAAACCATTAAGACATAAATTCGCTGCAACCTCAATCAAATTTTTATATAATAACAAAGGGTATATATTTTCGAGTATAACATTTTTTTTCTTGTAAATCGCTAAGTAAACTTGTGCATGATACATCATAATCCTAGCCATAAAAAGATGCCAAAAGGATCTAATCAATGTTTGCATTTGGTATACCACAATGCTAGTAACAAAAAGTTGTAGCACAAATCCTGAGAGATATAATTCAACTGGTCAGGTCCTAAATTTGTTTTCTAAAAGTCACTAGTTCGAGTCTCACAAAGCTCAGGGCCACTAAAGGTTTATATAGTTATTAATTTCAGGATCTGTGGGATTAGTCGAGATGCGCGTAAGCTGGCCCAGACACCCACATTAATTAAAAAAAATATTGTAGTCACTCCTGCTTAATGCATTATTAGTCAACAAAAAAAATGCCAGCACCAAACTTGCCTTCTTCAACATGTCACTTGCATTTAGACACCTGGGAAAAAATCAAATGAATATAATATGGTGGACCGGCAACAACAAAATGAAACCACACCTTCAACGACCACAAATGAAAACCCTATAATACAATTATATAAGACCAGGACAGAGTACAAATTATGTATAACTAAAAAGTTAGTAGTGAGTTGATAAATATTGCAAGATAAAGCCCCCCCGGCTTGAAATAGAACTTATGAGCTTGAAGACAAAGAAGCATGAGCAAGGACTCACTGGAGACTTGAATTGGCAGATTGAGCGGTACTAAATCCAAAAGTGTAATCCTGCATTCAATTTGCAGGCACATGGCATCAAAAACAAACCATCACTTATAATTCTCAAGATTAGACATAGACCGCGCCACGATCAAGAGTCCAACCAGAAGTATATCAGCAACTTAAATAAAATTTTGATCTTACCACAAAGCATTGTAATTAGTATTTACCATCTTATGTTCTATACACAATATCCATCAGGAGGTATCATTATTTTTTTTATAGGACACCTTCAGCCTTTACCCATTCAAATTCACATGATCTATTGTAGGCTTGTGCTGTATATAATTAAGCAATTGACTTTACCTATGAAGAATTAAGAGTGATATTAGCTAAATTAAAATGTGAAAAGTCACAATTAATTCTAATAGTTTGGCTTACAGAACAATGCAACAAGCAGTTGACCAAATCACCCTCCCCTTTTCTTATATCAGAGCCTATCCTTTTCAGCTTTTGTCATGATATTAATCAAGTCTTCCCTTAATTTGAGGTGTTGG